>Ga0233443_1002664_pt1 | contig 13297 bp, 13 predicted proteins | sample SI_123_September_2_FD_182784 | JGI IMG/M metagenome (GOLD analysis project Ga0233443, IMG submission 182784) | Seawater microbial communities from Saanich Inlet, British Columbia, Canada - SI_123_September2016_200_MG | ecosystem: Environmental > Aquatic > Marine > Inlet | place: Canada: British... | reverse complement strand
TACTGCAGATTATCCCGGAATATAAAGTCAATAAGCTTCACGAACTCCTACCACAGAACCTGGAACTCTAAAAAAGAATATTAAAACCTATTCAACAAATCCCAGACGCGGTTGCCAGAGGGGATACAGTCAAAAATGACAAATCTTATGTAATGATTTTAAAGAGTGGGCAGAAATTGGACCTGGACTTATCCGCAATTCCTGATAAAGATTTTGAAGATTACTCAAATATTTATGACTTCAAAATTGACAATCAATATATCTATGATTAGGTAAAAATTGCTACCAACAAACATTGTCCAAATTGTTTATGCCCATTCTTAGAAAAGCATAGCTTAAGACACAACATTTTGCTTATTTCCTTATCTTTACTTTGCCAACAACTAATCTACTATGCTAAAAGAATATTTCGACTTCTCCCGTGGGGAGAAACGTTCCATTCTTCTGCTATTATTGCTAATACTCCTGACCATAGCGGCTCAATGGATCTACCCCTTCTTCATTAAGAAGCAAGTGGCCGACTTTTCACATCTGGAGGCAGAACTGCTTGCCTTCGAAAACTCGTTGACGGTAAAACCAGATCGATTTGATCCTCCTCAGCTTGTAAAAAAGGCAGCTGAGAATTATGATTATTTTGAATTCGATCCCAACACGATCAATCATGAGCAGTGGAAGCAGCTTGGCATTTCACAAAAACAATCACGGGTTATTGCCAAATATTTAAAAACAGGTGCTTCCTTCAGGGCAAAGGAAGATCTCAAAAAGATCTATGTTATATCAGATGAGGATTATACCAGGCTGGCACCTTTTATTGTTATTCCTGAGTCAGATGAAAAGGTAGCTGATCCACCAATGGAGAACAAGCTCATTAACGATTCTCTGTTTCTGTTCAATCCAAATGATATCACCAACCACGAGTTAATGTGCCTGGGATTTTCAAAAAAGAACGTAGCTACTTACCGTAAATATTTATCTGCCGGTGGACAGTTTGTTCATCGTGAAGATCTTAGCAAGCTTTATGGCCTGTCTGATTCCGTTTACGACAAAATCTACAACTTCATTGATCTGCCTGTAAAAACTGCAGAAGAAAACAAGGAGCGTAACACTACTTTCACCTATAAGATTTATGAACTTAACAGCTGCACTGCTGTGGAGTTGGAAGATTTAAATGGTATTGGCCCCGTACTATCAAAACGTATAGTTGAATTCCGAGAAAAGGCCGGTGGTTTCTATGCAATCAAACAGCTGAGGGATATTTATGGCTTAAGGACCGAAACCTATGAAATGATTCAAGAGAGGCTCAGTGCAGATGCAAGCATGGTTCATACAATTGATCTCAACTTTGCCTCACGAGATGAACTGATTGCTCATCCTTATCTGAATTCAGGACAAGCACGTGCAATTGTTAAATTCAGGAACAGACATGGTAATTTTTCCTCCGTTGATCAAATGGGCCAAATTGAGATGCTAAGCGATTCGGTACTTAGGAAAATCAAACCTTACTTTCGTGTAAATAAATGAAATTGGAACTTAAGAAAATGAATACTTTGCGACAAAGGAGATATTAATCCAAACAATACTTAGCAATTAGTTCTTTATGTTCAGGATAAGCTCTAAGCAAATCTTGTTTCCTGGCCATTTCAAAATCCTGAAAATCAAATCCGGGAGCTACTGTGCAACCTGCCAATACAAAACCATCAGGATTGTTAAGGCGAGCCGCAAACCACTTGCCAGCCGGAACCATTTGTTGCGGTCTTTCCCCTGTACTAATATCCAGTCCAAGGCGAAGAATTTCAAGTTTCCCATCATCCAACACTAAGATTTCAAGAAATCCTTCTCCATCGTAATAATGCCAGCTTTCGTCGCTTTTAATCCGATGAAAGGCCGAAAAAGCTCCGTCGCTCAGCAGGTAATAAATAGATGTTGAAATATTTCTTTCCTGGCCATTAACATTTTTAAGAACCATCTCAGATCTGTAAACTTCTCTGTAAAAGCCACCTTCAGGATGATCGATAAGTTTCAGTTTGTTAATATAGTTTTGTGTTTTGGTATTCATTCGATTGAACAATTATCTTTGAAGCTCATTTGTCTAAAATAATGTAAGATATAAACAATGAAGCAATTTTTAACCACACTTACCTTTCTGCTGTTCTTTGGAGTAACTTTTTCTCAAATTAGTAAGGGGGGTTTACCTCCTTCGTCAATGGAAACCATTGAAATATCGGAGATTGACAGAATCACCTGTCCCGCACCTGATATCACCAGAATACAGGAAGAAGATAATCTGATGGAAAAGCATGGAACTTTTCGAAGAAATGGTCGGGTCCTGCCTTTAGATTTGAACATGGAAAACTCAGGAACATGGAGCGATTTACCATCGGGAGGAAGTATCTGGCGACTTACCCTGCAATACAGAGAGGCAAAAGCCCTGATGCTCTATTTCGATGAATTCTATATGCCTGCCAACGCTAGACTATTCATATATGGTAAAGAGAAACGACAGATTCTGGGTGCTTATACGCAGGCCAATAATACCCGAAGCGGGCTTTTTGCTCACGAACTGATTTACGGAGATGAGATAAGCCTGGAGTATTATCAGCAAAGTAGCGGAAAGGACGGTGCCAAATTGAATATTAATAACATTGCCTATATATACCGTGATGCTGAAAATAGCTTCTTTAGGAATACTGCAGGTTTTGGCGACAGTGATTTTTGTGAAGTGAATGTGAATTGTTCTCCGGAAGGTGACAATTGGCAGGATGAAAAGCGCGGAGCTGTTCGTATTCTGCTTACAGCCGGCCCATTCACAGGGTGGTGTTCAGGATCGCTCATCAATAATGTTCGACAGGATTGTACACCTTATATGTTAACTGCGGATCATTGTGGTGATGGTGCCTCTACGGCTCAGTATAATCAATGGATATTTTACTTCAACTACGAAGCATCCTCTTGTAACACAAGTTCTCAGCCGAGCTCCAACACCTTAACCGGTTCAACAAAAGTTGCAAACGGAGGTAATAGTGGCAGTACCGGTTCAGACTTTCTGCTGCTGGAACTAAACAGCAATATTCCACAAAATTTCAATGCTTACTTCAATGGATGGGACAAACGAAATGTAGTGTCTTCCTCCGGTGTATCAATTCATCATCCTTCGGGCGACATAAAGAAGATCTCAACTTATTCACAAAATCTTGTTTCAAGCTCCTGGGGTGGCAATCCGCATACACACTGGAGAGTTACCTGGGCATCTACGACCAATGGACATGGGGTGACTGAAGGTGGATCTTCCGGTTCACCAATTTTCAACTCAGCCGGAAGAATTATTGGTGATTTAACAGGTGGCAGTTCTTATTGCAGTGCACTCACTTCCCCCGATCTTTACGGGAAGCTATCTTATAGCTGGGCATCTAACGGGACCAATGCCAATCAGCAGTTGAAATCCTGGTTAGATCCTGAGAATACGGGTGTTGAAACCTTGAATGGTAAGGAGGCACTTTGTAGCAATGAAGCACCGGTTGCCGCATTTACCGCAACACAAACAACAATCATTACCGGCAATCACGTAAGTTATACAGATCAATCTCAAAACGATCCTCATCATTGGAAATGGCTATTCGAAGGGGTAAGTGCTGACACATCGGTTCAGCAAAATCCTTTTTCCATTCTCTACAATACGCCCGGACAATATGATGTTTCACTCATTGTTTGGAATGATATGGGATATGATACACTTGTAATGGTTGACTACATCACAGTTTTAGCAACACCGGCAGATCTGGATATTCTGAACTCTGCCATTACACCACCAACAGCTCATGCGGCTGAAATTGTAGAGGCAGCCTGCACGATCAAAAATCAGGGACAAGAGACTGCGCAGGCCACAGTATTGAATTTCTATCTGTCGGAGAATTACCTCCTCGATCAAAACGACCTGCTGCTGGATTCAATGATGGTCGATTCAATCGAAGCAGGTGCGCAAATAAGTGTTTCTAAAAATATGCTCATTCCCGCATCCTTTGATGCCGGAGCTTACTATTTCCTGTTTGAAGCAGATGCTGAAGACAGCGTTTTTGAAGGCAACGAGCTGAATAACACTTCCTTCAATAATCTAAACATCATTGAATACTCTGTTGATTTGGAGCTTATCTCCTTTTTACCTGATTCAACGAGCATGATGGCAAGCAACAGCAGCAATGTAAGTTATAATTTGGTCAACCACGGCGATACTCTTGCTGAAGGTGCAAGCCTTGGCGTGTACTTATCAGAAAATAATCTGTTTAACAGCTCCGACCTTCTTATTCATTCTGAGATTCCGGCCAATATTGATCCCGGACAGCAATTAAGTCTGACTTTTGACTTAAGTATTCCTGATTCAATTGACCCAGGAAACTACTACCTGATAGCATTCATTGACCATGAGGAAGTGCTGGAAGAAAGTAACGAGAATAACAATCAGATGACAGTTGAAATAGAGGTAACTCATAATGTTGGTATTGATGAGTATCTGTCACCAGATGATATTGTAATTGTTCCAAATCCAAACAATGGGCATTTTATCCTACAAATGAGCGGATCAAAAAAGATGAGCTTTGTTACCATAAGCGATTATACCGGCAGAATTGTAAAATCCTTTAAAACCGATTTCGAAACTACAGATATGGAGATCGAAACGAAGCACCTGGCCAATGGGACATACCTGCTTCAGGTGACAAACAACTCAGGTTCAGCATCCAAACTTTTTATCATAAGCAAATAGGATTAAACCTTAAGATATAGAATAGAAGCAGTTCGGGAAACTAATTTCTCTCGCATTCCGGGCTTGACCCGGAATCTCAATGCTAGTTGTTTCAATTTATTGAGATTCCTGCTTTTGCAGGAATGAGTGACTGATGGGCTTTCCGGACTGCCTCTTATAAGTTTCCGGGTTTTCTTCTTAGCTTATTTCTCCATACTTCTGAAAATTGCCAGCAATTGCTTATTGTTATCGGGTATTTCAGGATAAGCCATAGAACTCAATAATTGCTGTGCCATATCAGCAATCGGTTTCCGCTGATAAAATCCTTCATGCGCAAAATTGAGATATTTCAAAACTTTAAATGCATTAAACCAGGTGTAAAACCTTTTGGTAAATGACTGAAGCCCTGAACTATTCCATTTTATTTCCTCCAGATTATCACTTAATTTATTCTGCAACAGAAATTGCTGCATTGACTCAGGATAGGTCGAAATTCTGTTGTTGAGATCCGGGAAATTCAGCTCAAACAACAGCGGAATATCGTCGATAATCTTCTTCACATCCTGAAAAGAGTTTAAATCATAAGTTAAATAAATATCCTGTTTATTAAAGAGAAGCTGATTGATGGTAGCTCCTGTTCCAAATGGAACACGGTCTGAGCCACGGGGTGAAGGATAAACACTTGTTTGGTTTAGTTCCTTTACTTTAGCTAATGGAATTATCTTTTGCAGAAAATAGAAATCCTCTCCTGCCTGACGCCGGTTCATTCCGCCTTGTTTACAATAGACAGAAGCCTTTACATTAAAGCTGGAACCAACAGTATGATAGGAATGTGGATGCCCGGCCAGTTTCAAAGCCTGATAATAGTACCTCAGATAGAGTTCATACTGAATAATTCCATTGTAGACAGAACAATCGAACTCATTGCCTTCTGTGGGGTGAAGATAATTTAGCACGCAAGCCATTGTTTCCGGCTCACTTTTATACTGTTCTTCAATCACCGTAAAATAATTAACGGCAACCCTGGCATCAGCATCAAAGGACAATATGATTCCTTCAGGACGATCAAGTTGGTTGAATCTGCTCACCGCGGCATCCATCCCAATCTTTCGGGCCAGCCCTACTCCCGCATGCTTTTTAGGAAGGGCTTCCGCATGAAAACAATGAAAACGAAAGTTGTCATCCTGATGAAGGGCAATAAATTGCTTGATCTCAACGAGAGATTTTTTGTTCTGAGCTAGTATTGTTGCCTCTGAATGCTCCGATTCATTGACAATTATAATGATCTCAACAGCGCATTCCGGACGGTCAGCATCCCAAAGGGATTGCAGGGAAGATAGCACATCGGGCTCATTAAAGCATGGTATCATCACCACAAGATTTAAATCATCATGTGGAGCATTTTGGAAGGGTACTTCACGAAATAGTTGCTTTTCCAGATATTGGTCTGCAAAGGACATTAGCTTATGATTTTTTTAACATCATCTGACTTGATACCTGTTTTCTCTGCAATCGCATCCACCGACATTCCTTCAGTCCTCATCCGGGAAACAAAACCATGAAGCGACTCGGCTATTTCAAGCAGATTTTCTTCCGGATCAAAGAAACGTATGGTTCTTTGCCCCCAGGGCTCTTCAATCAATTCATGCAGGAAATTCAAACGAGTAGAATTCAGGATCTGAGCTACCTGATCAATATGTTCTGTTTCAAAATACAGTTCAAAGGTATTTCCGGCCTCCGCCGATGCTTTTACTTTATTATGAATCCTGTGGTTTTCACCTATACTCCAGAGTGAAAAACCGTTTCGGAACATCATATTACTACCAAAATCATAATTCACTTCAAGGCCGATTACATCGATGTAGAAGGATTTCATTAGCTCAATATCCTTCACAAAAACTACCGAAGAATGATATTTAATTTCCATCTTCAGTCTTAACTTGCTCGTATCTTTTGTTCAATTCATCAATGGCAATATCTGTAATATTGAGATTATTCTTTCCAACAAGAACGCTTCCTCCTATTACCTTGCTCAGTACATAGTGATAATTATTCAGCTGGCTGATCTCTTCGAGGTAACCAATAATTGCATCATACAATAAACTTTCCAGTTCTTCCTCCTTTTTAAACCAGTCGTTCTCAAGTCGTACCTGCAACTGCTGAAGCTGTTGCTGCTTAATCAATAACTCTGCTTTCTGATTCTCAGCACTGGCTGCACTTATGAAACCACCTCTGGCAACTTTCTCCTGATACTTGTTAGCTTCCTTCTCGTACTTTTCATATTCAACCTTCATCTCATTCTCTAGCCGTTCCTTTTCCATCAGGAATTCCTGGTTCAGTTCAACCGAGTATTGATATTGTAGCAATAGTTTCTCCATATCAACATACACAACACTTCCGTCAACTGGTAATTCTGTTGGAAGCGCCACCTTTTCTGCCTTTGTCTCAACTTCTTTAGATTCACCCCAAAAATGCAGAACATAAAGGATGGCGACAGCAATGAGCAGAACAATGTTTAATACAGGGCTTATTTTTTTCATAGTTATGGAATTAGGTTCTATTTCAAATTCAATTTCCTGGCAATATCCAATGGGATTGCATCTTTATGAACCAATATTGCAATGGTTTTTAATTGAATATAAGTATCGGACATATTGAGCAATCCACCAAAATCGTTGCTATCCTTGTCCCAGGAATTTTTAGTAATGAAATATTTCTTCCCGTTCTGATCCTGAGAGATTCCAACAAGATGCATAAGGTGGTCGTCTGTTGAAATAAGTTGATCGAACATTTGCTGACGCAGCTCTGCACTTACCTCTTTCTCGTCCACAATATCCTTAAACATATTATCCTTTTCATCGTCGGCAGGAATAATGGCAACACCATTCTTGTGTGAGAATCCGGCTTCAGAAACGTCACCATCCCAACAGATTGAGTAGCCGTTCTTAATGGCTGAGTACATTACCTTCATGAGTTCATCCAATGGCAGATTATAGTAATAATCATTGGACCAATTATCAGGCACCTCCAAATTAAAAGCTTTGTAGAATGGATGATGAGTAAAAGAGCTTAGTTCAACATAATCATCAACATTGAAGTTTAATTCACGATGTGCAAACGCTACAGGTGAATAGGTTTTATCCCTGAATTCGAATGTGTCAGGATTTTCCCCCAGATAAATATCAAAGCATGCATTCACGGCATCCATCCACACAGTGGTGATACCTTTTCTTCTGTTTTTGAGAACGCCATCAAGCATACCTTTTACCATAGCCACCATTTCAGAATGATTATGAACTTCCCCTTTGTAACAGTTTCCTCCATATACTTCTTCCGGTACAAAACCATGATCTCTGATTACATTCAATACATCGTGAGCCTGCCCGCCTTCGGAGAAATTTCCCAATCCATGACGTCGAAAATATTCTGTGGCCTTATTGGTGTAGGTATGTCGAACAAAATACATTTCCGCCAAATCGAAGTCACCTTTTCCCATACGAAGTAATTCCGATTCAATGAATGAAGTTGATGCAAAACTCCAGCATGTACCGGTTCGTTGCTGGTTTTTAACCTGTGTGTAATCCAGGCCATATACCGTTTCAAATTTATACACCGATTTATTCATCTTGCTTTTCTTGTCTTGTGCAAGAAGATTGGAGGATGCCATTACAGTAAGCACGGCAATCATGATCAGAAATAATACTCTTTTAAAATTCATTTTATCAATTTATTAAGGCTCGAAGCAGGCATCCTAATTCAAATTTTTCTTAGGATGTAGTGCCCTCGGTAATCACAAAATTATCTATTCTATTATGTTGTCAATTTTCAATTTCTTTCCAGACCGTTAAGCTCTTCCTTTAGCTTTTTAGTCAGTTTTGCTACCACCAGATCATAAGAATTATCAATCCATTGATAGATTATCTCATCCGATATTGAGCCATCCACATTTACCGTATTCCAATGCACTTTATTCATGTGATATCCGGGAATGACCGCCGGATAATGTTCTCTGGCCGCAATAGCATCTTCAGGATCGAATTTAATGTTCAGAGAAAAATCTGAATGTGTATCGGTTAACAGAAACATTTTTCCCATTACCTTAAAAACCAGCGTAGTTTTATCAAACGGAAAACTTTCGCCTACACCCGGTTTTCTGATACAATAATCTCTGAGTTCTTCGATGTTCATAACAATCTAATTTCCGGCTTCAAAAATTACCATTTATTGGTAGAATTCCTAATTGAATAATTTAACTCATGCTAAGTTAAGAACGTACCTTTGAGTACCTTTGCATCCTTGAACAATGGAAGCTCTAAATAAAAATTTGGTGAAAAGATTCTCGACCATGCAGAACGGTGTGGTGGCAGAGAAGATGAAAGAAGCGGGGATAGATAACCAAACCAGTTTTGGCTTATCTATAGCACAAATCAGAATGATCGCACTTGACTACAATAAAGATCAGAACCTGGCCTTTTTCTTACTCCGGAAATCACTTCGTGAAAGCAAATTACTCTCACTGCACCTTTTCGATGCAAATATCATTTCGTACGACCTTGGTACTGAAATCGTGAATGAATTAAACACCATTGAACTAGCGGAACAGGCAAGTCGGCTGCTACTGTCAAAAGTTCCAGATGCAGAGACAATTATGCTTTACGCCTGTAATTCTGATAGTGAATTTGCAAAAATGACAGGCTTTTTGCTGTTGGCACAATTATCCCTAAGTACGAATCATGAGTTCGAAAATGAACCGGATTTATTCGCTTTGATTGAGCAAAATGCGATAGGAGCAACAACGCTTGTAATGAGAAGTATCAGCTATGCACTAAGAAAGTTCAGCACCAGAAATCAGGTACTGAAATCGAAGGGCATCCAACTGATGGATCGTTTAAGAAATTCAGACAATTATCCTTCCAGATGGATCGCAGAAGAAGCATCACTGGAACTCGATGGTTAAACTATGTTAAATGCAAGTTGTTTTAAAGTAAGACTTGCAATAATAGAATCTGTGATTCGTAAGAACAGATTAATAAATGAAAAATAACAGGAGCTGAAGAGACAACATTCTTCTCTCCAAATATGAATATTATGAACTTTACAAAATCATCCAACCCGGCATTTAAGAATGCTTTTGGAAATCAAACTCAAACTTCATCATCCAGTGAAGTTATGACCTTGAATGGTACAATCAATAAAACGATTTTAAGCCTTTTACTGGTAATTGCTGCTGCTACCTATACATGGAAACTAGTATTATTTGATGGTGCCAATGCAATGACCTGGACTTTTGGAGGGGCGATAGGCGGATTTATTGTCGCCATGGTAACCATCTTTAAAAAGGAATGGGCACCCTATACTACACCGGTTTACGCTGCTCTGGAGGGACTATTCCTTGGTGGTGTTTCAGCATTAATAGCCGGAGCATTTACAAGCGAAGCAGACGCTGGCATTAATAGCAACATTGTTCTTCAGGCAGTTGCCCTGACCTTTGGTGTATTCTTCATCATGCTGTTTGCATACCGTTCCGGTAAGATTCGTGCAACACCTAAGTTTACGAGAGGAATGATTGCAGCGCTGGGTGGGGTTGCAGTATTCTATATCGGAAGCTGGATATTAAGTTTGTTCGGCTTCGATTTGAGTCTTTTTCATGGCAATGGTTTAATTGCCATCGGCATTAATCTGGTAATTGTGGTAATCGCTGCGCTAAGTCTGATTCTGGATTTCGATATGATAGAGAAAGGTGTAGCGTATGGTGCACCCAGGTATATGGAATGGTATGGAGCCTTTTCACTTCTTATCACTCTGGTTTGGCTATACCTTGAGATTTTAAAACTGTTGGCACGCTTAGCCAGCCGGGACTAATTTGATATTATGTTACCAGTGGCCATGAAAAGAGGCTGTGCAAAAAGTTAGCTTCTCTCTCATTCCGGGCCTGACCCGGAATCTTTATACTGTCGATTTCAATTTATTGAGCAATTGACTGAGCATCTCAAAGTAATATTAGCAACAATATTTTGTGACTATTCCCACAGCCATAAAACATACAAGCTGTTATCGTAAAATTCATACATTTGCTTCGTATATAGAAATGAAGAGACAATGAGCTTATTTGGGAAATCTAAGAATGTGCGAAGTGTAAGTAACCTTGAAAAGTACTTTACTCCTTTCAGGGAGAACATCATTGGGAATGATACAAGTTTTGAATCTCCATACGGAAAAAAAGAGCTTATCTATGGTGACTGGATTGCCAGTGGCCGATTGTACCGGCCGATTGAAGAAAAATTCATCAATACTTTTGGCCCGTTTGTAGCGAACACGCATACCGAGACAAGTGAAACCGGTACCAAAATGACACTTTCCTATCACCATGCACAACAAATTATTAAGCAGCATGTGAACGCAGGGCCTGATGATGTAATTATTACTGACGGAAGCGGAATGACCTCTGTTGTGAATAAGCTGCAGCGGATTCTGGGGCTCAAAGGTTGTGACAATTACCGGGATGCAGGATGTGCCAAAGGCCAGGAGAGGCCAGTTGTATTTATTACCCACATGGAGCATCATTCCAATCAGACATCCTGGCTGGAAACTAAGGCAGAAGTGGTTCAGATAAAGCCGGATAAAAATCTGTTGGTTGATCTTGACGATTTGCGTGCAAGGCTTGAGGAATATAAGCATCGCAGGTTTAAGATTGGCACTTTCATCTCTTGCTCTAATGTTACCGGAGTTCATACACCTTTTCATCAAATGGCTAAAATCATGCATGAATATGGTGGACTTTGCTTTATTGATTTCGCTGCTTCGGCTCCCTATATGGACATGAACATGCATCCGGAAGATCCGATGGAGAAACTGGACGCGATTTACTTTTCCCCGCATAAATTTCTGGGCGGGCCCGGTTCTTCCGGAGTGCTGATTTTTGATAAATCGATGTATAATAATAAAGTGCCTGACAATCCGGGTGGAGGAACAGTTGACTGGACGAATCCCTGGGGGGAATATAAGTATGTTGATGATATAGAAGCACGGGAAGATGGAGGAACTCCGGGCTTTTTACAGGCGATTAGAATTGCGCTGGCAATTGAGCTGAAGAACAAAATGGGAACCAGCAAAATCAAAGCACGGGAAGATGAACTTCTTGAGTTGATTTTTCCAAGATTAAGAAAAATAAAGGGCATCAAAATCCTTGCTGATAATATCGAAGAACGTCTAGGGATTATATCCTTTTATCTGGAACCTCTCCATTACAACTTGTTTGTTAAGTTGTTGAACGACCGCTATGGTATTCAATCCAGAGGTGGATGTGCATGTGCAGGTACCTATGGCCATTTTCTGCTGGATGTAACATATGAATATTCCCATGAAATCACCGAACTGATCAATGCAGGTGATTTGTCACGAAAACCAGGTTGGGTTCGAATATCTCTGCATCCAACCATGACCAACGAAGAGGTTGAATACATCCTTCAGGCCATTGAGGAAATTGCAGGTAACTATGAGGAATGGCAGGAGGATTACATTTATGATAAATCGAAGAATGAATTCAGGTTTAAGACAGATGTTGAGGCCAAGCCTGAGGATGTTGAACGATGGTTTAAGTTTTAGCCTTTTGAAATATGTTTCGTGAATCACAAAAAATACTAATTTTGAGCAGGTCATTTTAAAAACTCAATCAATTCTATAGATTTTAACATGGGCAAATCGATAAAAGGTATTTTTACAATAACACTCTTCCTGTTATCATTTACTGTAATAGGACAGAAACACTTCATCAAAACGGATGTTTTAAGTCCATGGATAAGTATGCCATTTAGTATTGGTTATGAAACCAACTGGGGAACTCCAAGTTCACTTATCTTTCATGCAGAAGGAGGATGGTATTTGCGTGATGAAACATCCAAATTTGGACAACCTTACTGGAAGAAAAGCATCACCGGATTTGGAGCATTGGCAGAATGGCGATACTATCTCACCTACAGAAGTCAGCTAAGTAAACCGGTAGGAATCTTTACAGGTGTATATGGCAGAGCCATTCAACTGAATTATCTTCAGGATTATTCTTACCATGCAGAAAGAACATACGATGATGCTATAGATGTAAGCGGAAGTACTTTAGCATTAGGAGGCGGGCCAATTCTCGGTTACAAATTCAAGCGTCCCTACTCAAAATTCTATTTTGAGTTTTTAGGGGGATTTGCCTGGGGTATTGCCAATCTTGAAGAATACACAACTGATGATTTACCTGATCAGCATTTTCTATGGAGACTGGAATTCTCCATTGGTTACGCATTTCAATAAAACTTAGAGCGGCAGATAGATCACCTTCTTTGTTTCATAGAAGGGTTCATCAAAGAAATCGGCAATGTTATAGCCTAATATTTTGCCCTGATACATTTGCAATTCTTCTTCCAGATCACCACCTTTTAAGGCAAGAATGCCGTTTGGTAAGGCATTGTGGTCTATTGGTTTAATTGTCTTCTCAACCCAGCTCACAAATCGTGGCATTGCTGTAACAGCTCTGGAAACCACAAAGTCGAACTTTTCTTTTACCTCTTCTGCCCT
>Ga0233443_1002656_pt1 | contig 13330 bp, 15 predicted proteins | sample SI_123_September_2_FD_182784 | JGI IMG/M metagenome (GOLD analysis project Ga0233443, IMG submission 182784) | Seawater microbial communities from Saanich Inlet, British Columbia, Canada - SI_123_September2016_200_MG | ecosystem: Environmental > Aquatic > Marine > Inlet | place: Canada: British... | reverse complement strand
TGCAACACTCTTCTGTAAAACTTGTTTTGGTGTTTCAAACATCAGTGTTTTCCTAGGTCTATTATTCAACTGATCGGCTACTTGGTTGAGTTTCTCTTGAGAATGCTGAGCCAAACATGTCTTTTTGGGGAAATACTGTCGGATTAGGCTATTTGTGTTTTCATTAGTGCCGCGCTGCCATGGACTCTGTGGATCACAGAAGTAGATTGGAATCCCCGTTTTTTCCGTTAGTTCAGCATGCTTCGCAAGTTCCATACCCCGATCCCATGTTAGTGATTTCTTAAGGGCTTGAGGTAACGTTTCAAGTTTGTCTGTTAAAGCTTGTGTTACTGAAGTGGCGTCTTTACCCTTTAATTTTAGAATAATCGTGTAGCGTGACTTTCTGTCAACCAGAGTCGCGATATGGGTATTCTTTGATCCCGATATCAAGTCTCCCTCCCAGTGGCCAATAGCGCTTCTGTTCTCTGCATGTTTTGGGCGTTGGCGGAAGGATAATCCATTGACAATATTTATTGTTCCGCGCTCACCCTTACGAGTATGATGCTTTCCATGACGAAGACTGTGGGACCTACGCAAGTGTTTTACCAATACATGATGCAAGATTGACCGACTCCGATAGTACAATGTCTTGTAAATTGTTTCGGCTGATATTCGCATCGACTTTTGGCGTGGCATTGCCTTTTTCAGCCAGCCAGATATCTGTTCAGGAGACCATTTAAGTTCTAGCTTTTCTAATACAATGCTCTTTAATTCTGGGTTTTGTTCAAGTAAGCATGGTTTTGGCCGTCTTGCCATGCGCTTAGCTCGATTATTGGCATCTACGGCTTTGTAATACCTCCTGCCACGATTACGTTGAATTTCTCTTGAAATGGTTGAAGAAGACCTTTTTAGTGACATGGCAATGGCTCTGATACTTTGCTTTGCAGAGAGCCCCGCTCGTATTTCTTCTCGTTCAGCTAAAGTTAAATGAGAAGGGGAACGCTTACGCTTTTGGGGTTTTATTCCACCAGTATCTCTTAAAACTGTGAAAATGGTGCCTGGCTTTGAATCTATAATCTTAGCTATATCGCTGAACCCAATACCCATCTTCCATGTGTCGAAAATAAATTCTTTTTCTTGTGCTGTAAATGTACGCTTCATTCAATGATCCTCCGTTACCTAATGTTTTCACATAGGTGTTGCATTGATCAATTGAATCTACAGTAGCCTTTTTTAGAATTTCTTTCTCCATCTCAATACGTTTTATTCGCTTTTCTAACTCACGAATCTTGCGCTGATCCGGTGTTAATGGCGTTGCATTGTTCGTGATGCCATTACGTTCATTTTTTAATTGTCTAACCCACTTATCCATTGTCGATTTGCCAATACCCATAGCCGCTGCTGCAGCTTTGACCGTATAACCTTGATCAACAACTAATTGCGCCGCCTCAAGTCGAAATTCTGGGGTAAATGTCGATCTGCTTCCTGTCATCTTGTGCTCACCTTTGATTTAATGAAATGAATAATATCACCTCTAATTAGGTGGCCAATTAAACTATGCCACTACACTAGGAGATTTATCTGTATTTGTTGGGGGGTGCTTAACGTACCTAAGGTTTGCTGACCAAATTATTGTTTAATTGATAGCTCATCCAATGCGTCATTCACTAACTTTTTAACCAAAGATTCTATTTCATTGTAATCAGTAATACCGCATCCAACTGCGGCAACTTGCTTCGGAATGGGTGTTATTTTTGCTCGTATAATAGAAGTCATCTGAGCCCATTCGCTATTAATCTCATCTGTTGGAACTAATTTACTTCTTCGGGTTTCTTCATCCAGTGCGGCTAAATTGGCTTGATGGTGAACAAGTCGAGCACGTTCATTGTTAATGTCAGAGTTAGACTTTGATGAACTACGTTCTCTGAGCCAACGGAGATACGATAACCTAGCGAAATCAAGACTGGCATCTTTTTCAAAAACACCATCGTATTGAAGTTGTTGAATACGGACAACAGAGAGGTCGAGATGAGCCGCAATTACTCGTTGAGTAGCCATGGCTTATTTTATCACGAACGTTGTTCTGTGAGGCTGCTGATAGCAATACCAGCGACGAAACTAGGTTACCTACACCAACCCAGAGCTGCTCCGTTTTACCCCTATAGAACCGTCTGGAAGTACCTGTTATGCGACACAGATGAGACGTAAAATGGTTACCCTAACTTGACCATGGGTGCAGACTAAACGGCTGCCCTTGAGTACTGTATTGGGGATATGGGATTACATCCAAAACGTTGTTAGTTATTTGAGGTAGTGTTACGGAGTCAGCATCGAGCTTGCAATAATGTGATGCAGTGACACGAGCGCAGAATGAATTGGGGCGCAGAAGGCATTAATTGCCACGTGATTTTTACCGCTTGCTTGGATTGGTATGCCCAAAATAAGCTTTCGCAAAAATAGTGGTGCGCTTGGTGTATAAAACGATATCAGATTTGGATTTTAACGGTATCAAACGCTTTCTTGAGAGCATCGATAAGGTTTATATCCCTGTCTTTAAGTGACGATTTATCAAAGCGTTTTTCAACGCGTATTTCGTGTCTTTCAATCATCATAACTAAATTGAAAAGGTTTTCGTCGCTATCAACAAAGATCCGCAATTGGCTTTTGTACGGATACCAGAAAAAATAATTATCTTCGTCTTTTGGGTTCGGTGGCGCTAAAACGATTTCTTGAATTGTGAATTTAAAAAACTCGAGTGATGCAAAAATCACTTCTATCTCTACTGCAACATATTCCTTGTAATTCCCTGAATGTCTCTCAAGGGCAGAGTCTTTATCATAGGTAACCAGTTTTCCGAATATGACGTCGTTTGAACTGAGGAATTTTCCTAAGGGAGAGTCACTCGATAACTTGTCTCGTGTGTCATCTGTTTCGATCTTTTGGAGACCCGCAGCTATTGTACAAAAATTGTCCTCAAATTTTGAGGGAAATGGGTCAATGGTTCTATGGTCTTTGTTACTAATTTCTGAATTGTCAGTATCCATAGAAGATTGTACATACGCCTTTTTAATAAAGTGAGCCCCCCCAAATAATATACACAGATTTACAAAATATTTCATAAATTCAGATCTACTTACATAATATTTCTGCAACTTAGCTTAAAGTATCCTTCGCTGCCAGCAATGGAAAGTGAACGCTAGGGCTGGTAGTCCCCGGTAGGCGTAGGTGATTCTGGGTACCATCGTGGGTAGCGCCAGAGAGGATATGGGATTACTTCCAAAACGTTGTTAGTTATTTGAGGTAGTGTTACGGAGTCAGCACCGAGCTTGTAATGATGTGACACAGTGACACGAACGCAGGACGAATTGGGGCCTGCTTGTTATTGTTTCTCTTGATTAATAAGAAAATAACAAAGAAAGTTAGTCGGTATAAACACTAAAAAAGTCATACTAATCCAGTGGAAAATAAAGAAGGGCATGGTCAAAGGTTTAACATGATAAGCCGAACTTAAAAGTCCTAGGTCACAAAGGCTGGTCGAGCAATTCAAATTAGAATCTGAGAGCATTGAACTTGTAAATAGAATTATTAAGAAAAATACCGAAGACAAAACTCAGGACTGAGGGTGGATGAATCTTTTCTTACAAAGAATATAAAGTGGGATCAGAATCAATAGGAAATGGTAGTACGTTAAGATAGAGTCAAACACATCCATTTCAAAGATACGAGGATATACCCCAAAGATTAATTCACCCCAAAAAGTAAAACCGATGATATCAAAGCCTATAAGTGTCGATATCAATAAAGAAGAAACCAGAATGGAGCCTATAACAAAATCATTTTTGAAATATAAACCGACTGTCAGAATACACATATTTATGAAACAAAACCAAAAAAGTGAATTTTGATCATTAGTAATAAGTGACCAAATGATTTTTAAAGTAATAATCAAAACTAGAACCCAAAAGAAAAAAGAATAATCATCATTTATTTTCATTATTCCTTATCCTCTAGCGGTTTTCACAGCGTATTTTGTATGCAAGAATAGGTAGGCAGTTTTGCATTGGAAGTCCAAAATACACCCCTATTGTGTAATCGTTATATGCCTCGATTTCATCAGTCATTGATTTAGATATCATTGAATTACATGATGATGAAGGTATTCTTGCTAAAGGAGTAGCCACCACATCGGAATGGCCATATGAAGAAGTATTTGATGGCAAAGATGTCTATTATTTTGGCCCTCAAGATGAAATTACTACAGGCAATGATCCAAATGGTACTGGCGCTGATGGTGAATTCTGGATAGATATGAAAAATCCCAAGTGGTGGTTCAATCCGGTTATTACGGGGCGCTCAGACGTACCCCCAATAGAGGATGATCAGTATGATTTTTTTGGTACCATTTTGCATGAGTTTGCCCATGTTTTGGGTTTTGCTACTGACTTAAAATACTTAACGCCTCCGACAGGAGTTGAAGGCTTGATCTACAAAGAAGATTGGTTTGGTATTAGTAATTTTGATAAATTTGTCATTTGGAATGATGCTAAAGAGTATTTTGAATTTACCGGTTCTATTGCCAATGAGGCCTACCATCAATTAGGTTATGAAGGTAACTTGCCCCTTACTTCATATGGTAATCTTCCTGGTACGGATCTACAGCATTATGGCAATACAATAGATTTTGGAAATCTTCAAAATCAGGCTGTTCTTGATGAGCTTTCAGTTATCGATTTCATGTTGCAGGCCCCCAGCATATCTCAAGGATCAGTGATAGGAATTAATTCGTTAGACTTGGCTGTGCTTCAGGATTTAGGCTATTCTACTGATAAATCTAGTCGTAGTTTCAGTGGTTTCTCATCAGATTATCATGCTATTGAAGGGGGTGATGGTTTGGACTTGGTCACCTATTCAACCGAAAGTGATAAAGCTATTTTTAGTGCAAGCACTGAGGGTCAGATACTCATCAGTGATACTGAGGTTTTTCTTCAATATGACACCTTAACAAATATTGAGCGACTCGAGTTCGCTAATAAAGGCTATGCATTAGATATTACTGGCAATGCAGGCATTGCTGCTAGAGTCATTGTTTCTGCATTCGGTGCTGACAAAATAAGTAATCTGATGTCATCCGGGCTATCAATTGTTGATAGTGGAATGAACTTATCTCAAGTTTGTTATTGGGTGGTGGATATGAATTTAATTAATAAAGAAATTGGCTCATCGACCAACGGTTCATTTGTTGACCATGTTTATGAAAATATCTTTGGTACTGCACCAAGTTCCGCAGACCATGATACATTTACCGCGTTATTAGATAATGGTACGTATACTAAATCGTCACTATTGGAATTAGCCGCAAATACCACATTAGCAGCGGATATTATGACGGCCAGTTTAGTTGACCTCATCGGTGTTGCTGGCAGTGCCGATGGTGATTTTTTAGCGATTCAGTATGATGTTGGGTAGGTTTTTTTTCACGCTCTAGCCATACAAATTATTATTGCCCCTCTCTGATATTTTTGAGGGGGGTAAATATCTTTCCTGCCAGCCATGGATAGCGAACGCGAGAGCTCCTCTGTCTGCTACAGCAGGCAGCTACGTTACTTACCCTCTAGGACTTGATCAATTACTATACAAGCACAAAGAATTGATACATTGTCTTCATCATTAACTATTTCGACACCATAACTATCTGTCCAATTCCATATCTCTTTACTTACAGTGGCAACACAACCAGTTTTACGAGAAAATGAATAATCATGTTTCCAAAATGACCCCTCAATTTGATAATCATTGGGCCCTGGAACGTCGAGAAGGAACTTCTTTCTAAACCAACTAAACTCTTGGGTGACTTCAGCAAACAGTTTTCCACCCACGTAAATTTGGTAACGAGGTTTGAATGACAGTAATTTTTGACTAATGTAAGCCAATTCATTTCCAGACATGTCTTGAAAAGATAATTTATCACCCCAGGAAAAGGCCTCCCCTTTTACGAGGAAACAATCATTTCCATTTTGATCAGTAATATTGAAAGTATCACCAAGCCCCCAAAATTTTTCTCTTATACGATATATCATTAATTTTCCTTTTGATAATCTAACCATTAATTACAAGGGCTACTTACCTTGTTATTGAATATTACTCCGTAAAGTAGGAAACCTATCCTATTTTTATTAATATGTTTTCCAATTACTTTTAATGTGAATATCAACAGCAATTTAAAACTGACCCCTCTGATAGATTTGAAGGGGGTATACCTTTAAAAACTCAGCCTGTTCGGGTGCAACGATCTGAGGTATCGATGACACTCAGTTTCGGATGACTTTACTCATCTGATGTTGACTCAATAACCCTATCACTGATCTGTCGCATGGCAGCGAGATGTAATGCGGTGATATCAGCCTTAACATCAACTCTTTGCTCAAACCGGTCTCGCCAATCATCGGGTGATCGGTCGCTGCCAGCCATGGAGAGCGAATGCGAAGGCTGGTAGTCCCCGGTAGGCGTAGGTAATTCTGGATATCTGTCGTGCGTAGCGCCAGAGGGGATCTGGAATTACATCCGAAACGCTGTCAAGTCATTTGAGGTAGTGTTACGGGGTCTGCATCGAGCTTGCAATGATGTGACGCAGTGACACGAACGCAGGACGAATCGAGGCGCCGTAGGCATTAATTGCCACGTGATTTTTGCCGCTTACTTGGGCTGGGATGCCCAAAATAAGCTTTCGCAAAAATAGTGGCGCGCTTGTTTTCAGGTAGAAAATCTGAGCGGTTACATTACCACCGGTGGCGCTCTCGAACAGACTGTTCGACACCTCAGCTAAACCTTTGGCGCGCACCAGATCGATGGCTGCTTGTAATTCCTGATTGATCTACTTGTGCTTCTGAATCGTCTTTAGGTTAATGCCAAGGGCAGTGGCAAGTTGCCGGTAAGTTAAACCACGTGAAGCCAGTTCCTCGACTTTTTTCAAATCAAATTTCATCAGAGGTCGGCCGGGTTGATTGGTTGTAGAGGGGGGTGGGGGTATTGCTCATAATGCGCGCTCCTGTATCTCAAGGGCTGATAATAATATCGACCCCCACCGATATAATTTAAGGGGGGTAATGGATATATTATACGCTCATTTGGTATGTAATGAATGGGCTGTGGAGAAGACTATCAACATTATTATGGGTGGCGCAGAACTTATCCTCCTTGTTGTTGTCTGCTGAACTGCGTTGGTTGATATTCAACAAACCTCCAATACTTTTGCGTGCGTTCTCCCTTTGATATTGACCAACGCACCTACCAAACACCTAGTTTAGTGTAAAGTCTTGGAGTGCTATCTACACGAACAACAAGCTACCGCGTTTTACCCCTACGCATATTGTCAAGAGAACCTACCCCGTGATAAGTTGAAGCTGTGGATGATTGTTACTGTCGGTTTATTAATGGTTTTGCGTGAGGTGGGAGTGATTAAATAGATGAATATTTTGTATTGCTTACAATAAAGAGAGACCTTTGCGCGATCAGCTCACATAGCCAGTTAAATTCTAGGACTTCGTTTTTTTGATTCCATTTTGTCCAATAGGGACAATATATCGTCTTTATCTACTGAAACACATCTGCTTTCCCCCTTTATTCTGTTTTTCAGGCACAACTTGGCCGCTGAATAGATCTGCCACGTTTGATGTTGTGTGCCACACACATTTATTGAAAGCGTGTGCGATTACGCTTGATACCCAGATAACGAGCCTTTGCCATCCCATAATGCAGTTTCAGCACACCAATGACACGCTCGACGGTACTGCTAACACCGGAATGGGTTCGATTAAAGAGCCTATCTTCTGCTGTTAAAGGACGGTTACGATAGGCACGTTTTGTGACTCTGTTCCCGATGCCTTGTTGCGAAAGCCAATCTGCGTGTTTATGGCTTTGATAAGCACTATCGGCATAGACCGCGGATTCGTCACCTTCTAATAAGTCGGTAAAGCAGTTGGAGTCATGCACGCTGCCAGAGGTGAAGTCTGTGGCCTTGATCAGGCCATCTTCATCAACACTCAGGTGGGCTTTGAAACCATAGGTGCTTTTACGCTTTCCGTCAGAACCTCTCTTGACGTTCCAGTCAGCGTCCGGGTCCTAAGTTGAGTCACCACTCTTGGTCTTGTTGGGCCGAGACTGCTTGGCTTCGATGACACTAGCATCAACGATGCTGACGCCGCCTAATTTGATGTAGAGGCCTTGCTCAATGAGTTGATCATTGATTTCTTGCAGTAATGGTTCCATCAATGCACGTCTTTCCAACTGCTGACGAAAACGCCAGAAGGTGCTGTGATCTGGAATAGACTCTGTGCTATCCAACCACAGGAACTTGTTGCAATCAGTGCGATTCTGGTCCGGCCTGTGTTTCTGGTGATCCTCATGCAATTCCTTGCTGTAGTTCGAAGGATAATGATAGGTCCAGCGGTAGACCACAGGAAGGATATGAACCTCCAGAGGGTGATGAGGATAACGAAATGTCCATGACCGCCTGCCACAGCACAAGATGGGACAAGGGAGTTGAGAGAAAAATTAGACGAGTGTCATGCGGATTTAAGGGAGGCTCAACAACAACTCGGGAATCAGTCCGGAATGAACAACCCAGCACCGAATTGTGCCACCCTCGCCAACACATTAGCGTCATCCCTGAACACATTAGATGTGATTTGTGAAGACATTTATCACATATCAGAATGGGCCGCAAATGCCCGTAATGAGGTCACAAACCAAGGTAGCTCCTTCGACGGATTGGTAGACAGAATGTATACCGCCATCCAGCGCTGCCAAGCGGCTGGCCGCGCTGCGTAAGCCTATCATGTCTTTAGCCCACCCCCCTCTGAGACGGCGTAAGCATGCAATGACCAGCCACCATAGGATATAGATGTATCTGACGCCTAAACCTGACTTGCCCTTGCAGTCCACCGTGTTATGTGCTGATGTGGCAGTCAGGTAGATACCTATAATCCCCCGGGGATCGACAACTTCAGCTTCAACCCGTCCACCGCCTCACAAGCCACAAACCACAAACCACAAGGATAACTATGGAGTGGGTGATATAAATAAACGATTAATATTAGCTTCTTATTTCTTACGCGTCTCTAATTTATCATTAAAAGTTCCATCTCCGGTAGTATCTTCAACTATCACGTCTAAATGACCATCATGTGTTGTATCAGCAACAACCGTATCCATTTCACCATCACCAGTGACATCAACACCAATAGTGTCTATGTTACCGTCATTATTAGTATCAAGACTTACTGTTCCATCTGATTCACCCTCTAATAGCTCAAAAGCCTCTTTAACTTTTTGGATTCGCTCATCAGCAATTGGAAGCTTTTTTTCTTTGTCATTATTATCTTCAGCCATAATTTTTACCACACTATATTTCTAATGATTACCAGAATTTTATACACCTTTTCCAAAAAGTATTAAAGGTCTAAGCAACAAAAATAAATTTCATCCCAAGATTGGACTACTACCATCGAAGATACATAATTTTTGATAGTTTTACCCCCGAGTAATCATCTGGAAGAACCTATTTAACAATCAAGATAGCGTGTGACGAATTTAGATTTCAATGTTCGCTATTTTGTGTCACCAGAAGATGATAAAAGGCACGAAATAGAACGTGTGTAGTTATCCAAGAACGGCGTTTAGCATAACAAGTGACGAGCCCACTCTATTTTATTAGCTATGCTGATTCAACCCGCTGTTTTCAACATTGATGGACGCTTCATGGCCCGTTGAAGTGCAGATGTTAAACGCATTTTATCACAAGCGAAAGAAACCCTGTCGGGTGAACTCAAAGGAAAACTCAGTGCGTACTGCACACATGTCAAACATCACGGTGATGTGAAGAAGTCTTTACGATTACTGACTCGGGTTATCCCGGATTTCGCTATGCGGCTCGGTTTGATGTCGCTCGTTACTATGAGTCAATTGACCACGACGTTCTTCTAAGCCAGTTGAAGAGAATGCAAGTCAGTCAACACAACCAGGATATCGTTCAGCAATATTTGGCTTTAGCTGATAGGTGCAATTCTTGCAGAGGCATGATTGCGGGTGGTAGTTTGTCACCGCTATTGGGTGCAGTGATGTTAACTCCCCTCGATAAGATGCTGGAAGCAGAAATCCGTACAGGGCGGGTCTGGTATATCCGTTACATGGACGATTTTGTGTTACTCGCCAAAACTCGTCATCAGTTCAGAAAGGCGATAAAGCAAGTTCATGCGGTGATGCGCCAGTTGAAATTAACGTTACACAAAGAACAAAAGTGTTTTATTGGCAAGACCGAGTCCGGTTTTAATTTTCTAGATCATTTTGCATATCATTTACAGCATGTAATACACAACTTTTATCAATATCACCACCTTCAAAATCAACCTCGGATTCTAATCTTACATCAGTGATTGTATTACTATTACCAGTGACAACAAATGTGTTGCTTGCATCCATATTCGTCTTTGCTGCTTCATATTTTACAATATCAACAACAGCATGTGCTTGTTCTAAAGTCATACCACATGATTGAATTAATTTATTTGTAGTATTTGATGAAATATTATTAATAACTTGAGAATTATCAACATTATAAGTATCAGTTGATGAATTAATATTTTGAACTGAACTATTATCTGTTGTACTAATATTCATTGACGAATCAACTTGTATATTTGAGTTTACGTTAGATGACATTTGAATACTATTATCAGTTACATTAGTATTTGTTGTAGTATTTTCGACCTGTCTAATGCTTCCGTAATCTCTTGAGTATTCATACACTTCGTCACCACCCTGACCCATGCTGCTTCCTGGTCCATAGTAGTAGCACTTACCTCCTGTTACCTGAAGATAACGGATTTCGGCTCCTAACAGATTACCTAACCCAGTCTCTTGGACTCGCTGCTCACATTCGTCTATATTATTCGACGACATGCTCCCTGAACCTTCAATATGCTCACCTACTTTCTTGTTTGGCGTGTGTTCACGCAATGCGTCCTCAATACCATCTGCTTGACTGGATACAGAAAAAACCATCAACAACCCAAAAATAACTCCTGTAACTGTATTCGTTCTCATGATGCGCTCCATATTTTTCAACCATAAAACTTTATCGACAGTTGGTTGGGTCTCTGTAACTAAATCGTGCTTACTCAATTATTAAAAACAGCTACAGTTATCGTAATATTCTTAGTAACAAAGCGAGAGGAATTCTGACAGGAGTTGGGGTGCGTCTTTTTTATAAATGTAACTTTAATCGTTTAGCAGAAAAGTGGTTGGTGCTGCTAGCTTTGGGGTGGATTGCAGAGTCGGGTATCACGTGTAGGGGGGTTAACAAAAGTATTGGCTGTTAATGCAGGTAAAGACAACGCTCAGTTCTGGAGAGAATCAAGCGTTGTTGTGATTACTACCCATTAGCGCCGATGCGAAAAGGGTGTTGTGATTTTATGAAATCAACTTACTCTTTATATACCATTCACATGTGAATCGGGCAAACTACTTCAGCTATTGTCGGATATGCAACTAATCTTGCCCCTCTCACTGAAACTTAATGTGTTTTGTAATGAAATGGACTGACCAGCTTGCTGATACAGCGTACGAAATTTGTTAATAATATTACTAATAATCTAATGTCATTTTGATACGAGTGTGGTGCAAACCATCGACCCCAGGTTCACGGTGTTGAATGACAATATAACAGCTGGCGTCTTCAAAAATGGGGGTGTTTTGACCTCCGTTAGGTAGTAGGCATTCGATTCTATGCGACTCAACCGTAACAACCTGCCCTGCGGTCTCGGTGCCGCTTAGCAAATCCGGGAATGTCCGTAGTTGTTCTTCTTCGTTTTCCGCGACATCCATATCATTTTCCACTGGTTCTTCTTCATTTCCCACTAAATGTTCTTCTTCGTTTTCATTAACTCTTTTTTGTTCTCTGTCTTCTTCAAAGATTTTTTTTCTTTTAGTGGCTTTACCATTTGCAGTCATCTGGTGACTTATACCGTAATTTTCATTTTCACCAGAAAAAACAGTACCTATAGGCATAAATGTGACAGTTAACCCTATTATAAATATTCCTCTTTTAACAAACATACAAAACCCCCTTTACTTGAAATGACTATAATAAAATCGACAAATTTTCACATCTCTTTAGTTAATGTGTGCTCATTTCAATTATTACGAATGTCATAAAGCGGATAGGAATTGGGGTGCGTTATTTTTTGTGGATAAATGTATGAATGAGCTAAGACAATTACGAAAACAACGCACCCCAACTCCTGTCAGAATGCCTTTCGCTTAGCTACTAAATATTACGATAACTGTAGCCGTTTTTAATAATTGAGTAAGCACGATTTAGTTACAGATACCCAACCAACTGTCGATAAATTTTTTAAAGTTAAAATTAAATGGAGCGCATCATGAGAACAAATATAGTTACTGGGGTTGTTTTTGATGGTTTTAAATACGAGTAGTAATTGTTGCTAAAGGAGGATTTCATGCTACAGAAATTAAAGGTTACATCTTTCGCATTAATTGTTTTGTTGGTTTTGCCTAGTCAGGCTGTTGCAGTTGATAAATACGCAGACTCTTGTAAAGGCTGGGACTGCAGTCATGAGGGTCAGGTTTGTCCTCAAGGTGCTGAGGGTGCGAGGGGCACGAGTTTTATCTGTACAGATTCCAAATGGGTGCCAATACTAGTCGGATCCTGTAAAGGATGGGAATGCAGTCAAGATGGTCAACTTTGTCCCCAAGGTGCTGAAGGCGCGAAGGACACAGATTATGTCTGTTATGACGGTAAATGGACCCCAGCAAAGTATTGCGATGTAGCAGAAGTTGGACATGGGGGTTGGAGTCCTTACCCAGGCAGAGAACTAAGAGACAGTTGGGATAAAATAATTACGGATTGCACGCTTAGTGAACGAGAAATTTGTGAACGGTGGCAGCGGTCGGTGTCGCTGAAAGGGCAGTGTGATAAATACTAGATGAGTTGCTATTTACTTAAATTTAGTAGCTCAGACTTGATCTGACAGTTACCCGTTTTTTGCAGGTGTCTGTTAGATTTGAGCTACTACAACTTAAACTGCACCAACACCCAATACTTTTGTTCACCTCCCTCACGCGATACCCGACCCTGCAATCCACCCCAAAGCCAGCAACACCAACGAACCACATACTGCCGGAGTCTGTCAATCAGCGTTGAAAAGTTTCCACTTTTCCTAGGGTATTTACGCTGTTTTTAACCCTGATTTTCGATGCTTAAACCGATAAGAATCGTTCCCTGTTTCGATGATGTCACAATGATGAGTAATTCGATCCAGAAGCGCAGCTGTCA
>Ga0233443_1002655_pt1 | contig 13331 bp, 14 predicted proteins | sample SI_123_September_2_FD_182784 | JGI IMG/M metagenome (GOLD analysis project Ga0233443, IMG submission 182784) | Seawater microbial communities from Saanich Inlet, British Columbia, Canada - SI_123_September2016_200_MG | ecosystem: Environmental > Aquatic > Marine > Inlet | place: Canada: British... | reverse complement strand
TTTTTGGTTTTCAAGTTCCCACAACCTGTCCTGGTGTAGATCCAAAGTGGTTAGCTATGCCCACAGGTGAAGTTGTGAATGAGTTAGCAAATAAATTTATTGCAAATTTTCAAAGTATGGCCTCTGTAGTAAGCCCTGAAGTCCTTGAGAATGGGGGGCCAAGAAGAGTAAAAATGGTTTCAGCACAAAGCTCTTCACCCCAGGCTACATTATAGCAACCTACTTTTTTCACAAGTAGGTTAAACTCGTCGTCTGATGACTGCTAGTATTAATGACGAACATTCTGATTAAAATTATGAATAACGTAACAGCTTTGCTGCTCTCTCCTGTGTAGAGCGATTTTGATACGAATCATTTTGAAACAGTGAAAACTATTTCAAAATGATTTTTTAGTATTGATTTAGGCGACTCGGTGATTGCCTTTATATAAGCCATGTTTTATGCGTATTGGTTTCGAAATGTACGTCAGCGTATTAGCTCATATATAAATACTATTAAAGCCCCCTGGACTAAAGGCCGATAGGTTTAATAATAAAGGTGGAGCGTATAATGAAAAATGTATTTTATATTTTACTTTCAGTGTCTTTAGTTGGGCTATTAGGTTGTTCTCGCACAGTAGGCGAAAGAACCACTCTAAAATTTCGATTGCCCACAGCACAAATTTCTTCAAATACTTCCATCGTGGCAGCTCAAGCGGCTACAAGTTGGAACGATGCTTTGGACCCAACGAGATTATCAGAAATCAATTGTTATGCGGTTTTTGTAGGAGGACCAGAGGCGGAGATGAATCACAGCTCTTGCTCAGCTGAGCACGGCACAACTAAACAAGAAATGATGCGTTTTGGACCTAATGTAGGGTTTATACCTGCTGGGGGGGAAGTGGCAATTGATGTACCGGCAGGAGATGATAGAACCATTTATTTAGTTGGATTACAGGCACAAAACGGAGGCTGCAGTAGTTTTGTAGATGGAAATTTAGATTTTGCTAACCTTTCTTTCCCGCATATTTTAGCAGAGAAAAAGATCAATCTTTTTCCAGGGGAAATAGTTGTGGCAATGACTCCAGCTTTAGATAGCACAAAGAAATTTAATAAGTGCGATATGTTTAATGTGGGAGATGGTGGGAATGATAATGATGTCTCTCAGCCTTTAGCTTCAATGTTTGGTGATGGCCGTGATGGGGATTTTTCCATTGCTGTAAATTCAAACTTAACATTAGGCACTCATGGTTATGCTGATGCAGCAAATATTGGTTTTACTATGGTAGGGACATCTGTAAGTAATCCATCATCAAAGACCTTCTCATCTCAGTTTAAAGTAATGAATATTAATAGTACAGGGGACACGGTTCAATTAGCCGCAGCCTCCACTGCCGATCATTTTGAGGCCGGTGATGAGGTATTTTGGCATGTAGTGGCTGGATACAATACGGGAGGAGGGCCTGACTCTGACAATACTTGCGGTGGTAGACTTTACCGTGGAAGTCATGGCTTCTCAAAAATATCTAGTGTTTCAAATGGGGGGATGGATATTTCTTTGGACGCCCCAATAGGAGACCCTTCTTTTGCTGTGTCATATAATAACACGGCAATTTCTGATGCAGATAACTTTTCTGGGTCAGCAAACACCTGGTGTAAAATTCAGATGATGCGTGTGCCAAACTTTAATAAAATTAATGTGACGGGTGGTACGTTGACTATAGATGTAAATGCTTTTGATTTTTCTGGAGGTTCTGAGGTTGGTGGAGTTATTGTTATGCGTATCAAAGAGCTTAACCTAGCTGGTGGTGATATAATATTTGACGCGTCCTCTAAAGGCTTTGAGGGTATCCTTGGTCAAGGAACCGGTTTTCAAGGGTTGGGTACTACTAGCAATTCAGCCAATAATAGTAGTGGTGGTGGAGCAAGTGCGCTTGGAGCTGGCGGAGGTGGAAATGCAAACCTTGGCGGCACCGGATCAGGTGGTAACCCTGTGGCAGTTGGTGGGATAGCCATTGATTATTGTAACAACGGTCCTTGTTTAATTATGACAGATCAAAAAGCCGTTATGGGTGGAGCAGGAGGTTCCGATGGCGGTTTTTCTGGAGGAAGTGGTGGTGGAATAATTATTCTTCATATTGGACGAATTACAGGCACAGGAAGCGTGAGTATCAAAGCACTAGGTGGTGATGTAATTTCTGGGGTGTCTGGTGGTGGAGCCGGAGGTAGCGTGCATCTAACATTACTAGAAAAAGACGCAGGCACACCCTCTATCAATGTTGATGTTTCCGGTGGAGGAGGAGGGACTAGTACTGATTTTGGGGGTGGAGGTAGCGGAGGAGTCGCCGAAATTTCTTATTGTGGAAATAGTCTAGCATCAGCTGATTTTGTGGTGGACACTTTTTATGGTCTCGCTGGAGGGGGAGCCGCTACTGACGGTGGGTTAGGTTATATGCAGGACGCTGCTCATACTAGTATTTGTGACGAAGCTTTGGTGGTGCAGTAAATAGTAAAATAGGTAAGGATATACTTTGGTATCCACAACACAATACTGGTTATAGTGTTGTGGTTGTAGAAAAATCTTCGTATCTTATTTTTTTCATGCAAACCACATTAAGTTTTTGTAATTCACTTTTTTCTGTTGTTAAGTATTTCCATTGTTGGTGGAATTCATTGCTCGTTCATTAAACAATTTTTGAATTTTCTGCACATTGCTAATGGCAACACCACGCATTAATGACTTATCTCAGTCGTAGACAGAATTAAAGTTTCCTTTTACATTCAGGAACATCGGAGGTTCGTGTATGACGGCTAAGGCAAAGTTAGTGTTGCTTACTTTATTTATATCTATTGTTCTTCAATTGGTTCTCTCTCAAAACTTAATGGCAAAATCAAAAGGTGAGGCTTTGTTTAAGCTTTGTACGCAGTGCCATGGCATGCAAGGTGAAGGGGCTTATAAACTAAAAGCTCCAGCCATTGCAGGTATGGAAAAATGGTATATTGTTCGCCAATTAAAAAATTTTAAAAATGGTGTGCGGGGTATGCATACAAAAGATATTGCTGGTTTAAGAATGCGCCCAATGGCTAAAACCCTAAGATACAAAGGTGATGTGGACAAGGTAGCTACTTATGTTTCCTCCTTGCCTAAAACAAAAAATATCAAACATATGATTACGGCGGGTAACCCTGAAGCTGGTCAGGGAAGCTATGCAATGTGCATGGCTTGTCATGGTGTAAATGGTGAAGGCAATAAAGCTATGAATGCTCCAGCTTTAGCTAACCTCAGTGACTGGTATATTAAACAACAGTTACAAAATTTTAAACATCAAGTCAGGGCGGCAAATCCTGCCAAAGATCCTATTGGGGCAACTATGGCCCCTATGGCTATGACTCTTGCGGATGATGCTGCCATTGATAATGTCATTTCATATATTAAAACTCTTAAAAAATAACATATTTAAATAAGGATAGAGATTCATGAAAGAAGATATGGACGAAGCAACAAAGGTGTCCCGCAAATTATTTTATCTAACCGTAATTGGCGTTGTTTTGTACTCGCTAGCCGCTTACATTTTTGTGATTCGATAACAATTAATAATAAAGGAAATCTAAAGTGAATTTTTTAATCGAACAAGCTTCAAGTTTTGCAGCTGACATTGACGGCTTAATTATTATAATTGCCGTTCTCGCTGGTTTTTGGTTTTTTGTAGCCGAATTTGTCCTCTTTTACTTTATTTTTAAATATTCACGTAAAAACCAAGCCCAATCAGAGTATATCACTGGGGAAGAGCCTGAGTTAGTTAAGTGGGTACATTGGCCCCACATTGCCGTTTTAGTTTGCGATATTGTGATTATCTTTTTTGCCGTAAAAGTTTGGTATAATGTGAAACAGGATTTTCCTCAACCAGACGAGACCATAAGAGTTGTAGGTTACCAATGGTCATGGAAGTTTGTACACCCGGGAGCAGACAAACAATTAGGAACAGAAGATGACATTGAAATGATTGATGAGCTGCATTTAAAGGTAAACACAACTTATCACTTTAAATTAGAATCTGAGGATGTAATGCATAGTTTTTCTATTCCTGTGTTTCGTTTAAAGCAAGATGCTGTTCCTGGACGGGTTATTACAGGTTGGTTTAAACCTATTAAGACAGGGCAGTATGATATTCAGTGCGCAGAAATGTGTGGCATAGGTCATGGTATTATGGGTTCTCAACTATATGTAGAAAGCGAAGAGGATCATAATAAATGGATTCAATCTGTAAATGGACAAGGGGAAACACTAAGCCAAGTGCAGTAAATTTGGGTTCCTATTGGTACCTATGAAATTCATTGCTTATACATAGTTAAGAAATGAATCCACAAAATGAGATGAAAGTATTTAGTTAAGAGTGTTTAAAAAATTAAAGAAGGAAGTTAGATTTTATGAGTAACGATCACGATCATCACGAACAAAGTATTTGGGAAAAATATATTTTTTCCGTGGACCATAAAGTAATTGGCATGCAGTACCTATTTACTGGAATGTTAATGGCTTTAATTGGTGGATTTTTTGTATATGTATTTCGTATGCAATTGGCCTTTCCTGGAGCAGAAGTTTTGGGCTGGGGTATAGTGAACTCTGCAGAATACAATGCTTTAGTTACTAACCATGGTTCAATTATGATTTTCTGGGTGGCCATGCCCGTTCTAATTGCAGCCTTTGGGAACTTCTTGATTCCGCTAATGATTGGTTGTGATGATATGGTTTTTCCACGACTTAACAGATTGTCTTACCAGATCTTCTTGATTTCTGCGTTAGTATTAATCGCATCCTTCTTTGTTCAGGGTGGCGGATTTGGTGGAGCATGGACGGCATATCCTCCCTTGTCAGCCAATGCGAACTATAACTTAACCCCATGGGGATCTATCTTGTGGTTAGTGGCAGTTGCTTTAGAGTTTGTAGCCTTTTTAATGGGTGGAATTAATTTTATCACAACTTTAATGAACTCGCGCGCACCTGGTATGAAGATGTACGACATTCCAATAGTTGTATGGATGATTGTTTTAGCTTCAATTTTATTTATGGCATCAGTGGGGCCGTTAATAGCTGGGGCTATAATGCTTTTATTAGATCAAACCATGAGCATCGGTTTCTTTGATCCGGCAAAGGGTGGCGACCCGGTTTTGTGGCAGCATTTATTTTGGTTCTTTGGTCACCCAGAAGTATATGTGGTTCTTCTGCCAGCAATGGGCATCGTTGCTGAGGTTATGACTACATTTTCTCGTAAAAAATTATTTGCTTATAAAACTGTTTTAAATACAGCTATAGCAACGGGTATTTTGAGTTTCTTTGTATGGGCCCATCATCAGTTTGTATCTGGTATAGATCCTAGAATGGCTAATATTTTTACTGTAACCACAGTAATTATTTCTATTCCCATAGCTGAAATGTGTTTTGTATACATTGCTACTTTGTATAAAGGGTCCATTGAGTTCACCACAGCCATGTTATTTGCATTAGCTTTTTTGGTTGAGTTTTTACTAGGTGGGGTTACTGGTATATTTTTAGGGGCAAGTGGATCTGATATATATTTCCACGACACATACTTTGTATTAGCACATTTTCATTATACATTTGTTCCCATAGCCATTATTTCTGTGTTTGCAGCTATCTACTATTGGTACCCAAAAATGTTTGGGCGCTTAATGAATGAAACCTTAGGTAAAATACACTTCTGGGGAACAGTAATTTCTTTTAATATAATTTTTATCCCATTATTTATATTAGGGGCCTCTGGGCAACATCGTCGGATTTATAACTATGAAAACTTTCCTCAGTTAGCCACAGACGGAATGCAGAACTTGCGAGTGGTTGCTACTATGGGCTTAATAGCAATGCTTGTTTCCCAAATACCTTTTCTCTACAACTTTGTAACCAGTTGGAAAAAAGGAAAAATCGCGGGAAATAACCCATGGAAAGCTAATACTTTGGAATGGGTGGCAACATCACCAGCTCCACACGGAAACTTTAAGGAACTTCCCACATGTTATCGTGGGCCTTATGAATATGGAAAAATGGAAGGCCGTAAAGATGATTATTGGCCACAAAACGAAGAGTCTTAATTAAGTTTTAAAAGGAGATAAAAGCGGTGGGTATAGTTCAACCAATAGCAACAAGAAGAAGTGCCACAGGCATTCTAACAGGAAAGCTAGCCGTATGGTGGCTTATAGGATCTGAGATTGTCATTTTCGGCGGTCTTTTAGCCAGTTATATTATGATGAGATTACTACATGGTGATTGGGCCAATGAAGCCGAACATACAAATGTAGTCATTGGTGCTACCAACACTTTTGTTCTTTTAACATCTAGTTTGTTTGTGGTCTTATCGCATTATTGGGCAGAAAAAGGGGACCGAGATAAAGCATTTAAATATATGTGGCTAACAATACTAGGTGGTGCCTTATTTTTGTGTTTTAAATCTTACGAATGGACTCATGAAATAGCTCAAGGTTATACAATTAGTAAAAGTTTGTTTTGGTCCTTCTATTATGTGGCAGCCGGCATTCATGGGCTTCATATTATTGGTGGGGTGGTGATTATGGCCTTCATTTCATTTGACCTTAAAAAGGGTAAAAATATGCATAGAGCAGAGCTTATTGGGCTTTATTGGCACTTTGTTGATATTGTTTGGATTTTTCTATTTCCACTATTATATATTGCAAAATAACGTTTTAAATAAGGATATTATAAATGAGCGCAGGATCTTCACCTAAAAAATATGTAAAAGTTTGGTTCTTATTATTGGTTCTATTTGCAATTTCAGTTATTGGACCCGCCTTTGAAATTCGTTGGTTAACCCTCATTACAGCTTTTGGAATTGCTGGTGTGAAGGCATTTGTGGTGGCTAAAGAATTTATGCACTTAAATGTTGAAAAGAAAATAGTAAGCTATATGTTAGGCTCAATGTTTCTTGCCTGTGTTCTATTCTACTTCGGAGTTGCCGGAGATGTAATGAACTCTAAGGGGCAGCATTGGGAAAAGAAAGTTTATAAAGTTGAAAAAACAAAGGCTTCGCACTAATACCACATCTTGATTAACAATTAGCGGAGGCATTTAAAAGAGGTAATAATGGAAAATGTACTCGGTTCACAAATAACTCGTAGAAAACCAATCATACCAAGTAATATATTTGCTATGATGATCTTTGTTATCACAGAAGTGATGTTCTTTATCGGCCTGATTAGCTCATTTTTAGTCATCAGAAAAGATAGAGGGGGCTGGGAGCTTCCAAACAACATCACCTTACCAGTGGCCATGACAGGGGTGAATACTTTTATTTTGCTTCTAAGCGGAGTGTTCTTATTTTTAGCGGCAAAAAAGTATTCAAAGACGGATGTTTCCACAAGTTCAAAATTAGTATTAGTGTCCAGTTTATTGGGCCTCACTTTTGTAGCTATTCAAGGTTATGAATGGGTAAGTTTAATGAGTTATGGATTGACTGTTAAATCAGGTATTTTTAGCGCTCTATTTTTTCTTATTATTGGCTCTCACGGTGCTCATGCCCTAATTGGTGCTTTTGTGTTGTTATATGGATATGTTAATTTAAAAAAAGGGCATTTAGGTATAAACGGTATCTATATATTGCAAATATTTTGGTTTTTCATTGTTGGTGTATGGCCTCTGTTGTATGGTTTGGTTTATTTTAGCTAAACATTGAAGCAGTTTTTGCTGTGATCAATAAAAGGACAGTATTATTATGAATTTAAAAACTATATTTATTCTTACTTTTTTAACCTTACCTCAATCTTTGCTTGCTTGCGCAGTATGTGGTTTTGGGGAAGATGGAAGTCGTATGGTTTATATGGCAACGACCATACTAATGACGCTTGTTCCATTAGCTATGCTAGCTGGTGTGGGTATTTTTGTAAGAAAAAAAATCAAGCAACTCAATGATGCTGATGCTAGCAGTACAAACACTCAAGAATAAATAGTGAAAACAAACCTGTATTTACAGATGAACTCCTCCAGATTAATAGTTGCAACTCTGATTTTATCAGTCATTGGTTTTATAATTTTTCAACTGATTGATGAACAGAAACTAAATTATTACAACGTGAACTCTAACCTCCAATTAGTTCGACTACATGAAGACTTCGCTAAAAACAAAAAGGTACAGGCAAGTTTACTTATAAATAATAGTAAAATTAAGTTTATTAATTTTTGGGCATCGTGGTGCGGTGTGTGTGCAACAGAGCGTGCAGTTCTTGTGGAGCTATGGAGGGCACTGCCTAAAAACAAAGTTGAGTTTCTTTCTGTGGCAACATCCGATACAGAGGCTGATTTAAAATCATCAGGTAAAGTTAAGGATAATATTTACCCACTTTATTTTGATTTTACAGAAGGGTTACAGAGAAGTATGAGTGTTTCAGCATTACCACAAAGCTTTTTGTTAGGTGTAGATAACTCTGTTTTACTTCATATAAAGGGTCCCGTGAACAGTGTGAAGCTTAAAACAATACTTGATATGATAAATCAATGATTATATCTTCACTCCATAGGAGGTTGTATGCCTATTTTTACTCTTATTTTTAATGCTTTTAGCTTAGTATTTTTACTTTTTGGATATTGGGCCATTCGAAATAAAAAAGTGACCTTGCATAAGTTTTGTATGTTCCTAGCTCTGTTTATGTCCATAGTATTAGTTACTCTATTTGTAGAACACCGATACAGTCATGGGTTTGCCATTGTAAAAAGTGATATGCGGGAACATTTTGGTTTATGGCTAAAACCTTTCTTCATATTTTTAATTCTTCATATACTTGCAGCTATGAGTTCGGCAATACTTAGTGTTCCTTCGGTTTACTGGGGGGTAACTCAACAATTGGCAAAACATAGAAAATTAGCTAAGGTCACTCTTGCTATCTGGATTTTTTCTTCTATTTCAGGAATGGCCTTGTTTTTTATGATGCCACAGTTGTAAATGGGAATTGAAATAGTCCTCGGGTGATTTGAAATAAAATTCAGGCTTTTGGCTTGGCTGAATAAAAAATTATTCTTAATCGAAAATTACACATATTTTCAAGATATTTTTTTAACAATATTAAAAATATCTAAATAGGAATTTTGTATTTTATAAAAACGTTTTCCTAAAATATTTTTGGTGCTGGCGTTTATTTCTTGGAACTCTTTTGATGTGAAAACCTTATCTTCCAGAGAAGCAATGTATAGGGTTTGGTCCAACAGAAGCACTGGGTTTGCATTTGTGGGATCCACTTTTCTGAGTTCCTTAGCTTCTGTTTCTAAACGCTTTGAAACTCCGGCAGCTTCAGATGTAATGGTTGTTTTTTTAAGTTTCTTAGGGCCTTGTACTCCAAGAAAGCCTACCCCTGATGCCATTCCGATATCATATTTTAGATCCACATCAAAGTCATATCGGACTTCTAGAAAGATTTCTCCCGCAAGGGCTTTAGCAAATAGTAAGGATTCATTAACAATTTTTTGGTCGTACTCCTTGGATTCGCTATAAAATACTATAAAGAGTTCGTCAGCCGTCCAATTAGGGAAGTATTGGCCATCGGGTGATATTTCATCAAGTTTAGCGAAAACTTTATCATAAAACTCTTCAGTAACTTTTGTGATATACTCGGGAGGATACTGTTCTAGGATTTGTTGATAATTTCGCCAGTCTGAGCATAAACACACCACGAACCTATTTTTACCTTCGAAAGCACCCTCTATGTCTGGGCTATTATGTGTAATCATGTATTTTGCAATTCGTTTTGGAACAATGGCTTTTAAGCTAAGGTATCTATTTTCTAAAGTTTTAACAAACTCAGCTCTAAAGTAAGTGGACATAAATATGCTAACAAAAATAGTAATAAGATATATGATTTTAAAATTAACATGTTCTATGGAATAAAAAGATAAAAGTCCTGTGATTGTACAAAATATTGAGAAATATATCTGTGTTCTTCTGAGTCTATATGCTAAAAAAGTTGTAAAGGCGGTTATAAGTAGCAGACCGGTAAAGTAAGAGAAAAAAGCATTGTGCTTCAAGTAAAATGAAAAAATAAGGTAATCTGTAATTAAGATCACACCTGTTGTCATTAGTGAAATAGTAGTGGCTATATATTTTTGATTATCATTTTTTAATTTATTTAACAAAAAAAATACACTGACACTGTTAATAGATAATAAAACAATGGAAACGGCTCTAATTATAAGAAATGGTCTAGGGTTATCTAATGCAAATAAGTCAAAAAAAATCAAAAGAGTCATAACCGCAATTGGAAAGATGGAATAACTTTTCGCATACCTACTTTGGTTGTGCAAAACCCAATCCTTATAGATTTGATTTCTTATTGTATTTGTATTAAATATTTTATTTTTCATACCTTTGACTGGTCGGGAAATTGAGAACAATTATACAGTAGTTTCCGATATTTACCCATTTTGATACAATTAATATCAAACGAATATCTTAATGCAGAATTCTCATTAACTAAGACTAAATTAGTGTCAAAACTATACACAGTTCCTTATGAATTTAGTTAAGTCTTATTACTAACATTCATCTAGGACTTAGCTATTTGCTTGAAAATGTGAAATGTCTTTCCGAGTATAAACATAAGATGAACCTTTGTTTATAAGCTGTATTTTGATGTTTAAAATCACTAATAAACATTTTTTGAAAAGAGTAAGTATTGTCAGAACATATAGTGGAAATTTTAAATATGAACGAAGTGAGTGAAAACGGAGAATCCCAGTTGATCAGTAATATTGACGGTATAGGGCTTGAACCCGGTTTGCTAGAGGTTCAAGTTGATACCATAAGTCAACCCACAGAGTTTTCTCAAGAGATTCCAAACACTTTTAAGAATAGATTTATTGAGCAAACTGATAAACCGTGCAAAAGTTTATTATTAGAAAGTGAGTTTACTGATGTCCACTCACAGATGATTAAAGATATTAGTTTTGAACTCACAGCAGGTCTTACTTGTGATAAAGAAAAAGTAAAGGTCATATTTAATTGGACAAAAAATAAAATTAAATATCAAGTTGGTTTAAATAAGGATAATGCCTCGCGTACTATAGTTAAAGGTTTCGGTTCTTGTTTAAATAAAGCAAATGTTTTAGTTTCCCTTTTAAGAAGTTCTGGCTTTAATTCGGGATTTTCTGTCATGCGGGTAAAAACCAAGGAGTATTTTGGACCTTTAGGATTTAAGAGATTCTATCACCTTGTAAGCGATGAATCTAATCATGTGTATGCTCAGGTTTTTTTAAATGGTAAATGGATCAAATTAGATGCCACAGATGATTTAGAGCTCAGCTTGAGCACTATGCACTTAGAGCAACAGGGCGAGCCTGTGGTTTTTGACGGTGTTAATCATGCGTGTTTAAACTTAGATAAGGATCATATTGTAAAAGACAATGGGGATATTAAACAGAACTTAGATTTTGTTTTTAACAAAAGGCAAAAAGTCCCTACATTTGTCATTAATATTTTTAATATTTGTATGAGTTATGTTAGGCTTAACGGAAAGTATTGTAAAAACGTGGATGAGATTGAAAAACTTTGCTTTAATTATTTAAAACAAAACCACCCCTCAGAGTTTGCAATGCTTCAGATGATGGAAAACGAAAAATTAAACCAAGTTGTTAACCGAGTTTATTCAGTTTCACGTTTATTTAAGCTTAAGGGATTGAAATTATGACATGGGATTTTACCCCACCTAAAAAATCAAATCTTTCAGATCATGATGTTTTTAGTTTATCAAATCATTTAGAAGGTAAAAATATTGCCTTAATGATTTGTGGTGGTGTAGCCTCCATGAAGGCTCCACTTTTAGCAAGAGAACTACGTAGACATGGCGCTAAAATTACAATCTATGCATCTAGCGAAGCCCTAAAATATGCGGCTGCGGATAGTCTAGAGTGGAGTTCAGATAGACCAATTATCACAGGGTTAACACCTCGGGCAGAGCATCTCAACTCTAAAGAGACCTTTGATTTATTTTTAATTGCCCCTGCTACCTATAACACTATTAATAAAATTGCTTCAGGCACTGCTGACAGTTTAATTCCCACAACTATGGCTGCTGTCATAGGGAATGTTGAGCGTGGAAATGTTCAAGCACTCATTGCTCCAACAATGCATGGGGATATGCATAATTCTATTTTAACAGAAAATATGAAGAAATTAAGTCAATTAGGGGTTCAGTTTATTAAACCACGTCAGGATTTTGGTAAAAATAATTTACCAAATATTGATACTATTGTTTCTGAATGTATTAGAGTTTTAAGCCAATCTAAATTAAAAGGTAAAAGTATATTTGTTACAGGCGGTAACACACCCGTGGCCATTGATTCCATTAGAAGAATTACAAATATTTTTACAGGAAAACTGGGTATGGAGCTGTCTAAGGAGCTGCACTTAAGAGGAGCAAATGTTCATTACTTACTGAGTGGTTCAAAAATTCAAGTACCCACTTATTTAAATGTAAATCGAGTGAGTAGCTACGAGGATTATAAAGACTATTGTGTGAACTGGGTTAAAAATCATAACCCAGAATTCTCTATATTGTCAGCAGCAGTGGCTGATTATCAGCCTAAGGTAGTTTTAGAAGGTAAAACCAAGAGTCAGGGTGAGTTGAGATCAATTGACCTCATAAGTACCGATAAAGTTGTGGATTTAATTTATGACTGCTCACCTCATTCAAAGATAGTTAGCTTTAAATACGAAGAAAATCTCTCACACACAGAGCTTATGGATATTGCTCAGCAGAGGATTCAGAAAGGTCATCATGCGGTGGTAGCTAATCGAGGTGAGGACAAAGGGCCTGAGGGACAACAGGTGGCCTATTTTGTGTGGGCTAAGGGCCAAGTAAAGGCCACTGGTAAATCAAAAATTGCAGAAATGATCTGTGACCACTTAGAAAAAGAGATCTAAAGACCAATATAGAGATCAATTTTCCTTATATATATGTAAAAATTTCAATACACTGACGCCTTACCGTTTCAGCTGTCTACGGCATCAGTGGATGTTTTTAGAAAAACCCCTATAATTGAGCATGTAACCCGCCGAAGCTAAGGTACTGGTTCACAGGCCGACTTGGGGATCCCCAAACTCTTATAAGCTTCAACAACCCCTTCAAATAATCCTATCTGAAAATAAGCCCTGAGGGGCTTTTTCTGTTTTTAATAGAATGGATCCGTTTACAGCTTAGTCTTTATTTACTTTATCTTAGGGTAAACACCAAAGTGTGGGTGGTTCTTGGCTATTTGCTCTCCAATTTCAGTAGCGATCTCTTCGAAATTAGGCAAGTTGGCTTGTAAATAAAGCCATTTGCCAAGTACAGGGTGAGGAA
>Ga0233443_1002649_pt1 | contig 13370 bp, 10 predicted proteins | sample SI_123_September_2_FD_182784 | JGI IMG/M metagenome (GOLD analysis project Ga0233443, IMG submission 182784) | Seawater microbial communities from Saanich Inlet, British Columbia, Canada - SI_123_September2016_200_MG | ecosystem: Environmental > Aquatic > Marine > Inlet | place: Canada: British... | reverse complement strand
TGAGCATTTCCCCAGGTTCCATCTGCAAGTTTATCAGAAAACCAAATATCATTACCTCCGGCACCTCCACTTCTGTCATCTGCGGCAAAATAGAGTCGCTTACCATCCAGAGAAACGACAGGAAAATAGTCATCCACACCTGAATTAATGTTTCCACCTACGTTGCGAACCTCCACATAGTCGTCGCTACGTTCCAGTAAGGCAATCCACTTATCAGCTTCCACTGCATCAGCTGAAGTATACTTACTCTTGTAATTCTTTAAGGCAAGAATTGCCTCGTCAAATTCCTGTAATGCAAAGTGCGACTTCGCCAGATTAAAATACTTCTCCGGAGTTGTTACAACTTCAACTTCATAACGTGTGATTGCATTGTGATAGTCCTTTTTGTTAAAATACTCATCACCCGATTGAGTGTATCCATTCACAAAGAACAACAATAGAACAGATAAGATAAGTAACATTCTTTTCATAAGTAATTGTATTAAGATTAAACCCCATAATTTTAATTAACACCAAGTTAAGCTAACTTTACCATATAAGTCAAGCATAAAAGAGGTTTAAGTCTTAAATTACGTGGAATACCTTAGGGTGTACGCTGTACGTAATGAGTTTCCGGTTTTATAATTGCAGGATCCCCCGGATGAAACTATTGAAAATATTAAATCCTATTTGGGTTCATAACCTGGCAGATCGCGGTGCGCATGATCGCAAAATGGTAGTTTTTTGCTTTTACGGCAATCACACCATCTCACTTCCTGTCTGAATCTGATTTTTGTGGGGATGGGTAAAAATCCTTCGAGTTTGTTATGGCTTCCATCGCAAAAAGGATTATTCCCGGAATGCCCGCAAACACAGTAGAAATATTCACCCGGTTCCATTAATAGTTTCACCGAGCGGAGTCCTCTGATTTTTGATTCTGATTGCTTATCCATTCTTCTAATTGCTTTATATTATTGTCTCTGCGTTTTTCTTTCGATCAACTTAAATGCTATATGTGATCCGATTTATGATCCGGGTCAACCAACTCCCTGTATTTCATTACTACCTTCTTGAAATCCTCCCATGCGTCGTACTTAAGTTTTTGATTCCTAAGTAAAGCGGAGGGGTGAAACGTTGGCATTACAATTCTTCCCTGCCATTCCATCCACTCACCTCTTAAACGGGTTATCCTGGCGTTTGGATCAATTAGTCCCTGGAGAGCAGTTGCTCCAAGTAGTATGATAATTTTGGGATTGATCAATTCAATTTGTTTGTGCAAGTAAGGTATACAAACTTCCCTCTCTTCCGGAGTAGGTGTCCGGTTATCCGGCGGCCGGCATTTTACAATATTGGCTATGTATACATGATCTTTTCTGGTAAATCCGCATACTCCCAGTATTTTATCAAGCAATTGCCCAGATTTGCCTACAAAAGGCAATCCCTTCTGATCTTCGTAAAATCCGGGTCCTTCGCCAATACACATTATGTCTGCATTAATGTAACCATCACCAAAAGCTACATTGGTTCTTGTGGCGCTCAGGTGACATTTTTTGCAGGTCAAAGCTCTATCTACAAGCAATTCAAATTCAATATTCATTTCACTTGATTGAAACCACAAGTTAGCATTAAATGAAGTGAATTAAAAATGTACTAAATCTTTCAGAATAGCCTATTCCTGATGAAGAAGTTGTAGCATATACTCGGCTTCCCATTTCCTGTCGATTCTGATCCATTGCTCCTTTTTGCCACAAATGACGAAGCCAAATCCCTGAAACAACTTTAGGCTGGCATCATTACTCTCTAAAATATTACAAAAAAGTTGTCTGACACCTAGCTTTTCAAAGCAATAGGGTATAATCAGCTCAATTGCTGATGATGCGATTCCCTGTTCGCGATAGTATTTATCCACAAGAATGCCAATGCCAACACGGCCATGATAAGGATCAAAATCGAAGAGGTCAATGGAGCCGGCGGTTCTTGCTTCACTTCCCTGCAGATCGATCATAAACCTGAGTTGTTTAACCTGATAGATATCCAGGTGTGCACTTTTTATGTACTGCTTAAGCAAATGTTTCGAAATAGGAGCAATTGTATTGCTCAGATGCCACAGACTCTGATCATTCTCCCACCGATCTATAAGTTCCAGATCATAAGGTTCGGGGGACCGAAGTTTGATAAGTTGGTTTTCCAGGTACATAAAAAATTCCCACTTCAAATGAGGTGGGAATTTAGGAATTATCTAACAAACTTTGTTTACTAAACTGTACGGTTTTTATCCCATTTCTCAAGATAATCACCAACTCTTCTTAGAAATTGGCCACCAAGTGCTCCATCTACCACTCTGTGATCGTAGGATAGCGCGAGAACCATAATATGACGGATTGCGATAAAATCACCTTGCGGAGTTTCCACAACTGCTGGTTTTTTCTTAATTGCACCAACACCCAAAATGGCTACTTCCGGTTGATTAATGATCGGAGTTCCGGTAATATTATCAAAACTACCAAAATTGGTAATCGTAAAAGTACCACCTGCAATTTCATCCGGTTTTAGCTTATTTCCTCTTGCCCGGTTCGCCAAATCGTTAACCGATTTAGCCAATCCAACAATATTCAATTGATCGGCACCTTTAATAACAGGTACAATCAGATTACCATTTGGCAATGCTGTTGCCATTCCAATATTAATTCTCTTCTTCTTAACAACTGTGCTTCCATCAACAGACACATTCACCATTGGGAAATCACGTATTGCCCTGGCCGCCGCTTCAATAAAGATCGGCGTAAATGTAATATTCTGTCCTTCACGTTTCTTGAATTCGTTTTTAACTCTGTTACGCCATTCAACAAGATCGGTGACATCAATCTCAACAAATGAAGTTACGTGTGGTGAAGTTTTAACTGACTGAACCATATGATCTGCAATCAGCTTGCGCATACGATCCATTTCAATAATTTCATCTTCACCGGAAACAGAAACAGCAATTGGTTTCGATGGCAGGGTTTCGTGAGCTTTCACCAGGCTTTGTCCGGCTGAAACTGAACGATCCGGATCTTTTTCGACCATAACACCTAAGTTACCCGTATCTCTGTTTCTAATATATTTTAGAATATCAGCTTTAGTTATACGTCCATCCTTTCCACTTCCCTTAACTCCATCGAGTTCAGGCAAGGATACATTCTCAGCGTTTGCAATATTTCTAACCAAAGGAGATAAAAATTTACCGGTAGCTGTTCTGCTTCCAAATGCATTCGGAGAGTCTTCCTGAGTTGTTATGATGTCGGTGTTAATAGCAAAAGTAGAAATTTCTTCGTCAGGAGTTTCCTGCCTTTCTTCTTTCTCTTCCTGCTCCTGCTTATCATCATCCCCATCTGTTGTTATGATTGCAATTACATCCCCTACATTTGGTGTATCACCCTCTTCAAAAAATAATTTTGCAATTACCCCATCCACCTGGGACGGCACTTCTGAATCAACCTTGTCAGTTGCAACCTCAACAATCGCTTCATCTTCCTCAACCGTATCTCCAACTTCTTTCAACCATTTCGTAATCGTTGCTTCCGTCACTCCTTCCCCCATTGCCGGAAGGTATAATTCGTATTTTGCCATGTGTACCTTACTTTTTACCTATTTCTTCTAACAAATCTAATTATATATTAGGGTAAAAACAAACTAGTTTTGGAAGTGTTCAACGCTGAGATGCCTTTATTGCACAAGCTTTTGCAATGCACACAATAAGAGAGTTTTACACAAACTTTTCCTTGCTAATATGTGAAGGCTACAGTGATCCCATTTAAAGCTTAAATCGATGGAAATCAAACCAGTTTCTTATTTAAGAATGATGCAAAAATGATGTATGCATAAGCCAAAATAACGATACTCTTCTATTTAATAATTGCTAGTCGTAAGATTTCTGATTCAAGCTTATGATTAATCACCCTGATAAAATAGTACCCTTCAGCCATTTTTCCGGCATCAAGATCCACATAGAAAGCATTCACCTTGTTAAAAGAGACAAGTTGTCCAAGTGAATTAAAGATACCTATACTTTCAATCATTTCATCTGCAGATTCAACCCTGAAACTGTTTTTTGCAGGATTTGGATAGAGAATGTAGCCCTCAGAATTTATGAACTCGTCAATACCAATGCGAAACTCAACAACAATTGTTGCAACTGTTTCACAACCATTAACCAGTACTGTAACACTAAAGGTTCCTTCTCCAACACTAATCACCTGTGTTGTTTCGCCGGTAGACCAGGAGAAACTTGCAGTCGGATTTCCTGCATCCAGACTCACCGATGTTCCCGGATCAATGATTAGCGTATCAGGCCCAAGATTCACAATTGGTGATGGATTAACTAATATTGAAATGTCATCTGAGAAATCGCCACATGCATGATGAACCAGAAGTGAATAATTACCTGCCGAGGCCACAATAAGTGAATCGGCTACTGATCCGTTGGACCATTCATGAACAAAGCCCGGCATTCCGGAAGAAAGCACAAATACATCTCCATCGCAGATTGTGGTATCATTCCCAAGATTCAGAATGGTGTTGTATAATCCTATTTCAATTGTATCGCTTGCCACGCAGGAAAAAATGCTGGTTGCAGTTACCGCATAAGTACCTGCCTGTAATATCAGAACTGAATCAAGAGTTGAGCCATCGTTCCAAAGAAATTCAGATTCTGTAAGCTGCGGATTCAGACTATAGACTGACCCGGGACAAATGGAAGTATCCACACCAAGGTCGACCTGATAGTCAAGTACTGTTAATTCAATTAGATCGCTGAAAACGCCACAGGAGTTTTCAATCTCAAGCTCAAAGGAATTTGTTGTGCTCACTGCCAGGGTTTGGCTTGTTGCTCCCGTTGACCATAGATAATTTGATGCACTAAGCGCCGGATCAAGGATAAGCGTATCACCTAAACAAATGCTTGTATCGTTACCCAGATTAATGATCAATTCCTGTTCTACGGTTAAGTAGAGCTGGTCCATATAAACTCCGCAATCATTGGTCAGTGTTGCTGAATAAATGCCCTGATTCTGTGCAAGAATAATGGCCTGTGATGCTCCGGTTGACCATAAATACTCCGGTTCAGGACCGGGACTGGGATATTCTGCAGAAATTGGTGTAACGGTTCCATCACATATAAAGAGGTCAGGGCCAAGATCGAAAACCGGAATATCATACAACACCACTTCAACCTGATCACTCGAGGTGTTGCAGGTATTAGATACCGTAACACTATAGATACCTGCAATCTGAACTTCTATGAGATGGGCAAGACTTCCATTAGACCATACAAAGTTTTCGCCCGGATAACCGGGATCGAGTTCAATCACAGATCCATCACACAAATACACTTCTCCCCCGAGATTCACATTTATATACTCATCGTAATCAACCTCAATTTCATCAATTTCAATGCAATCACCTCTTGAAACCGTAACTGTATATGTTCCACTTTGCCATGCCGTAATTGTAGCACTTGTATTACCTGTTGACCACTGATAGGAAACACCCCCTGCATAATTTTCGGGTGGTGTAGTTGCATCCAGTACCACCGGATTATCAATACAAACAGAAGAAACATCCAATCCCAGATCCAATCCCATCTCATTATAAGCGACATTGATCGTATCGGTATGTCCACAATCTTCAACAATATTGGGTATGCTAATGGAATACATTCCGGGTTTGGTCACCAGAAACTGTCCGTCAGTAGAAATAGTATCGGTTCCATAAAAATCCCAATGCCAGGCATAAAGAGCACCATTATTCGTTCCCCCCATGGTGGCATCCAAAAGAATTGAAGCATCTGAACACAGAATGGTATCTCCGGGAAAATCTACTGAGTAAGATGGGTGAACCAGCAAATCAACAGCTGTATCATATTCACATCCAAAATCATCTACAATTGTGAAAGTATAGTTATATATTCCGGCTGGTGGTGCAATTACCACATCACTATCCTGACTCTGAACCAATACCCCTGTGGTATTGGACCACAATTGAGATACCATGGATGGTTCATAATTAAAATTAACCGGAAGAATATTAGGATTAAAATTGATTCCCCATTCGAAGATAAATCCATTGTCGGATAGGAGATTATCCGTTATCCCTATTGTCCAGGTTCCGTTAAGCGGACAACCGAGAAAGTTGGTCCAGGGATCTTCAGCAGCGTAACTTCCGGCAGGAAGTGTAGCGTAGCTTCCACTCTCAACCGACATGGTTCCATAAGTTGGATTTGGTGACCAGCAATATTCATAACCAACACCCGGATTTAGATTGATATCAATATCAATGGGAACACCTAAATAAGTGCCACCGCCACCATTGGGAAAGATTAGAAAATCAACAATACTGCCATTGGGGCATTCAAGCCAAATATCCAAATCACCAAGGTATGAGTGCTCCATTACGGCGCAGATACCAAGGATATCATTCACATTGGTCAGCACCTGACCCGGGGCAAAAGCATTAAAGCTTAGCGATGTACTATAGGAAGCTCCACTTCCATCAGGTAAAAATGTAGTACCAGCCAGTGCCAGTTCCGCACTCAATTCAAAGGGGGTCATTTCAACCTCGCCAAATAATGTAACCTCCTCGCCGGAACAGATTACTGTATCTTCCGGGATGGTACCAGCAAAATCAGGCTCTGTAGAAATTCGTACCCTGACATCCAGTACGTTGGAACTAACGCACCCCATACTGTCAATCACAGTCAGATTTACATTATATCCTGATATATCTGCATAGGTATGGTTGACAAGGTTTGCTGCTGTATCAATAATTCCATCTCCAAAATCCCAAATAAAAGTTGAGCTGCTATTGCCCTGACCATAAACCAGATTGTTCTGAGGAAAAACACCACTTCCAATCAATTGAATCGGATCGCCGGGACAAATGTCAATAAAACCATTTACGTTGACCGGTGGATTGGATGCGAGTAAGGTAGACATAACGATCTGACAAGGTATAATACATGAAACAATGGCGGTCCATCCGGGAGCAGCTACTCCACCTGAAGTCCATTGCAGAGTCAGGCAACCTGATGTGTTGGTTGGCGATGCCGATACGTCCATACTCATAGGATTGAAACCGCCAGGAGTAAAGGTACCAAAACTATTGTAAGTATTATCCGGGCCGTCGAAGACCTGTAAAGAGGATCCATTACCGCAATTCCATTGTGTGAAATCCAGCTCAATGTATGTTCCGGAAGTTCCGGGACAAAATGTTATGCTGTATGATTCTGAAGTACCATGACTTCCTATAGGCCCACCACTATCGAAGAATGTTCCGGAGCATGTAGTTACGGTAAGTCCGTTGTATTGATCAATTTCGTAGCTCTGTGACCATAATAAGACAGTTTGCAGGGACAAAACTAAAACCAGGAGTATTCTTAAATTTTTCATTGGTCTGACTTTTCTGCTATTCAATAATCAATTGATGCTTTAACCTCTCAGCGTTGTATTCCTCATTAAACGCTTTTGCCGATTTAAACCGCAAAATCTTTTTCCCATCCCCCATTCGATAATAACTTGGTTTATCTTCGAGAAGATCCAGTTTAAACTTTAGAACATTTATCTCCTTTATGGATGCACCATCAGGAATATTAAGTTTTTTGTACAATTTCAAAGATTCTGATTTTCCTTCCGGCAATTCAATAATTTCGAATGAATTGGTCAGATACAGATTGTAATAGAGCAAAAGATTTTGATTCTCTCTTTCAATCATTTGTATGAATTCTTCCTCAAAAACTTCGTATAGCCGCTGATCAGGAACAATAGGATTATTCCTTTGCGCTATCATGCTTCCAAATGTGAGCATAAACATTAAAAGTAGAATGTATGATTTCATCGATATTATAATTTGAGATAAATAGCTAAAGTCAAAAATTAACATCTATTCGCAATATTACAATAACATTTAACAAAATTCAATTTTATAAATCAATTTTCACAGCATCCCGCTCATTATCTTAAGCTTCACCTAAGGGCCTGCATGGAAATTGTGAGTTCAAAATGCCAGGATTTGCACTTTTAACAAATAAGTATAGAATTGTAAAATATCAGGACACAAATAAGCTCATGATGATGCCCAAAGTTAGATTGAGCATGAGCATCTCATTCATGCTCAAAGCTCATAGCGATTACTACTTTTTCAGCATTTTTAGCAAATGCACCGTCTCATCTGTCTCGCATGAAACAAAGTACATCCCTTTTGTCAAATACCCCAGATCATCTAAGGTAATCATACTGTTATTGACCGCGCGTACATAGGTTTTGACGAGTTGTCCGGCTGTATTATAAATGGTTATTGTCACATCCTGAACATCTGGCTCTAACAAATTAATATTCAATTCCTTGTCTACAGGGTTAGGATAAAACTCTGCATTCCTGTCTTTCGTGATCCCGATGGCAGACAATGGGCTTTGCTGATAAACCCTCACATAGTCTATTTCCATGTTGCTGCTAATAAAACCTGATGCAATGCCCGGTAGAATCGCAACATTTAGTAGAAAATATTGCTCCGCATCGAATGGCCAGGTATCTGCATTTTTGATCGGCGGATTATAGGTATAATGAATATTATTGTCAACACTGAAGACCATTTTTTCCTCATTCCATTCTAATTGGTACACATGAAAATCGCTTGATGCACTTGCGATTATTTGTCCGCCATGATTCACCGTTCCACCATAGCTTGATGGAGTGTGCATTGCACTTTGGACATAATTCTGATTGGTACCCCAGTGTTCCATGATATCAACCTCACCACATGCCGGCCAGGGAGTTGTTCCAAATCCCTGAGTATCCCAATACCCTCCATCTTCATTAATATTCTTTCCCAGCATCCAGATTGCCGGCCAGGTTCCTGCCCCTGAAGGTAGTTTTGCCCTTATTTCCACTTTCCCGTATTGAAAGGTAAACTTTGAATTGAGTCTGGCAGAGGTATATTGCTTTGTATGCCCCTGATTGCTGTAGGTTTCTTTCTTAGCCACAATTTTCAGGATACCATTCTCAACATACGAGTTGTCTATGCGATCGGTATAGTGTTGGATTTCTCCATTGTACCAGCTACCACCCCATGGCAATTGAGTTTGATGAAACCACTTTTCTGAATTAATGGCTCCATCCACATCGAACTCATCGAACCAAACCAGGTTGTCAAAAACAGGATCAGCCGGTATGGTTCCGTCATAATTAACATCATCAATATAGCCCAGCACATGGTCATTGTTATTCTCTCCATTCAATTGAATAACAACACGGTTAAAATCTGTTCTTTGAGTTGGAGGTGGCGAAGCACCATCCAAATTCATATAATTATCATTCATGAAATCGAATGTAATAGTCTGCCATTGATCAACTGACAAGGGCTTAATAATCTCACATTGCGTTGACCATGGAGCTCCAATTGTTCCATCCTGCAGCTTCAAAGAAACCTGAGCAGGCTGACTTCCTGTTAATCCACTTGCAGGCACAAACACTTTTATTGAAAAAGTATAGTTCGAAGACAAATCGAAGTTAGCACTCACGTCAAATCTCACATTTGCATACTGACCACCCATATCGCTATATTCCAGCACAGTGGATGAGGTATTTATTCCTTGTTGCACCGGATTTGATAAGCTTGTGTTTAAGCTACAATCGTCACCAAACCATGTAGTAATGGTTCCGGCTCCTTCAAAATCATCATGAACATTTATTGATTGACCTGTTGTAGTATCTGTGAATAAAAATAATGCTGCGATCAATAGGGTAAAATAACGCATATTCAGGTTCAGCTTTAATTATTAGTTGACAAATGTATTTATATTGAATCAACTATGTACATCAAAACAATTCAAAAAAACACTTCAATGCACAAGTTTAATACATCTTAAATACATCATTTAGGCAAACTGTGGCAGTAAATGGGAATAAGGGTTTTTACACTGCACAAAGCCAAAAAACGGTGTAATTACATGAAATGTTTCTTTATTCTTTTTGATTATTGATTTTTACTCCGGAAGGGTGAAAAAGTTCTCCATTAAATCTCAAATTGTGATTCTCCGGGTATTTTCTGATAATCTTGAAAGTAATTCATAGTTTAAATTATTATTCATTTCGGCAAAGGACCCGAAAGAGATTTCCATATTCTTTTGTTTCCCAATAAGAACTACTTCATCTCCATTATTAACATTTTCGATATTACTAATATCAATAATTGTCATATTCATATTAACAAGACCAATGACATCAGCACGTTGTCCATGAATCAATACGTGTCCGTTGTTACTAAGCTGCCGGCTATATCCATCTGAGTAACCTACCGGGATAATTGCTATATGCATTTCAGTTTGAGCCTGATATGCTAATCCGTAGCCAATGAATTCACCTTCTCTGATAAAACGGGTATTCATAACTTTTGTCTTCCATTTAATTACTCTCATCAAGGGATCAGTGCGCAATCTATGCTTAGTGATATATCCAATATATGTTTCTCTGGTTGGCCAATAACCATAAAGAAATATCCCAACCCGAATCATATCCATAATAGATTCAGGGTAATTCACAAAACCCGCAGAACAGGCACAATGTTTAAATTCGGGGTATAATGCCTTTGATTCTACATACTTGATTCTTCTCCTGAACACCTGAAGCTGTTTTCTGATCCTTAGATAATTAGCCACACTCTCAGCACCTGCCAGGTGCGTTGAAACTCCAACTAATTTTATTTTGCTTTCATGTGCTTTGATGATGCTAACAGCAATTTTCAGATCCTCCTTTGATAATCCGGTTCTATTCATCCCTGTTTCAACATCAAGATGTATTCTCAGAATACCGTCCTTAGTATCAGTCACTTGCAATGCATTTCTCAATATACTCAGATCGTAAATTGAAAATTGAATGTTGTTATTAATAATCCATTCAAAATCATCAGGATGTACGAATCCCATTATATATATAATTGATTCTTCCTGTTTTACCTTATAAACTCTTTTCGCTTCATCAGAGCTAAATACTGAGAATGACCGAATCCCGGCTTTTTCACATATTGGAACAATTCTTTCAATACCATGCCCATAAGCATTTCCCTTGACCACAGCTGATATTTGTGTATCATTGGTTAATCGCTTGATGAATTCAACATTCTTAATTAAGGCTTCACCTGAAATTTCGATAACTGATGTACTCATCCAAAGTGTTTAGGAAGTTATATGTATTAAATGATCTTTTTATCAATGTATTTGGAGTTCAATACTCGTAAGGCACCCATATAGTTCATCCTGAATTCAAGAAGATCACCAACTTTTCGCTTTTTCGTGTTGGCACCCAGATCTACAACAATCATATCTGAACTTGCTCCAACAAACTCAATTGATTCATCGACCAGGAAAATATGTTTTTCATCCACATCCAATAATCCCAAATCAATAATGGCACGATAAGATGTTTCACCTCGATCTTCTTCTTTGAAATCAAAATTATGTCCTGTTACATTAGTCCCCATTTCACCGGTTGGAATCATGGGTTTTTCAATCAGTTCAATAATTTCAGCATAAAGTTTAAACACATCATTGTGCATATTTTCATAGGTCGAATCATGATATACATCGGTACCCATAAACAATGTTTCTCCTATTCTGAAATGATTGATACCTTTAGGTAGAGAATTCTCAAAAATCAGGGGAATGGTAACTGACGATCCGCCCGAGACATACGGTATTTCCCTGTCAAATTTTGCTTCAATAAGTTGTTCATACAGACTTAGCTGTATTAACTTATCATCGTTTGGCAAGACTCCGGTCAAACATGTGAGGTTGGCCCCAAGTCCCACAATTTGAATATTTGGTAGTTTAAATACACGTTTGTAAAACTCAATCAAATCATCGCGCATCACTCCTTCCCTTAATTCACCAAGTTCAATCATAATGATGACTTTGTGGACCTTCCCTTGCCTTCCGGCTTCTTCTGACAAAAGTTTAATCGTACGGAACTCAGTATTAATACTTATATCCGCATACTTCACTACAGTCTTTAAGGTACGTTTGGGCGGTGGTTTAATATAGATGGTCTCTATTTCCGGATTTATCTCTTTAATCATTTTTAGATTCGATGCCCTTGAATCACAAATTTGCTTGACTCCAAGATTGATTACCTCCGTCAAATATTCCTTGTGGCCACATAAAATCTTGCTCACAACAGCCCAATCAATATCCTTTTCATTGAAAAGCGCATCTAACTGCTCATAGTTGTCCCTTAATTTTTTACGTTCCAGCGTTATAAATGCCATAATCCTATTATTTATTAAGCAGTCTCATTTCTAAATATTTATTGACATATCCCACTTTCTCATACAGGTGTTTTGCCGGATTATCTGCTTCTACATGCAAAGCAATGTCTCCATCAGCAATTTGTGCTGCCTTAAGCATCAATTGTTTTCCGAGGCCTTTTCCTCTGTGATCTTTGTGAGTAGCAATATAAACCAAAATATTTTCAGGGATATATCCACCCATGCCGGTTCGATTAACAACTACAACGCCAACTACTTCATCAATCTCTTTCATCAAAAGTATGAAGCCTCCAAATGAAGGAATCTCTTTTAAACTGTATTCAACCGCTTTTTGAATTTGTTCAGCAGGATCTCCAAATTCTTCCAAATTGGTATAAAGGAATTTAATGATTTCCGTTTTTTCGGTAAGTTCCGGTTTATTTACCGAATTGAAGATTTTAATAATAGACATAGTAATGTATTAATTAAAAATTTTATTAACAAGAATGTATAAAAATACGGAAACAGACAAGCCATAAACAATAGGATCTATGCCAGGAATTATCTCAACATTAGTTATGATGAGATAAAGTGATACACCTCCACCACCAATCATTGACGCAACAGCTGCTGTAGCAGACGGTTTCTTCTGAATAAGTGCTGCTAAAACTGGTATTAACATTCCGGATACCATAAAGGCGTATGAATGAAGCATCAGCTCCAGCACATTAGGCATTTTTAGGGCAATTAATACTGCTAAAACACCAACCACCATTGTAAGGATTTGTGAGATTCGAATAGCATTTTCTCTATGATGCAGGTTGAAAATATCTGTTAGAATATTTCCGGAAACAGCCATTAAACATGAATCAGCAGTTGACATAATAGCACTAAAATAAGCTGCAAGCATTACACCTAATAAACCAACAGGAAGCACAGTCTTAAGCAAAAATGGTATACCAAGCTCCTCATCCATTGTTTGTGTAGAAACTAATTCGCTAAACATTGATGTCTCAAAAGCTACTCTGGCAATCATTCCAAGTACAACACCTGTAAAAGCCATGATTGGATATTCAAATATGCCGGCGATAAACCAGGCTTTTTTGGCTGAGCTCTCATCT
>Ga0233443_1002648_pt1 | contig 13372 bp, 13 predicted proteins | sample SI_123_September_2_FD_182784 | JGI IMG/M metagenome (GOLD analysis project Ga0233443, IMG submission 182784) | Seawater microbial communities from Saanich Inlet, British Columbia, Canada - SI_123_September2016_200_MG | ecosystem: Environmental > Aquatic > Marine > Inlet | place: Canada: British... | reverse complement strand
TCGTAATCAGGAACAAATTAAAATGGTTTACTTATATCTCATTGCTGAAGAAGCCGGCTCTTTTGCAGCAAGAGTAGGGAATCCGCTTAAAAGTTGTTAGTATTTAGTTAATTGTGCCGATAATAAGCTTACGGATTCAGGTTCTTTTTTTATCTTTAGGAAGATTAGTAACTATGTTTAAGCATCAACCATGAAAGCATATCTCAATATCATTGTTATAGTCTTTTTAGTTATCTGTTTAATTTCGTGTGAGATAAAATTCAGTGATCCAATTGGTTCAAATGAAAATACTCAAAAGGAGTATATTCTTGCAGGAATTCTTGAAGATGGCGATAGCCTGATGAATTTTGGATATATACTTTCAACGCCACCTGTTTACGAGGTGTATGGTGATTACAATATTGATATTAATGGTGATTCAATAGATGATTTTCAATTTATATCCGGATGGTCATCTCAACAAGCAGGATGGTATAATAATTTTTGGACCTCATTAAAATCTTTCAACCGAACTGAGATACTTATTGATACGTCAATGAAAGATTTGGGTGTTTACTTTTCTTTTGCTTCAACATCCTATGATACTATTTTGTCCATATCAATGAATACCCCATCTATCCTTAGTAAAGGTGATTCCATCGATTCAAGTGGTATATGGTTTTCTGATTCAACCATGTATTTATGCTATCGGTTCGAGAATGATATTATCCCGGAGCTGCCCCTTACTGATAATATAGCGGTTTTTACTGGCTGGAGTGATCTGGACGAGAGATATTTAGGATACAGGGTGCTCTCAGAAAATGATACCATCTACGGTTGGTTAAATCTTAAGATGACAGCTTATAACATCATCTACTTAGGTGATGCGGCGTATAGATAGATACTGAAACTGATCCGGATAGATAGAAGATAAAATAATCAGAACTACCCTTCCGGTCGCAATTTGTTCAATTCTAAATACAAGCTACTTTCTACTTGATACTTATCTTATGAAGCGTTACTTTTGTCGCTTTGTAAATAGAATCAAGAATAGAAATATGGCACAAGAAGATACCTTCAAGAAACTGATTGCTCACTGTAAGGAGTATGGTTTTGTTTTCCAATCGAGTGAATTGTACGATGGCCTTAGTGCAGTATATGACTATGGTCAGTACGGTGCCGAGATGAAGAAAAATATTAAAGAGTACTGGTGGAACTCTATGGTGTTGTTGAATGAGAATATAGTTGGAATCGATTCAGCAATCTTTATGCATCCTACCGTATGGAAAGCTTCCGGTCACGTTGATGCATTTAACGATCCCTTGATTGATAACAAAGATTCAAAAAAACGCTATCGTGCAGATGTTCTGATTGAAGAATTTCGTGAAAAGTTATATGCTAAGATTGAGAAAGAAGTAGGCAAAGCAAAAAAGCGTTTTGGGGAAGCTTTCGATGAGGAGCAATTCAAAGCGACCAATCCACGTGTTCTGGCTAATCAGGAAAAAATTGATGCACTTACAAAAGCATTCCAGGAAGCATTGGAGGCGGGTAATTTGGATGCGATCAAAAAACTAATTGAGGATAATAAGATTGTTTGCCCGGTTTCAGGAACCTGTAACTGGACGGATGTTCGCCAGTTTAACCTGATGTTTGATACGAAATTGGGCTCAGTTAGTGAGGATGCAAGCACGATCTACCTGCGTCCTGAAACAGCTCAGGGTATTTTTGTGAATTTCCTGAATGTTCAGAAGTCAGGCAGAATGAAACTTCCTTTTGGTATTGCCCAGATTGGTAAGGCATTCCGTAATGAGATTGTGGCCCGTCAGTTCATTTTCCGCATGCGCGAGTTTGAGCAAATGGAAATGCAATTCTTTGTTCGCCCGGGTGATGAAATGAAATGGTACGAGCACTGGAAAGAGAAACGTTTAGCATGGCACCTTGCGTTAGGATTGGGCGATGAGAACTATCGTTTCCACGATCATGATAAACTGGCTCATTATGCCAATGCCGCTGCTGATATTGAGTTTAAGTTCCCATTTGGCTTCAAAGAGGTCGAAGGCATTCATTCCAGAACTGACTTCGATCTGAGTAGTCATCAGGAGTATTCCGGCAGAAAAGTTCAGTATTTCGATCCGGAATTAAATAAAAATTATGTACCATATGTTGTGGAAACTTCCATAGGCCTTGATCGTACTTTCCTGATGATTCTGGCCAATAGCTATACTGAGGAGAGAATCAAGAAAGAAGGTGGTAAAGTTGACGAACGTGTTGTCCTGAAAATTCCGGCTGCCCTGGCTCCGGTTAAACTGGCGGTACTGCCATTGGTTAAGAAGGACGGTTTACCTGAGAAAGCCCGCGAGATCATCAATGAATTGAAGTTCGATTTCAATTGTCAGTACGATGAGAAAGATTCCATTGGTAAGCGATACAGAAGGCAGGATGCAATTGGAACACCATTTTGTGTTACCGTAGACCACGATAGCCTGCAGGATAATATGGTTACCATTAGAGATCGTGACACGATGTTGCAGGAACGTATTTCCATCCCGAAGCTCAGAGAGATTTTGAGTGAAAAGGTAAGCATGCGAAAATTACTTGAGAAAATGTAGTAAAACACAGATAGCACTCAGAAAGCCCCTTAAGTAATTATCGGGCTTTTTTTGAGCTTTGGGATTTGAATTGAAACGAAAACCTACTCCCTTAAAAGTCTGAATATATTTTGATCCGATTTTATGTCTTAACTTTTTTATGTGTACATCTATGGTTCTACTATCCACACCGTTTCCAGAATCTGATCACGATTAAAAACTTTATGCGGAGAATTGACCAATAATTTAAGCAGCTTGCATTCTTTCATGGTGAGGTCTATTTTATTATTGTTGCGAAGGATTGTGAATGTATCCCGGTTGAAATGAATTTTTCTGGCAATTGCCATGCTCCGATCCGTAAGGCCTGAACGGTTTTATCTGTTGTAAAAAAAGCTGCTGATCATTATAACCAACAGCTTTAATATGTTCCTTTTATTCTAAAGTCTATTCGACCTCAATAATTTCTTCACCTGTTGGTTCAGGTACAATCGGATGATCGTAAACCAGGGTCATCTCATTAACAAGATGAGTTGCACCAGCATATTTATCAATCACCCAAAGCACATAGCGAATATCCACATTAATGCATTTCTGGAGTTCATCTTCAAAAGCGATATCTCCACTCATAGCTTCCCAGTTTCCGTCAAAAGCAGTTCCAATTAATTCACCACGATCATTAAATACCCCACTACCTGAGTTGCCACCTGTGATATCATTATTGGTTGTAAAGCAAACCCTCAAATTACCATCTTTGGCCGCATACTGGCCATAATCTTTATTTTTGTACAGTTCGGTAAGGCGATCAGCTACAATGAATTCATCATTTCCCGGATCTTCTTTTTCCATGATACCATCAATTGTAGTAAAGTAATTAAATTTAACCGCATCTGCAGGTTTATAATCACCTACATAACCATAGGTAAATCTTGGGGTAGAATTTGCATCAGGATATCCAACCTGACCTTTCTGATACTCCAGCATAGCTCCAACAAAATCTCTTCTGCCAATTTCCAGTTTCTGGTTATAAGGATCCTGAGCACTAATTATTTCAATATACTTTGCATAGATTGAATTAAAAAGAAGAACAGCCGGATCTTTCTTCAGTACCTTAAGCGATGGATTGTCGAGAAAAGCCATATACTTTTCTTCTTCAGCAAAAACAGTTTTTGCAAACAGTTTCTCTGCATACTTTGCGAAATTACCTTTGTGTTTTTTATTAATGGAAACAACAATAGCCGGTTGAAATTCTACCGGAACGTTGGCGGCAAACATCGCAAGAATTTCTACAAGCATCTGCTTGTCAGTTGCCAGATCATAGTTTTTATAGAAACCTTTAGCTCCTGCCCTGAGACTTTTAACTGCAGCCTTCAGCTTATTCTGGTCTGTCATTTCAGCTGCTAAAATATTGCCCAGCGAACGGGCAGCACCTGCAGGATGAGTAACAATTTCAACGCCCAGCAAACCTTCACCATAATATTGAGCATATTTGGCATTCTCTTTCTTACCTGCATATGCTTCTTCAATCAGTTTTACAGGATTGCCATATTTATCAGAACGTGTTTTGTCTGCATTTATCCACGTAAGCAGCTCATCTTCAAAAGCTTTTTTCTGGCCATAAACATTCAATCGTTTCAAACCTTTGGTTTGTCCGATAAAGTACTTCCAGTAATTGGAAACACGCGCATATTTGGAAGCATATTGAATTCGCACCTTATCGCTCTGATTCATGTTGGCTTTCATCACATCAAGTTTCTTTCCTCGAAGTGCAATTCGTACAGGATAGGTAACATCCAGATTTTCCTGAATTCCGTATGATGTCATGTAACGATCTGTTGATCCCGGGAATCCCATAACCATCGCAAATGAGCCATTCTCATATCCCTGCATTGAAACGGGGAAATGATGCTTCGGTTTGTAAGGAACATTGTCCTTACTATATTCTGCCGGAATACCTTTCTCATCGGCATAAATTCTAAACATGGAAAAGTCACCGGTATGACGCGGCCACATCCAGTTATCGGTATCTCCACCATATTTCCCAATGGAAGAAGGAGGAGCCCCAACCAAACGGATATCTCTGAAGGTTTCGTAAACAAACACATAGAATTTATTGCCTTCGTACATTGACTTAACCACTGCACCATAATGAGTTCCATCAACAGCTTTGTTGATCAGGTCTGTTGAAATTTCCCTGATCTTTGCCGCCCGGTCTGCTTCGCTCATGTCTTTATTCAGCTCCGGAATTATTTTGTCGCTTACTTCCTGCATTCTAACCAAAATAGAAACTACCATCCCATCATTCGCCAGTTCTTCTTTCTTACTCATGGCCCAGAACCCATCGGTAAGATAATCGTGTTCAGGTGAACTATGCGATTGAATGGAACCATATCCACAGTGATGATTGGTTATGAAAAGTCCCTGATCAGAAACTATCTCACCACTACAGAAAAAACGATATGGATTACTTGCCCTTCCGAGGCCAACGATACCGTCTTTCAGACTCGAATTATTGATACTGTATATATCATCGGCTGTAAGAACCATTCCTTTTTCAGCCATGTTCAATTTATGCAGCATATCTAAAAGCCACATACCTTCATCAGCTTTAACGCTAACATTTAAACTGGCAACGATTACAACCAGCATAAAAAGTTTTCTTCCCATTGTTTAATTGCTTATTAAATTTTCTACAAATAAAGTATTTATGTTTTCTAATTTCAAGAAACTAGCTCTCATTTATCAATTTTACAAGTGATTCAATGCCTGCTGCAAGGCTTCTTAGATTGGAAAAACCGTATTTAGTCTGAAGCAGATGTGAGGCAAAGAAGCTTTTCTCCCCGTGTTTACAGGCAAGTACTACTAATCCATGTTTGTTGATCTGATTTATATTAGCTTCAATTTTAGGAAATGCGATGGCGGTGGTCTCAAAAGGAAGCCCATTCCCTAATTCCTGGTCACTCATATCGATAAACTGAAGAGATTTGTTCTGACCAATCATGGCCATAAGCTCATCACCCGATATTTTCAGAATCTCAATCATATTTTAGACGGTCGGAAGTTCCTCCCTGATCTCTTCTTCCAGCTGGTCTGATTTTTTTGATAGTTCATCCAGATTCAGATATGGAAAAATCATGGGTGCAAAGGTCTCAATTGGCGGAAATAGAATTGATTCGGTTTTTAATTCCGGAGAAATTAGTTTGTCTTCCGTATCGAATTTATTAAGAATCGATATAAGGATGCTAATTATGAAAGCATATTTAGCAATTCTGAAAACTGAACCCAGAAGTCTGTTAAGAAATCCCAAAGCAACTGCCTTAGCCAGTTTATCAATCATTCTGGCAAAAAAATGGATCAGGACAACGATGCCCAGGAAGGTAATGGCGAATGCAATTAATGGCAGATATTCAGTCTGCATATCCAGTTTGTCCTGCAAAAAACCAGAAGTAAGATCTGAAAATCTATAGGCCCCATAAACTCCAATCACCAGCGCAGCTAATGATGCTGCTTCAATAATAAGTCCTTTTGTATAACCTTTATAAGCACCCCATAAGAGGGGGATAGCAATTAGGATATCAAGATAGTTCCAGCTAAGGCCCGCATTTTCCATATTCGATTATTCTTTCTCGACATAATAAATAGTTGCAATTCCAAAACTCAGCCTCTTCTGTGTACAATTGGTGAAACCAATCTTTTTCAGAATGGAGATAAAAGCTTCACCATCCGGAAATTCTCCGACCGACTCAGGCAAATAGGTATAGGCAGATCGATCTCTTGAAAACAATTTTCCCAATCCGGGCAGGATGAACTTGAAATATAAAGTGTATAACTGTTTTACCGGGAATGCCGTTGGTTTACTGAATTCAAGAATAACTCCGGCTCCCTTCTTGTTTAGAACCCGGTACATCTCTCCCAATCCTTTCTCAAGAGTCTCAAAATTCCGAACACCAAAAGCTACAGTGACCGCATCGAAATATCCATCTTTGAATTTAATGTTCTCAGAATCACCCTCAACCAATTCAATGGTCTTTTCGTATCGAAGACGAATTATTTTGATAATGCCAACTCTCAGCATCTCTTTGGAGATGTCAATCCCTTTTATTTCACGGGGTTTTAGTTTCAAAGCAGCAATGGCCAAATCTCCTGTTCCGGTTGCAATATCAAGTATTGATTTAGGTGATTTTGGCGCGAGCATGTCAATTGCCTTCCGGCGCCAGATTTTATCAATACCAAAAGAGAGGAAATGATTTAGAAAGTCATACTTGTGCGCAATATTATTGAACATAGTAGCCACTTGTTCTTTCTTTCCTGCACTCTGGTTTTTATATGGTTTTGCCATTTATTTATTGAACCTGTTTTTCCTGATTTCCTCAACTAATCTTATTTGAACTATCAGGTTTCAATTGAATTTGTTAATACCAAATTTATATAAAAGAAGTGCAAAGTTAAACAAAGAATTAAGAGATGATTTCAAAATGGTTCCGTGTTCCATCATTTCGACCAGAGTTATGCCATCGATTCCTAAAACATCTTCTTTCCGAATAAGCCAAGTTCCATTTTATTGCGATGCATAATCCAGACAAAGTCCAGCATCGGGCCAAAAAGAAACTCAGAACCGGTAGGTGTGTCCGCATAGGATACATGATATCCAAGCATTAAATGAAAGAACTTCTTCCCCATGAACCATTTTATCATCCCTTTATGCTCTAGTGCGTAAACTCCTTCACTAAAATTATAATAATCAAGATCGATTGCATAATCGATGAAAGTCGTCATATGGCCGTCGATGTCGAATCCAGCATAATAACAAAGATTGTTGTTGTAGTAGTAAGATCGTTGAAACAACAAAGGTTCATTCACAAGAGGAAAAATCCCCCTGTTAAATCCGGATTGAATTCCCAATTTAAGTGTAACAAGCTGTGTATGGCCCCTGAATGTGTTTTCCGGATTAAACTCCTCTCCGGTAAAGGCAGGGCAGTCAGTTTCTCCCCATCCATAGGAGATCAGCAACTCAGATCTTACAGCAATCACATCCGGAATAATGGTAGAGTCTGTAAGTGAAGGAAAATAGTTCCGGCTTGCTATCTGTTTTGCCAGCGGTGTTGGATAATATATGCCATGTCCGGAGGCAATGGACAGTCTCGATTTTTTAAGCCAGTTCTTTTTTAGGCTGACATTTGGAGCAAAGATGCATGCGAAAACATGGGAAGAAATATCCATGCTCTCGCTTATGCCATAAATTGACGGAGAAAGGGCTGCAATCTGAATATCCTTGTGCCCGATTGTATTGGCTGTACCATTTGTCCAAAGCTGCCTTTGCGACCAGGATCCGGATACGCCAATTAGTAGAATCAGTACCAGTATTAAATATGTAATCCGCATTGTTGAATATGTTTGTCGCAAATTTATTCATTATCCGGGAAGTGAAGTGTCTAATTAACAAATAGTCATTAACAGTATGATGTTCAAAAGATGGAGCATTGCAAAAATAAATCTGTCCTTAACTATCAATCAAATGATAGTCCGCCTGATATTATTTAAAAAAACATCAGGTTTTAAGGAAATGTATTTAAGATTAAGTCGTAATGATCAACGTTTCCGGTGACTCGTTAATTTATAATTATTTAACATGAATATGCTTGCGGGAAACCATGGAAACTTTATTTTTGTCGAAAGTTTCCGAAGTTTATATTTATGGGGTTAAATGAGATTATAGAGAAAGTATCAGTATTGTTTACAAAATACGGAGTTAAAAGTGTATCAATGGATGACATCTCACGTCAGCTGGGTATTTCCAAAAAGACACTGTATCAGTTTGTAAACGATAAGGAGGATTTGGTTGCAAAAGCGATCGGGTTTGAAAAGAAGAGAATGCAGAGTTGTTTTTCGAATGCACTGGATGATAGTAGCCGGAATGCCATTCAACACTTGTTGGATGTAGGTAAACATGTACAAAAGATTATTGCTGAAAAAAATCCATCCCTCGAGTATGATTTGAATAAATACTATCCGGAGATTTATAAGGAATTTCACGATTTCAGAAATAAAATGATGTACAATTCTGTATTAAAGAATCTGGTGCAGGGCAAGAAGGAAGGACTCTACAGAAAGGAACTCGATGTTGAATTTATCGCCCGTTTTTATATCTCCAGAGTTGAGATGGTAATAGAAAGTGAAACGGCAACAGAATCCAAGGAGTATCCGGCTGAATTTTTCATTGAGATCTTCATCTATCATATTCACGGTGTATCCAATGAAAAAGGATTGGAGTTCCTCAAACATAATATGCAGGAGTTATCAAATTATAACCTAAATAAAAACCCTAGTTAAATGAAACAAACAGTAGTAACAATGTTGGTGTTATTATTCGTGACAACTCTGTATTCGCAGGAGAATATGCAGTTCACACTGGATAAGGCATTGGCGTATGCCCTGGAGCACAATTATAGTATTGCCAATGCACAACTCGATGTGAAAGCATCAAAAAAGAAGGTGTGGGAAACGACTGCAATAGGTTTGCCGCAGGCAAATGCGAAGGTAGCTTATCAGAATACCTTTGAAGCACCGATGGTAGGTTTTGGCACTTACGTTGATTACAGTGATTTAAGCCCGGATGCAGCAATAACACGGGCATATATTGACTCACATACCTTTAATGCACCCGAAATACCTCTGGGTGTTGAAGAGAATGTAACCACAGATATCACAGTAAGTCAACTCATTTTTAATGGTTCATATATTGTTGGCCTTCAGGCATCCAGAACATATAAGGATCTCTCAGTCATAGGCCTTGAAAAATCAAAGCAAGAGGTTAAACAGGCTGTATCGAATCTTTTCTATCTATGTTTGATCACCGAAGAACGAATTGGGAATCTTGATAAGAATCTGAAGGCTCAAACTGAGGTCAAAGAAGAGGTCAAAGCACTAATGGATGCCGGATTTGTTGAGGATACAGATTATGACCAGATGGCCATCTTAGTAAATAACCTGGCTCTTTCAGTGAATACCCTCAAACAACAAAAGGAAATTTTTTACAATCAGCTTAAGTTGTTAATGGGAATACCAATAACAGAGGGGATCACTCTGAACGGCGATCTTGATAGCTATTTTGAAGCGGTGGATCATAGCGAAAATAAAACAGATAAATTTAGTGTTGACAACAACATTGATTATCAATTGATGAATACGCAGGTAAGATTGTCGCACCTGAACCTGAAAAATAAAAAAGCGGAATTCCTGCCGGTGATATCGGCATTTTATAATCACCAAAGATTACTGGAGCAGCCCGATTTTAGTTTTGCCATACCAAATATGATCGGAATCAATTTGGAAATGCCACTTCTAAGCTCAGGGATGAGATTGTCAACCGTTGGCCAGGCAAGGATCGCTCTGGATAAAGACAGGAATGATCAATGGCAGCTGGAACAAAATCTTGAGATTGAATTTTTGCAGGCACGTTCGGACTATTTAAGTGCTCAGGAGAAATTTGAAAACGAGAAAGAAAACCTGAATTTATCAGAAAGGATATTCAATAAAACTACTATAAAATATAAAAACGGAATGTCCTCCAGCATGGATTTATCCAATGCTCAATCCCAGTATTTAAATTCACAAACCAGTTATTATGAAGCAATTTATCAGTTGTTGTCATCCAAAGTAAAGCTGGATAAATTAATTGGAAATATTTAAGATGATGAAAAACAATAGAAATAGATATAAAATCATGAAGAACCTTGCATTCCTGTTTATTGTAGCATTTCTCGTTGCCTGTCAACCGGAAACCGATGAAACAAAAAAAGCACAGATCATAAAGTATAAAGATCAGATTACAGCACTCAAACAAAACATTAAAGAGCTGGAAGGTAGTATGAATACAGATTCACTGAGTTCCGATTCTCATAAAGTTCCGGTTCGGATTGAAAGTATTAAAGCAAAAAGTTTTAATCACTTCTTCGAGGTAAATGGAAAGATAGAAGCTGTTAACGACGCTTTTGTTAGTCCTGAAATGAACGGACAGGTGAACAAAGTCCATGTAAAAGAGGGACAGAAGGTCAAGAAAGGAACACTTCTCGTCAGCCTTAATACAGCTGTTACCGAGAGCTCATTAAAAGAATTGCAAACTGGCCTTGAACTAGCCAGTAAAATATTCGATAAACAGCAAACAGTTTATGATCAGGGAGTTGGTTCTGAAATTCAATATTTGGAAGCGAAGAATGCAAAGGAATCACTGGAACTGAAAATAAAGACGGTCAAGGCGCAGTTAGCTATGTCGTCCATCAGAGCACCATTTGATGGAATTGTGGATGAGATCTTTGTTAAAGTTGGTGAGATGGCGGCACCGGGCCTCAGAGTGCTGGAGTTGGTCGATCTTACAGATCTCGTTTTAGTTGCTGATGTATCTGAATCTCATTTGTCACAACTTAGTAAAGCTGATTTAGTTGAAGTTTCTTTCCCTGCTTATCCGGAGATGAACGGTGTTTTCCCTATCTCCCGAATTGGCAACGTAGTGAATGTGGAAAACAGAACTTTCAAAGTTGAAATTAAAATCAAAAACCAGGACGAGAAGCTCAAACCTAACCTGCTCGCTGTTTTAAAACTGAACGATTACTCTAATGAAGCAGCACTGGTAGTCCCATCCATTATTCTTAAGCAAGACATTAAAGGTTACTTCATGTATGTTGTTGAAGGTATGCAGAAGAATATGACCGCACGGAAAGTTTACGTTGAACCCGGAATCTCATACCAGACCATGAGTACGGTTGAAAAAGGAATCAGCGAAGGCGATCGGGTTATCATTGAAGGCTACAATATGCTCACCGATGGTAGTGCCATTAAAACAGACTAAATCGGAATAGTAAAATGGAAAATAATAATACCGACACTGGTGAAAAAAAAGTGGTACGAGAGTTTAAAATCTCTTCGTGGGCCCTTCGCAACAGGAATACTGTATACATATTAACATTTGTTATTATTGCATTTGGTATCCTTTCATACAATACTTTGCCCAAAGAATTGTATCCCGAAATAGTTATTCCAACGGTGATGGTGCAGACAGTTTATCCCGGCAATCCGCCCATTGATATTGAGAATCTGATTACCCGGCCAATAGAAAAAGAGGTTGAATCTATCAAAGGAATCAAGAAACTATCATCAACTTCGGCGCAGGACGCATCGATGATTTTTGTTGAGTTTACAACCAGCACAAATATTGAAGATGCTTTACAGGATGTAAAAGATGCCGTTGATAAGGCGAAAAGTGAATTGCCAAATGACCTTTTGGTAGATCCACTTGTTATGGACATTGATTTCTCGGAGTTTCCGATCATCAATATCAACCTATCCGGTGATTTTAGCATTGAAGAACTCAAGCAGTTCGGAGAGTATCTGGAAGATGAGATCGAAACCTTTCCTGAAATCTCAAAAGTTGAACTACAGGGGATTAACGATAGAGAGGTAAAGATAAATGTGGATCTTCATAAGTTAGAAGCATTTAAGTTAAGTCTCTACGATGTGGAAACTGCAATAGCAAATGAAAATATTTCTATTTCCGGTGGTGAGATCAAGCTGGGGGAAACCCGTCGCTCCATCAGAACCATTGGTGAATTTACTTCCATGGAGGAAATAGAGAATATTATTGTGAAACATGAAAACAGCAATATTGTCTATCTGAGGGATGTGGCTGAAGTAATTAATGGTTACGCCGAACCAAGAAGTTTTGCCCGTTTAAATGGACAGGCAGTTGTTTCTCTGCAGGTGATAAAAAAGGGTGGTGAGAATCTGCTTAATGCTACGGATAAGATCTTTGCTCTCCTCGATGAAGCAAAAGAGAACAGGGTGTTGCCGGAAAGCCTGAATATTACGCTTACCAATGATCAATCGGATATGATCCGAAAACAGTTGCTCAATCTGACCAACAGTATGATCATGGGAGTATTGTTTGTTATTTTGGTACTTTTCTATTTCCTCGGAACCAGAAATGCTCTTTTCGTTGGCCTTGCAATTCCTATGTCAATGTTCCTCTCGTTTATTGTGCTATCGATGATCGGGGCTAAGGTTAACATGATAGTCCTCTTTTCGCTCATTCTGGCACTGGGGATGTTGGTCGATAATGCGATTGTTACAGTGGAAAATATATACAGATTTGTAGATGAAGGATATACAAAACTGGAAGCTGCCAAACGCGGTGTTGGCGAGATTGCCATTCCAATTATTACTTCTACCGCAACAACTTTGGCCGCCTTCCTTCCACTGGCATTCTGGGAAGGAATGATGGGGGAGTTTATGAAATTTCTGCCAATAACACTGATCATTGTACTTACATCGTCACTTTTTGTGGCCTTGGTTATCGTTCCTGTGTTCTCATCTACATTTGTAAAGAAGGATGCGCATCTTGACAAACCTAAGGTGAAGCGAAATCTGATTATAGCAGGAGCACTGGCGATATTCGGAATTCTCTTTCTATCAGCTGGTGCAAGTATCCTTGGAAACGTATTGTTGATGTTTTCAATCATTGGATTATTAAATACCTTCCTCTTTCATAGAATTGAAAAGTGGTTTCAGATTCGATTTCTACCTTATTTGGAGAATGTATACCTGAAATTACTAACATGGGTACTGAAAGGCTGGAGGCCTGTAGGTTTGCTTATCGGAACGTTTTTACTGCTCGTGGTGACCATTGGGTTTTTTGGCGCCAGTAATCCGGATGTTGTTACCTTTCCGGAAGGTGATCCAAATTTCATCAATGTATTGATTGAACTGCCCATAGGATCTGATATTGAAGCGACCAATGACTTCGTATATAAATTGGA
>Ga0233443_1002642_pt1 | contig 13397 bp, 18 predicted proteins | sample SI_123_September_2_FD_182784 | JGI IMG/M metagenome (GOLD analysis project Ga0233443, IMG submission 182784) | Seawater microbial communities from Saanich Inlet, British Columbia, Canada - SI_123_September2016_200_MG | ecosystem: Environmental > Aquatic > Marine > Inlet | place: Canada: British... | reverse complement strand
ATGAAGGTAAATGGCAAAGTGGGAAAAAACACGGACAGGGCATCTATTTTTTTTCCGATGGAGACACTTTTGTGGGACAATGGAAAGATGGCAAACCTCATGGAAAAGGAATGTACACTTATCCGAGTGGAGAAAAATATGTTGGAGAATGGAAGGACGGCAAAAAACAGTTGCAGGGTCCCCTCATTTTGTCTGATTGAACAACAGGCGGAGATCATGTTGATACTGTTATCAAGTTAAAATAATACAGCTGTTTTTCTTTTAGGTTATAATAATGCTTTATTATCTTAGATATTTAGATGTTTCTGGATTCCCTCTTTCGCGAGAATGACAACTTTTACAAATGAAATTTTAGCGAAATCCTGACAAGTTCCATTTACTAAATATGACTAAAGAGTCACAGAAATTACAGAAAAATATATGAAACAAATCCTAATCATTACTTTCGCCTTTTTGCTTTATACAACTCCGCTTTTCGCCCAAGCTCAGGAAAGCGGTGTGCTCTATCTTTGGGAAATATCCGAGGAAAAAGTCTGGAAAAGTTTTGGTGATGATGTAACACAGCAAAAATACAAAGGTGAAATCAAAGACGGAAAACCTGATGGTTTGGGAATTCGCTTATTCCTGGATGGAACAAAGTATATGGGACAATGGAAGGACGGGCAAAAGCATGGTCAGGGAACCCTCTCTTTTGCGGATGGCGGTAAATTGACCGGTGAATGGAGAGAAGACAAAGAATGGAACATTATAAAATACAATGCAGACGGCAGACTCAAAGACAAGTATGTGGAGGGTGTTAAACTGGTAAATAATCGAAAAGCCGGTGTTTTATTTTTTCGTGAGGAGCAGAGTGTTTGGGGATGGTATGAGAGCGGTAACGAAGCAGAGGATTACAAATATGTGGGAGAAGTTGAAAATGAAAAACCAAACGGCTGGGGGATTTTTACTTATCCTTCCGGAGAAATGTATGAAGGCGAATACAAGGACGGAAAAACTCACGGACAGGGCAGCTTCAACTATCCGGATGGAAAAAGAGGAGTCGGGGAATTCCGCGAAAACAAACCCTGGAACGTTACTGAATTCGACAACGAAAGCAACATCATCGGAGAGTATCTGGAAGGTGTACTCAAAGTTGAGATAATAGCGGAAGGGATTTTATTTACCTATAAAGAGGACGGTAAGTGGATCTGGCTGGAAAATGGAAACGTGGGTGACGGCGGAATATATGAAGGACAAATTGAAAATGGGAAACCAAACGGCAGCGGTTCACTGATTTACCGTAACGGTACAAGGTACGAAGGTGAATTCAAGAACGGTCGCTGGAACGGAGAGGGAACTTTCACTTTTCCGGATGGTGAAAAATGGGTCGGTGAGTTCAGAAAAGACGCTCCCTGGAACATCAACTGGTATAACAAAAGCGGAGAAATTATCGCAAACTGGAGTGATGGAGTTAAACAGTAAGCTGACTTTCCGTACCTTACTTATTCTTGCGAATTTAATGAATATATATTATAAATTGGATTAACAAAAGCTGTGCAAAATTTAGTGTGTCATGCAATTCTTGGTGATGCATGAAAAATATACGCTGGAGAGTTTGATGAATAACTTGAAAGGGATAATACGAAAGGAGAAATATGAAAATAAATATTGAATTAGACTGCTCACCGGAAGAGTTCAAGGAACTCTTTATTCCGAGTGATAAACAAACGGAATTCACTACAGAATTCTATAATGCAATGCAAAAGTCGTTTGTGAAACAATATCTAGATATGGGTAAAAATTTCATGAATCAATTTGAAGAAAAAGCTAAGTGAGGTTTTGATATTCGTGAAATTACATGTGGCGGAGAGGGAGGGATTCGAACCCCCGGTACGCATGACGTACAACAGATTTCGAGTCTGTCACCTTAAACCACTCGGACACCTCTCCGAATCAGCATTGAAACTGTCTTAGAACGGTTTGACCTGCGCCAGAAAAATCATCACTACTGAAATTAGAAAAACACCGATGTGAACTAACAGGGCCTGAGGTTTCCGCAAATTATCGTTAGAAATTTGACGTCCGTTCAAGAAACCAAACACAATTAGAATCAGCAAAAGTGTAACTTTTACGTGCAGCCAACCGTTACCCGGAGTGCTGAAGCGCTCCTGAAGCATCGCCAGATATGTACCGCTGATAACTGCGACTACGAGGATTGGGTAATAAATCAGCTGATGAACTCTGCGCTGAATCCACTGTACTCCTTCGATCTGCGCCTGCTCGCTTAAACGTAAGCGAAAAACTACCGTCAGTGACTGCACAAATAATGTGCCTATCACCAACATCACCGCTACTACATGCAGCGTTAAACTAAAATTATACATCAATGCCTCCTGTTAAAATGCTCAGTTATACTATCATTGCGGCAAAATTCTTACAAGTTTTCAGGCAAGCTTATACAGTACTAAAAAATAAATACAGAAGAACCTTTTGAGTTTTGAAAAAAATACGTAAGATAGATATTTAATGACTTGAAAAAACATTTACTTAAAGCATATATAAAACAAATAAAAGGAACACAATGGCTAAAAAAAAGAAAAAACGATTTCCTAAAAAAGAATTAAATACATGGCTGAAAAAACACTCACAGTGGAACCACCCGGAGTGGGCCAGCCTGATTGAAGACTTGTCAACTCAAGGTTTCCATGAGTGGACAGACACAGAACAAGGGCGAAATGAAATTGGTTTCTATTTGGAAACCAAACAGCGCTGACACACATTACAGGAAGTGATGCTGGATTATGAAGACGCGAGAGCGTTAGTTTTCAAAAACGTAATAGCACTTGAAAAGTGGTTGTGTCCCTTGACCGAATCTCAAGGACTGGCGCTTTCTGAAGACATTTTAGCACCCCATGGAATGCCGTTATTCGACAATTCCGCGGTCGATGGCTATGCTGTGCAAGCAGCCGATCTGGCAACTGCTTCAAGGGATAAACCGGTACGCCTCGAAAAGCTGGGTTATATTTCCGCAGGAGATACCGGAGAAGAGCGCATTGTTTCCGGACAATGTGTGCAGATTGCGACGGGCGCTCCGCTTCCTCCGGGTGCTGATACGTCAGTGATGAAGGAAGATATTGAACTCGATGAGTCCCATGTGCGCTTCTTTCAGCCTATCCGGAAAACCGAAAATGTGCGCTATTACGGCGAAGATATTGCGGAAGGACAAACTGTGATTGCAGCCGGAACTGTGATTGGTCCCGCGCAGATGGCAGTGCTGGCGACTTTTGGCTTTGCAGAAGTTCCGGTGCGTCGTGTTCCTAAAATCAGCATCGTTTCCACCGGAAGTGAACTGGTGGATGTAGAACAAAATCCGCAAACAGGGCAAATCAGAGAATCAAACCGTTATATGCTGGCAGGAATGGTTAAACAGGAATCCTGTGAAGTGGTAAAAATGTCGATGGTTCCGGACATTCCGGAAATCCTCAAACAGGAATTTGAAGAAGCGCTGCAGGCAGATGTGGCACTGGTTTCCGGTGGAATGTCTGTTGGTGATAAAGATTTCGCCAAACCTCTTTTAAAGGAAATGGGAGTTGAGGAAATTTTCTGGAAAATAAAATTCAAACCCGGAAAACCTCTTTTTTTTGGACGGCGTGGTAAAACCCTGGTTTTTGGTTTGCCAGGAAATCCCGCTTCGAGTTACGTTTTGTTTGAAGAATTTGTGCGTCCCGCATTGCGGCAACTGATGGGCCGCAGAATCCTGGAAGAAGGAATGGTCAAAGCAAGACTCGATGAAGCTATTCTGAAAACTCATCCGCGTCTGCATTTCATGCGTGGAAAACTCTATGTGGAAAATGGAGAATACCACGTGCGTCCCCTCAATTTCCAGGGTTCACACAGCATCGGTTCACTCGTTGAGTCAAATGCGCTGATCCGGGTGGAAGCAAATTCTCCAAGTCTTCCAAAAGGCTGTCAAGTCTCTGTGCGGCCTCTACTAAATGAAATTGGCTGAGCTTATGGCTGCTTCATCACTTTCTCTGAAGGAACTTGCGAAAAAGCTGAAAGTTGAATTTTCCGGAAACGGCGATTTGCAAATCACGCATGTTTGCGGACTTGACTCACTGCAGCCTGGCGGGCTTGCATATCTGACAAGTCCTGGCGGCATAAACAGTGTTCCAACACCTGCCGGAATGTCTAGGCAAGTCAGTACAACTGTGGATCAAATTAATTCAAGCCAGGTTGCGTTGGTCGTTTCTCCGGAAATTCAACATCCGGAACACAACCTGCTGATTTCCACTGATCCGCTGGCAACCCATGTAGAGGCCACAAAACTACTGAATCCTGCTGAACTAAAAATTCCGGGACTCACCAAAAAGTCCGCAATTCATCCCAGCGCCGTTATCAGCAAAAGCGCAAAGCTCGGCAGGAATGTGATTATTGGACCAAAAGTTGTCATTTACGATGGTGTGAGGATCGGCGAAAATACTATCCTGCATGCAGGAGTAGTGATCATGGCCGAGGTTGTGATTGGCGCGGATTGTATCTTTTATCCAAATGCGGTGGTGCAGGACAAAAGCGAAATTGGTGATCGTGTTATTTTGCAGTCCGGAGCAGTGATTGGTGCAGACGGTCATGGTTATTTTCAGCGTGAAGGCGTTAACCGGAAAATTCCGCAGGTAGGGAATGTACGACTTGAAGACGATGTTGAAGTTGGTGCATGCACGACCATCGACCGCGCTCGTTTTCGCACAACCATCATCAAGCAGGGCAGTAAGCTCGACAATCAGGTGCAGATTGCACATAATGTCAGTCTTGGTGAACATGCCCTGATCTCTGCACAATCAGCGGTTGGAGGTAGTGTAAAGGCCGGCGATCATTTAATTATGGGCGGGCAGTCTGGAATCAGAGATAATGTAAACATCGGTAATAACGTTACCGCAGTTGCACGGGCAGTGATCACTGCAAACACGCAGGATAAAGAGGTTATCGGAGGAATGCCCGGAAGACCTGTAAGTCAGTGGAGACAGATTCAGTCGTTCATTAACCGTTTGGCTGAACTCTTTGACCGTGTCCGAAAACTGGAATCACGTCGGGATGTTGAGTCGTAGGAAAAAGGCAATAATTAGGCACTGAGGCAAAAAAGCAAAAAGGAAAACGTTCACCGTAGTGGCACGGCGCGCCGTGCCCCTACAAAGCCGCAAAGAGGCACAGGGAAAAAGGTGCTGAGGCACAGGAAAAATGAGGAAAATAACAAAAACGGTAGCCCCGCACTACGTGGCGGGGAAAAGGTTCTGAGTAGGGGCACAGAGGAAAAAATATTTCAGCGTAGGGGCACGGCGCGCCGTGCCCTACTTGGCAACAATCACAACTAAGCAGGAAAAATTAATAATGCCAGTTTCAGTAACATTACTTCAAGTACTCGCGACAATGCTGCGGCTTTACAGCCTGATGCTGGTCGTTTATGCACTGCTTTCGTGGGTCATGCACGAACAGCATTATCCACCTGCTGTCCACTGGCTGCAGAGCATGGTGGAACCAGTACTTTCTCGTATCAGAAAAGTCATCCCGCCCATCGCCGGAATTGATGTTTCAGTGATCGCTGCGCTGCTGATCATTGAAATGATTCGTTCTTTTATACTTTACTGAATCATCTTCCCAAATCACGCTCCGCGTTTCTGGCTGCTGCAGAACCCGGAAAACGTTTGATCACTTCCTCAAAATAATAAACCGCACGCTGCTCAAGATTTTGCTGAAGCTGCAGTTTCCCCAGCATATAAATCGAATCCGGAGTTTTATAACCCTGTGATGTAGGACGGTGCTCGTAACGTGTCAAAACTTTACGGAAAGACTCCTCCGCTTTTTTCCATTCATTGAGTTCAAAGTATGAGCGTCCTATCCAATAAAATGCATTATCGCTATCAAGGTTATCCGGAAATCTGTTGGTAAAATTTTCAAACACCAAAATTGCCTGAGAGTGGTCTTTTTGAATAACTGCGGTCATTCCCTGATTATAAATTTTCTTCACACCGGGATGCCGAATCAAAATAAACGGATCCTCAGGAGGTACAAGATCCGGATCCGAAAAATCGCTTTGCGAACTTTCCGTACCTGCCGCAGTTGGCTGAGTCTTTTTTGAACTCTCTGCAGTTGTAAGTGCGCGTGCCTCAGGATCAGGTAAATCAAGCGGATCTTCCAAATCCTTCAGATTGACTGCACCATTTTCAGCAAAACCCGGTTCCTCTTCTACATCCTCATTTTCCTTTTTGAGATCCAAATTATTTATTTCCGCCAATTCCCGTGTTGCCACGGAAACAGAAGTTTGCGGAAGCTCAGTCTCAGTATTTTTCAACAAGGAATAATTTTCGATCGGCTGCAGAGATTTTTGCTTCTCTTTTTTCGACTTGTCCGTATTTTGCTGAAGTGGTTGATTTTCCAGCACCTGTGAAATCATTGAAGCTGCAGACTCAGAAACCTTGCTTGATCTCAGAGATTCCTCGACTGAACGCTCCAGCAGGACAAAATTCATCTCCCATTGCTCCTGCAGCAAGAGGAAGTCATCACGTTGACCTTTTTGTTGTTTTTCGAGATTGTTCAGTTGCTGTTGAAGTTTCTCAATTTTTATCTGTAACTGACTATTTTCTTCAGAAAGCAGGATTTGTTTTTGAGTAACACTTTCTGAGCTGGGAAGGGTGGTGGTTGTTTCTGCAGTCTTTTGGGGATTAAACTTAGGAAAAATACCGTCCAGTTCTGCGCAACCGGAGAAGAAAAACGGAATTACCACCAAATAAATCAAACAACTTTTTTGTTTAAATCGAATGGTCGGCAGGGTCATTCTTCGCTCATCGTGAGTTGCGCCAGCAATTTACGCTCCCTTAATGTTTCCAGAACTTTTTGCATTTCATCGGCAAGTTCAGGCTGCTGATTTAAACGATAGGCTTCAATCAGTCGTTCCGCAACTTGACTGGTACGCGGGAAACTGGGGTAGTGTTTTAGCAGATATAAATAACGTCCGATTGCGGAATGGTAGGATTTTTTCTCAAAATAGTAATTTGCAACGTGCAGTTCGTGTTCAGCAAGATCACCCAGGGCTCTGCTCTGGTAAGCCTGCACGTCCTCCAAATAAGGACTTTGCGGAAAAAGCAAATAGAAACGCTGATATTCGCGGATAAGAGTACGGTTGGGTTCCATGTTACGGTCATAATCACGTGACTTCACAAATAAACCGTAAATGTTGCGTTCATAATTGAGTGCAATCAAACGGTTAAGTGTGTAAGGCGTCAGGTGAGTACGTGGGTTAAGCAGAAGAAAACGTCTGTAGCTGCTTTCTGCTTCTTCCCACTTATTCTGCAGGAAATACAAATCACCCATTTTCAAATGAGAAAGTGTCGCCAGTCTTGTACCGGAATGTTCCTCAATCAGGATTTCAAAATTCTTCAATGCTTCAAGATAAAATTCATCCTCAAATGCGACCATTGCCTTTTGATACAACTCTGTAGCAGGCATCCGTACCTTAGTTGTCGCTGTGTCAGTACAACTTTGTAAAAGTCCGGCAAACACCAGCAGCACTAAAATATGGTAATATTTAATTGTCTTGTTCAAACTAGGAAAACTCTTCATTTATTTTAATTCAGGTAATTAAGATGCTCTCTAAAAATTACTAAAAGCGTGTCATTGCCAGTAAAGCGGAAAATCTATTTTATGTTAAGCACTGATATTATTAAGATCTCACTCTTCATTCAAGATGACAAATAATTAGTTCAAGAGTTTTTATGAGATCATCAAAGATGTTTCATGTTTTACGTTTACGGTAACGTACCATGGTGACTTCATTGCCTCGATCATTCCAAAAAACCTCATCCATAAAATTCATGATCATAATCAATCCACGACCTACGATACGCAGCAAATTGTCCGGATCAGCCGGATCCAGCAAGTCTGCATGTGCAAATCCCTTTCCTTCATCACGAACAACATATTTTGCCGAGTTTCGGCTGATGTCATACTGCAAGATTAACTTACGGTTTTTATAAGGATCAATGTTACGTTTTTGCACTGCAGTTTTGTAAAACAATTCAGGATTGTTCCTGCGCATGTCTGAATTCAATTCAAGGTTGCCATGAAAAATCGCGTTTTCAATTGCTTCCTTGAGCAGCATGTTCATGCGGAACAGCTGTTCTTGTTTTAAAATACCGTAGCTTGGTAAATCCTGCGTCATAAAAGCGATTATCCTGTTCACTCCCTCAAAATCATTACCGATTTCCAGGGTGCGTGTTTCCTGCAGCAAATGATCCAGCGCATATGCACTGAAGTGAAAACCCTCATGCAGTGAAACAATTCTTTCCAGTGTACGTTGAAGTTCAAGCGGATTAAGAGGTTTGATAAGATAATCACACGCTCCGAGCTGCAACGCGTTGAGTGCGTTTTCGCTGTCACTGGTTGGACATAACATAACCAGCGGACGCCGGCTGTTGGCAGATTTGACTTCCTTGAGCAACTCAAGACCACCAAGTTTAGGCATAGTCAGCGCACAGAAAATCCCTTCTATTTCCTCTTTTTGAAAAATCTTTAGCGCTTCCTCACCATCTCTCGCACAGAACACGACATGTCCTGCTTTCACAAAAAAGTCTTGAAGAAAATCCATTACTTCAGCTGAGTCATCAGCAATTAGTAAATTCATTTGGACGTTTTTCGTTGGTTTAAAAGTCGTATTTCTCGAAGAAAATCAACCGCGGAAATTCCGCAGACGCTTCAAGCCATCATTTAGATCATCCTTTAAATCGTCAACATCCTCAAGTCCGATGTGTATGCGCAATAATGGACCTTCAAAACTCCACGGTACAGCTGTGCGGATTTTCTGCACATTTGCCGGAATGAGCAGACTTTCATAACCACCCCATGAATAACCCATTCCAAATAAACGCATACCATTCAGCATATCCGCTATAGCTTCTTCTGCACACGGTTCGAGCTCAATTCCGAACAATCCGCTCGCGCCAAGAAAATCACGTTTCCAAATCTCGTGTCCTGGTGCACCAGGCAGAGCAGGATATAGAACTTGCTTTACTTCCGGACGATTCTGCAGCCATTCCGCAATTGTGAGCGAGCTGGATTGATGATGACGCAAACGCACTGCCAATGTGCGGAAACCACGTTGAGCTAAATAAAGATCATCCGGCCCAGCGCACTGACCGAGCTGCCTCGTGCAGTCTTGCAGTTCAGGCCAGGACTCTTTGGTGGTTGTAACAGTCCCGAGCATCGCGTCAGCATGTCCGCAGATGTATTTGGTTCCGGCTTGGATCGAGACATCCACACCATATTCAAACGGCTTAAAAAACAAGGGTGAGGCCCATGTGTTGTCCATCAGCACTTTTGCGCCGTGAGCGTGCGCAACTTCTGCGATGGCCGGAATATCCTGTACCTCAAAAGTGTGGGATCCCGGTGATTCCGTAAAAACGACTGTGGTGTTTGGTCGCAGCAGCGAGCGAATGTCTGCACCTGTTAACGGATCATAATACGTGGTTTCAACTCCAAACCGTTTCAAAATCCCATTGCAAAATCTACGAGTCGGCGCATAAACACTATCGGTCATCAGCAAATGATCACCTGCTTTCAAAAATGCCAACAAAGCTCCGGTCACTGCTCCCAGTCCTGTAGAGTACGCCAGACAGCGGTAAGCACCCTCAAGTTCCGCCACCGCGTTTTCCAGCGCCCAAGAGGTGGGTGTTCCTGTACATCCATATACCATTTCCTGCACCCCCAAATCTTCGAGATGATCGCGTGCGTTGAGTTGTTCTATGCTTTCCGCAAGCACAGTGGAAACGTGAAATACAGGTGGATTGACCATGCCGCCGTAGCGGTGAGGGTCTCGTCCGGAAAGGATGATACGCGTGTCTTCACGCAGAGATGATAAATCAGGAAGTTTGCTCATTAGAGTCGATAGTACAGGTTGTGTCAATGCCGCCTCGGGTGCTGTAGCGGGTTTTGATCAGTAATTGTTCAGGTTCAAGCAGAGAGTATAAATCATTAAAAATACGCGCTGTTACTCCTTCTTGGAAAATTCCGACATTACGGAAAGTCAGGAAATAATATTTTAGCGCTTTTAGTTCAAGTAGTTTTTGCCGGGGAATATAGTCAACCCAGACTATACCTGTGTCAGGCAGTCCGGAAAAAGGGCAGACCGCGGCAAACTCGTTCATTTGATAGCTGACACGCTGCCGCGGGCCAGCATATTCAAATGTTTCCAGAAAACTAGGCTGAATTGAACTTTCGTCCTCAAAATCAAAAACCCGACCTTCTGCATAATCAATACTGGAGGTATCCATAAAATTTCTCAATTAAGGGTTGCGTTATGTTAAAGAATAAGGATAATGAGAAGATTCAGCCAAGCCACTTTTTAGTACCGATAAAACGCTGCTCTGAGCAAAAAAAGAGACTGATGATAAAGAGAAAACTTGGTCTTATACTCACCGTGTCTTCAATTTTGCTCTGGTTCATCGACAGATTTTCATCCATAATATCTGCTAATTTTAGCAGAATTTTGTGCGGAGATCTTTATTTACAGCCTGTGAACGGCCTTCTCGGTGATTTTTCCTGTGGCTTTAACGCGGACATGCATTTTACCGCTTTGATGTTTCTTGTTTTGATTACAGGTATTGCACTCATTATCATATCACTCGTTCAGAATGAAGTGCATTAAAAAAATTCTCAAGATCCTATGACTAAACTGGAACTAAAACAAGCCCTTGAAACCATTTTATTTGTTGCAACCAATCCTCTTGCTCCTAAACAACTAGCAGAAATCATCGGAGAAGTTGAGACAAAAGAAATAAGGGAGATGGTCGCGGAGCTTAATCTGTCCTATGAAAAATCCAAGCGCGTTTTCCGGATAGATCCGGTCGCGGACGGTTTACAGATGCACACACTTCCGGAACATAAGAAATGGGCTCAGTCGCTTGAAACCGTCAAGACCATCAAACTCTCTCCTGCAGTCATGGAAACTTTAGCCATTATTGCTTACAAACAACCCCTCACAAGGGCTGGAATTGAATTTATCCGGGGTGTCGATTCCTCACACACTATCCGCCGTTTAATGCAACAGAAACTGGTTCGTATTGTTGGTCGTGAAATGCTTCCGGGACGTCCCGGAATTTATGGAACCACCAAAAATTTCCTCGAAATATTCGGTCTCACCAATCTCAAATATCTGCCTACTTTAAGCGAACTTGACATGGAAAAGCTGCCTGGAGAAAATCAACTCGAACTACCGCTTGAAGAAGATTCAGAATAGTTTTTGCAAAGTCCCTGCAAATTAATGTTTCTCCGCTTTGGCGGAAATTCTACGAACTGCTGTGCAGAGGCGGTAGAGCTTGTCAGACCTGACCGTCAGGAAAATATTTCCGTGTCGAAAACCATAAAATCCAATAATATGCCGCCAGAGTGACAAGAAAAATATACTCCACCGCAGGCATGGGTATTGTTGAGATTCGCGCTGCTATTTTCTTTTTATATTTGTTAAACAAAGCAGGATCAGCAATTCTGGATTCCACCTCACTCATCAGTCTGAACTTAAAAAAGTAAGGTTTGAGCCGCAGTTCATGTAAGGGTTCAATCACCGCATCCGGAACTTTTGTACGTTTCAGCTGCCATAAACCAGGCCCTGTAATCTGGTGACTCTGCAGCGCCGGTGCCATGTATGTACCGAGCAGTACAGTTGGTATAATAACAAGTACGATGGCTAATGTACCGCGCCGGATATCACCCCAGTTAATAATGTCCATTATTCTCAATTGATGGATTGTGTGTATTTAAAGGATAAGATAATGTAGCATGATTGACACAATGATCAATCCAGATATTCGCTGAATTTACTCAAAGGGAGATTTGCATGAGCAAACATCATAAACAAAAAAAAGAATCTAAAAAAGCTCATCGCAGGCAAAATGCCCGTAGGCTGGTCACCATTACCAGTGTCTTGATCCTGTTGTTCGCAGGCTGGCTCTGGTATGAAAGTCTGGAAGAAGATAACAATCTGGCTGCAATCGGGCAGGGAGAAAACGTAGTGGTTCAAGTTCATGACCCCGGTTGACCTTCCTGCCGTGCACTCAAGCGAGTGGTCAACTCGCTCCAACCTGAATATGAAGGAAAAATACGATTCCTGGTTGCAAATCTAAACTCCAGCGAAGGACGCTGGTTTGCAGAATATCATAACGTCAGCAAAGTCACTCTACTCTTTTTTAAACCGGATGGGACAAAAATAAGTTCTTTAACCGGTGAACAGGAAGCGGACTTTTTACGCCGTGTATTTGATCGTGTTTTTAAGTTGAAATAAGTGAAGCGCTTATGCAGGGCGCTCAAAGCAGGCAGTCATAATCAATAATCAGCGGAGCGTGATCAGAAAAGCGTTCTGCTGTATAAATAGATTCCGCACAAGCCTTTGCTGCAATTCCAGGAGTGGCAACCTGATAATCAAGTCTCCATCCCACATTTTTCTCCCACGCTCTTCCACGGTTTGACCACCAGGTATATTGATCAGGATTTGGATTTAATTCCCGGAAGACATCAACATAACCGTAATCCGTGTATAACTTTGTCAGCCATGCTCGTTCTTCCGGTAAAAATCCTGAGTTTTTCCGGTTATTTTTCCAGTTTTTCAGATCAATTTCCTTGTGTGCGATATTCCAGTCTCCGCAAATGATGAGCTCCCTTCCGGATTTTTTTGCCTCCAGCAGCCATTTTTCAAAATATTCCAACACCTTGTATTTAAAATTTTGCCGGACATCTCCGCTGCTTCCGGAAGGCAGATAAAGTGAGACGATGCTTAATTTGCCAAAATCAGCCTGAATAAAGCGACCCTCCGTGTCCATTTCTGCCCAGCCGATACCTCTTTGTATGCGGTCTGGTTTTTTCTTAAAATAAAGTCCAACTCCGGAATATCCTCTTTTTACAGCAAATTCAAACGAACTTTTTAAACCAGCAGGTTCAAGCATCACATCCGTTAATTGCTCCGGTTGTATCCTGGTTTCCTGCAGACAAACCACATCGGCCTCCTGAGCTTTAAGCCAGGGGAAAAAACCTTTTGAATCAGCGGAACGGATACCGTTGAGATTTACAGAAATCAGACGCATAAAAGATATTTGCTGTTTAAATGTGATGGTCCCGTAAAAAGTCATTATGACAACTATTTACGGGACCATCAATAATAATAATATTTTAGGAAAGCTCTTGCTTCAAAAATTATTTTGAGGAAAATTCTAAAGAAATTAGATATTTTTGATTCTCTGCGAATTTTGGAAAACCCTTCAGTACCATGAGGGATTTGTTGACTCTGACTCCGGAAACTTTTTTTGACAGGGCAAAGACTTCATCCTTTATTTCTCCACCTTTATAAATATGCAGTACAGATTCCGCTTTCCGTAAGTCTG
>Ga0233443_1002624_pt1 | contig 13474 bp, 20 predicted proteins | sample SI_123_September_2_FD_182784 | JGI IMG/M metagenome (GOLD analysis project Ga0233443, IMG submission 182784) | Seawater microbial communities from Saanich Inlet, British Columbia, Canada - SI_123_September2016_200_MG | ecosystem: Environmental > Aquatic > Marine > Inlet | place: Canada: British... | reverse complement strand
AAGAGTAGAAAACTTATGGCTGATAAAGAATATGCTATTGAAATTAATGGAGCAATTGATAATATTAACTGAGATATTGATAAACTGAAAGGTACGAAAAATGTAGAGAATAAAACATTTAAAGACAAGGTTCTATGAACATTCTCTTCTTATGATAATGCCTCTCTATTTGCGAACAGACTTATGGAAAAAATATTTGGTAAAAACAAAATGGCTAAGAAACATTTTATCGATGATATTTCAGATGGATATAATAGATTTGAAAAATTTGAGATACAATATAGTGATGAACTTGCTAAAAATGTAGGTCTTATATTTGGTAATAATGTTGATAAGATAGAAGAATGGTGAGAATTTCTATATGCTAGAAGAAGACTTTATGATGAAAAAGGTATTCATTTTATTGGTCTTGATAGACTTATGAATGATAAGACTAGCTCTTTCTTTAGAAAACTAGATGTTCCTTTAGAAGATGCTAAACCTAAATTTTGGCAAGAAGTTCCTGACGAAATGTGGGACGAACTTAGAAAGACAGAACTTGGTAGAACAATGATGAAAATGGATAGTCCAGAATTTATAAAAGCTAATCAAATTTGGGATAAATATCACAAGCTAACTGGTAAAATGGTTAATAAAACTAGAATAGATATTGATAATCAATTCATTGAAAATGATGAATTTTATATATCATTCCAAGCTAAGAGATGACCTAATGCAGAAGTTACAGCTGAACTATGAACTAAAGAGTTTATGAACTCATACATATCACCAGCATCATTAAAGAAAGTGTCTAAAGAAATGAAAAACTGAGACTATATTTGGGACTACAATCCAATTTCTTCTTTATATGGTAATGGTAGAAATGCTAGATATTATGCCTTTATGCAAGAAGGACATAAAAATATGATGACATTATTTAATGGTACATCTAAAAGTCTTAAAAACCTTACAATAGATGAACTAAATAATATTAGTCAAAGTGGTAAATATACATTCTTCAAATGAAGCTCAAAGATTGAATTTGGGGACGATGTATTAAAAGCTGTAGATGATAAAATAGATGTTAATGTTGAATATTTCGATGCAAATTGAAAAGCTATAATGAAAATTGAAACTGTTCACATAGATGATATAAGAGCTAGAACACAATGAATTGGTATAAAGGATAAACTATCAGACGAAGGTAGATATAGACTTAAAAAATATATTGATAGAGTTGGTAATGGATGAACTTCAATTACAGAAACAAGTGAAAAGAGTTTGGCTTTAATGGCAAATCATTTTAATAGAATTCCTTTAATGGGTTCATTATCAGTTGTATTAAAACAACCACTTTCTCTTATTGATGCACAGGGTAGAATTGGTGCTAAAAACTTAGCTCAGGCAGAACTTGATTTATTAGGTTGAAAAGCTTGAAATGTTTTTGGTAAAAATAGCCTATCAAATGCACTTGATGATGTTCCAGCTATTCATAATAGAGGAGGTTGAGATTTCTTAATTAAAGAACTTAGAAATAAAACACCTTGAAGTGGATGGTTCGATAAAATGAGTTCAAAATATAATGGATATGTTGATGTTGCTATGAGCCCAATCAAATATGCCGACCAATGGACTTACAAGAAAATTTGGTTATGAGCATATAGAGAAAGCCTTATAAATAAGAAACTTCTTACTAGCACTCAAAGAGTTGATGCTGATATGATAAAGAACCTAGACCCAGAGAGTATGAGATATGCTGACGATATTGCTAATAGAAGTGCCTCAACAGCTAATCCATTAATGATGCCTCAGTTATATGATAGAGCTTGGAGTAAGGCTTTATTCGGTATCTTTACAACTCAGTTAAATAGATTACAAATAATGTTCAAAGATGTTCCAGACTTATATAAGGATGGTAGAAAAGCACAAGCTATGTATTTATGAGCTAGTCTTATGACTGCAAATGTAGCTGAATATGCTGTTACAATCGCCGTAGGGAAACTTATGCTTGAATTAGGATGAACTACTTGGGAATGATATTGAGACGACTGGCACGAACTTATGTCATCTAACGATGCACTATATAGAATGACAATCGGACAAACATTCTTATGAAGTAAATATGAGTGAATGCTTAATCCACAATTCTGACCAGCTCCAATTATTGGATGACTTACAAAAGTTACAAAAGATTTTGATGAAATGTTCAAAGACCCTAGTTTTGAAACAATAACTAAAATCCCAGCTGATGTATTAGGATGAAAGATTACACAACAAATTCATACTTGAATATTCAAATAAATTGACACACAAAAAAACCTTAAAGGAATTTCCTCTAAGGTTTTTTTTGGTGTAAAAAATGCAAAACTATTATTCAACATCTTCAATATCTATAATTTCAATCGTAACTGCTTTAGTTACTCTTTCCCAACACTTAGGACATTCTCAGTCCTCATTTTGAATTGTCACATCTTTACAATGTGTACAATAATCTGCACATAATTGTTGTCAAACCATATTATTTGTTATTATTTTTTATTCTTCTACAAACACCAGAAGATTTACATATACATATTTCTTCTACTTCATTTGAACACGGATGCTCTCTTATCTCGTTATTAAACATATTTTTATTGTTCATTAAATAATCATTTTTTATCTAAATGTAAAATCATATATTTACAAAGTTTAGCTTCATATATTCCGTCTTTAGCTCATTCACATATTTCTCTATAAATAGCTTTCATAATTCCTGTTTTCTTAATTGGTCTAGTTAAATCAAAACCAGCCAATACTTTTTCAGCAATAGGAAGAACTAAATCCTTTCATTTAATATCAGTTTTAAGTTCTCATAAAAGGAACATCTTTTCAATAGCTCTTTCCATTCTTGATATATCAAAATCTTCTTCTTGTCAATTTTCTGATACCACTTTAATGTCAGCAAGTTCTTGTTCTACTTTCATATTATCTAGCAAAGGTTAATGAATAAGTTTTAATAGCTCTTACAATTCTATTTGTAATAGAAGTCTTATTTTTAGTTTGTTCTATTCTTTTAATCTTTTTAATTAATGTATGTTGTCTTGTAAATCCATTCCTAAGTTTAGGTGTTTGTCTTTTTCTTCTTTCAGTTCTATTTGGATTAGGACTTAAAGTGATAATTTTATCGCTTAATGGTTTCATACTTTTCATATATGGTACATTTTTTATTGCTTTGTTCATTTTTTAGTGATATTAGAAAATAACACCCCATTTAAATCGTTTCTAAGGGGTGTGTTTAAATTTTTTGGTATAGCTATAGCCTAGACCTTTTTAGCTTCCTTAGAAGCTTTCTTAATAGCCCTCCTTTCAGTATTCTCTTTTTTTGTCTTTATTGAATGACATTCCCAGCATAAGGCATCAAAACCTTCGGCTCAAACGAAACATCTCTTTATCCAATCATCATAAGTTGTAAATCCTGTTACAGGAACTATTGGTTCTTTGTGGTCAGCTTGTATATTCTTTCTTTTCCTTTTTTTACCTTCTTCTGGTGGAAGAGAGAGAGGTCAAATTTCTCAACAGCTTTCACATTTATATTTTCATCTTCAAACTCTAGCTCTTGCTATTGCTTCGCTTTTATGAACCCACCATCTACTGGCTTGCCTTAAAGCGGAAATTATCCTACTCTTAAACTCAGCATCTGTTAAATTTTTTCAAAATGGTTTAGCTTTCTTTTTAATTGTCATATTTATTTCATTTAGTTAAATTACAAGATTGACATAACCATTGAACATTATTAATAGAATGAGGTCATCATTTACTAATTGGCTTTATATGGTCTAAATGTAAATTCTTAGTGTTGTTACAATAGTTACACTTTCATCATTGATTATTAAATAATAAATCTAAAGCTTCTTTAGTTATAGTTCAATCTGATGTGGTTTTAATTAAGGCTCTTCTTTTTGAATTATAAGCTATATAGGACAATCTTCAAATATGGCTCTTTTTATATTTATAGTTTTTATCTTTAATTCTATTTTGATTTTTTAGTTTATAATCTTTTCAAAAAATAGAAAGACAATCATTACATTTATTTCTATACTTTCAAGTGTCTTTTCTTAATCTATACAATATTAATTCTTTTTCAATATTGCATTGACTACATATTTTTGTTTTTGCCATATTTTTTATTTAGTTTTTCTGTATGAAGAAGTATAATTCAGTTATCTCTACAAGTGTTGCATAATATAGGTCTAGTTCATTTTCCATTCCATATTCTAACTTCCTTACAATGAGTACATCTCCAATCTATTAATTTGTTCATATTAAAATAGGGTTAAGGAATTATCTTCTAAAGTTACAACTTTATTTTTTACTAGAACAGAAAGGGCTTTTAAAGTCCATTCAACATCTACAATAGCGTCGTGTCATCATCTGAAATAATGTCAGCAAGTTTTTTTAACGAGCTCTTGAAGTTTAGGTCTTTTAAATCATTTAGCTTTTACACTCTTCTTTGGAAGTTTGCAATAGTTAATACTTTCATTCATTGTACATATAGACCTCTTAGGTTCATATCATATAACGGTTCATTCAAGTGCAAGCCTTTTAAATTCTGTTCTAACTACATTTTCATCAAATTGGATATTATGTCATACAATAACATCTGGATAACTTATCCATTTACTTATCAGTTCCGAATAAGAAGAAAAGCTTTTTTTATTAATTACATCAATATCATATATTCAATGTATTTCAGAAGTGATGGGTGGTATTGATATAGGTGGTTTTATTAATTGGTTTATTCTTCTAAGCTCTACAAAATTTCATTCATCATCCATATCTACCAATATCCCCGCAAATTGAACTACATATGGTTGCTTACTTAAATCAGTTTGTTTAGCACTATATAATCAAGTTGTTTCAGTATCGTAAATTGCAACTCTATATGTTTTCTTCTTTTCAGGCATAATATTATTTAGAGAATAATTTTGTTTTACATACTAGAAGAAATCATCCAGTTTTAGTTTCTATTAATTGTAAGAAAGTCACTTTATTTTTATTCAAGAAAGTCTCAGCCTCTATAGCTGTTCTTAGTTTAATTATTTTAATCATATTGTTTTATTAGTAGTATTTTTATAAATAGTTTGTTAATTAAGTCAATTAAATATTCGTGTAATAATTTATTAATATCATCACTCTCCCATTTCTCTAACTTATATTCATAACATCCTGTTTCGTGTAAATATACACCGTAAATTCATCATATTTTATATCCCTTCTGTATATATGTCTCTGCATATAATGATAATTGCAAGGCTAGTTTAATTAATTTAGGTGTAGGTTTTTTATATCAATTAGGTAACCCCCATTTCTTTTTAGCAATACCAAAAGTTTTCCAATCATATAAATATACGGTTTTTGTTTTCTCGTCTATTCTGATTAAATCAATTGTTCATTGGTATCTATTCTGCTCGTCTCTGACAACTTGTTCTGGTTTCCATATAGCATCAGGGAATTCTTTTTTTAGTTGGTCAATATATTTTATTCATCCACTTATTTCTTTAATATGTGTTGTATATAGTTTATTGCTTTTTTGAGTTCTTCCTCTAATTATATATTTTTCCATTTGTAGATGCACAAAAGTTCCTACATCACAAGCTTCATCCATATATTCTTCTGGACTTATTGCAAATCATCTTTTATATTTATAGTTAACCTTATCAGCTAACCAATTTAAATATCTCTTATGAGCATCTGTTCATTCAAAAGGATGAGCAAAGCTTACCACATTTGATACTCTTGAAATTCATTCTATGTATCATTCTGGTAAGTTTGTCATATTACTTTTTTTTAGGTATTATTTATCAAGTCTAAATCAATAACATATTGGAAATCTAGGAATTCAATCATCTGAATATTCAAAAAACCTTATTTCTGCTGTTTGTCAAATATAGTCTTCGGCATTAATTAAAAGCTCCTTCTTATCCTCGTGGGACATTTTAGGTGTTGCTTTAAAAACATTACCCTTCCCATCTTTACAAATAACCATTCATTGGTCTGCATAAACTTCCATTGGAAGAATATTAACAACCTCAAAAGCTTCATCTATAAAATCTTTAACTTTTAGTAATTGACTAGCTCTTCCATTCTTTTTATATCATTGAATTCAATGTCTTAAAATAGAGCCTTCATATCATTTTTGTATAAACGATTGGTGCCATTCAAATAGTTTTCCTTCTGAACCAATTTTATATGTATTAACTTCTTCTATATGAGCAAGTCCTGTAATATATTCTCTCACTTTTCTTTGAAAGAATGGTATATTACTAATCATATCATAGACACAGAATTTAATCTTTTCAGACCCTTCTCTATTCTTTTTAATAAGTTTCATATTTTCTTGGAAACTTTCTCAATGTAAATAAAGTTCTCAGTCTAATATAATTTCATCAGCTATAGTTGATAAACTTTGAATTATATGTGGCATAGTAGTTATTTCTACACCCTTTCTACTTATTAGTTTAACTCAACCTTTTCAGTCTATAAAAGCTAAACATCTCATACCATCAAGTTTAGGTTGGACATAAGCATTATCCCAATCAATTTTTGCTTTCTCTTTTTCATAAACCTTTGCAAGCATAGGCATTATAACAATTTCTGTTTCAGCATCTTTTTCTGTGATAAAATATCATTCTCTTAGCTTCTTTTTTATAAGGGCTTGCTGTTCTAATATTGCCTGTTCTTCTCAGCTAGTTTCATTAGTCTTTCAAATATTTTTCCTTGTACAAACTTTATTGTGTTTGACTTTTACTCAATCTAAAAGCCCAGAAATTTGAACTAATTTATCTAAATCAGTTTTAATTTCAAGGCTTCTTATTTTTCACTTTGTATCTTTTTTATAAATAATCATTATTTAATATTAAGTATTAAAGGTTTTCAGTCTCAATGTTCTAGTACATCACAATAGATTATATGTCATTTATTATCTATTGTTGGAACTGCCGTATGTCAAACTATTTGTATAATTCATTGTATAAATCATCAAGCAATAGTTTCTTGTCTATCCGCCCAAAGCGGTCAACTATATTTATTAAATCATCATCTTCAAGCTCAACATTCAAATAATATTTGTTTATGGTGAGTTTGTAGTATATCATTTAATGTTTCTATTTCATCCCACATAAATCAAGCTGGATAAAATTCATCTATCACATCTTTATGGTATTCTATCCACTCATTTAAAAATCCTGAGTGAGAGAATATATATTTTCATTCCTTATGTACAACCTTAAAATGAGAAAGGTTCTCATTAAATAATATTGATAAAGAAACTTCCATAGATTTTCTTCTTCAAGAACAATTATTTCATTCCCAGATATATTGAATATCGTGATTACCTAATAAAAGAATAACCTTATCTTCATTGTCTTTTTTGAATTGAATTATATTTTCTAAATTTCTTAATATATCAACATCAGGTGCAACAAAGCTATCAACATAATCTCATAAGAATATTATCTTTTCATAGTCATCTTCTTGTATAAGTTTTTCCCAAACATTCAATCAATGTATGTCTCAGATTACTAATGTTTTCATAATATTTTATTTAATAGTTTATATAATAGTCATTCAATATATAAAATAGTTCTTATATACATATATATAATTTTATCTTTTGTATTCATAATTTTTGTTTTTATTATTTTGGTACTCTATGACAGAGTTGAACTGTCGTTTTCAGGTTGAAAACCTGCTGTCCTAACCGTTAGACTAATAGAGCAAATGGGGTGTTGTGGGGATTTGCACCTACACTTCACAGTTCCAAGCCGTGTAATCTGCCAATTAATTTATACCGAGAATGTCTTCTAATTCACTTTCTATATATTTTTTAGTGTTTGCTTTCACTTCATTTTTAGAAGCTTTTCTTGCTTTACTTCACCATTCTAATACACCTCTTTTGAGTGCATTTCATATTGTTGCTGTCATTGCACTAATCCTAATAAGAAAATAAAATAACATATAACTTATAGATATAAGCTAGTGAGGCTATATATTTATGGAGGAAGAAGTGAGACTTGAACTCACACGATATTAACTATCCACCCGTTTTCAAAACGGAGACCCATAGCCCAACTTGGTTTATTCTTCCGTATTTTTGGAGGAAGACAGAGCAATCGAAGCCCACTTATTTCTAAGCCCTTCGTTTAGCAAACGAGGCTAATCACCTAATTAATTTATCTTCCATTTTTGGTAGGGATAGGGAGATTTGAACTCCCGCTCTTTCGGTTGACAACCGAGTGCATTAGACCGCTATGCTATACCCCGTAAGAGCAAATCTAATCTTCAATATTATATGTTGTATAGGCTTCATATAAACAGATAGTCCTTTCTGGATTTCACAGAATGTCGTGTTGTAAATATTTAATGCTCAAGAGTACAACACCTAGCCTTAAAGCTCTTTCCTAACAGAAATCTTTTAGCTAATTCATTTTTTATTTGGTGGAAAGACTAGGTAATGCTCCTAAGTTTTTGGTGTTTCAAGCCAACGATTTACTTTTAATCCATCTCTCCAAGTTGAGGGTGCTTTCACCCCTCTTTCTATATATTGCTATCATATGTTGAGGAAGGATTAATTTCCTTTTGCTTCCAGCTTTCTTATTTAAAAGAATACCTCCATTATTCAGGTCGGACAACATATGACGATTGATTGTTTTTATGGTTGCGGAAGTCAGATTTGAACTGACAAGGGTTGCCCCACGAGATTATGAGCCTCGCAACTTACCATTAGTGATATTCCGCAATAGCGGAGGTTATTAGAACTCCTCCAAACTCTGTTTCTTATAAGTATATTCAACTTAGTGATAAAGTCAAACCTTTCTTTACTAGAAAGGAATATTTTCTACACTTATATCTTCTTCCTTAGAAGGTTTTTCTGCATCTTTAGGAGCATTTTTAGGAGCATTTTTTGCATCAACAAAAATTCTAGCATCTTCTCATTCTTTTAAGAAGAACCCGTGATTTGCTTCTATTTCAGCCCACATTCCATCAATATCTATTTCATTGAATGCGAAGAATGTATTATCTACAAAGTCACCTTTTTCATTTCTAACAGAACCTGTAGGATATTTATTACCATTCAGATATATACCAACAGCAACTGTATTACCAACATTGTTTAAAAGTCCATTAAATACATCTTTAGTACCTTGAACTAATGAACCATTAATATGTAATTCGTCTCCATCTCAATCTACTATAACAAATGTCATACTTCTAACTGTATGTTTACCAATTGTTTTAGCCCCGTATATTTCTTTTAATACACCTTTTACATTTGTACTTTTTACACCTTCATCTTTGTCTTCAAAGTAAGGAGTATTATCAGTAGGTCATTGTTCAGCGATGTAATCTATATATGTTTTGTTCTCATTAGAACTTTCTTTCTTTAGTGCCATATTATTATTGTTATTATATTATTATATTATGCAAATTCATTTATAAGAGCGACAATACTGTCAGCTTCGTGCTTATCTGTGAATGTTCTCATCCCTTCTAATTTCTTCTTACTTACTGTTTTAAATACACCAGAGTTTTCAACAAAATATTCTGTTTTAGTTCCTTGTATAGTTTCAGTAGTTACTTTTTGTGTAACAGTATATGTAACAACTTTTCTATCCTCAATTGAATAGACTTTTTCACCAACTAACATATCATTTTTCATAAATTCGTTATTATAGTATATATTTTTTATAAGCTTGCTTCTTTAATAATTCAACTTTTAGAACCAATCATTTAGTTCTTCATCCATTTCATCATTTTTCTACAACCATAAATCAATCGGATGATAAAGAAGTGTTTTTCTCTCTCGCCTCTTCAATCCTTTCAGCAACCCATCTCCTAAAACTTTTTCCTTCTAAAAGAAAAAGCTCTTTACCGTCTGAATGTCCCCAATATTTTAAGTTGATTTTCTCTTCTTTAAATATTCAAGAGGGTTTACTATTACATTCAAACTCTATATAAAAGTTTCAGCTATATATAGCATATTCGTCAAACTTTATTTCAATTCAATTTTCTAATAAAAGTAAATCCATTCATTTTTTATCTGGATTTTTTATTACATTAATTCAATTGTTGTTTAATATATCAATAGCTTTCTCTTCCATTTTTTCACCCTTAGCAAGGTCTTCTATAAATGTTCCCAAGAATTTTTTATCTTATCAGCTAAAATATTTGTATCTATTGCACCGTCCAAAACGACAGAGGAAGCACTAGGAGAAAACCATTCAAAGTCTTTCTTCCTTAATGCCCTCTGGTCTTTACTATCTCATCTCGTATTAAGTCTCTTAGTTTGTAATTTTTCATCTATATCTAAATAGACAAATTTAACATCATAATCATCTCTTGAAATTCACTTAGCAATTTGTTCCCTTCAAATAGGGTCAAGCACCATACAAATATCTCACTTAGGCATAGTTCTACTTATCCCATACCAATTTCAATATCAATTGGTGTGGTCAATAAAAATATCTTTTCTAAGTAGATAAATAAATCTATCTTCATCTAGGAATACATAATCATCAACTTCATCTTCATATCTAGGTTCTCTAGTTGTGAAATTTATTGGCTTATTAAATCCTCTTTGAAGCATATCCTCTTGTAAAACAGTTTTACCACTCGCAGACACCCCTGTAATTATTAACATCTTATTCCTTTTCATATATTTTCATAAAATTATAAATTTTAGATATATGAGATTTAAATTCTGATACACTTAAACTATTTTTAGCCCAATTACATCTTTTGCAACAAGCTACAGTATTAGTTTTAGTGTATCAGATATTACTACTAATTCTATCTATTCAATTATATTTTATAGTCTTAATCACACAACTCTTATTTGTAGATGTATTTCATCATTCATCTCAACAATATCTACAAGGTTGTTTTATTAATCTAATTATATCTTCTTTAGATAATTCATTATTAATTTTTCTTTTACCCATAACTCTAATTAATCTTGATGCAACCATATTATAATTAGAAACTCAAGGCTGTAATCTATTATGGTTCATTCAACATCAACAACTCTTACTTTTTCAAATAAAGATACTAGAGTATATACAAATAAATTCTTTTCAACAATGACATTTAAATAATCATCTTCTACTGTTTATCCTATTTATAAGAATAATACCATTATTACTATCTCACTTTTTATATTTTGGCTTTCACATATTAAATTAAGTTATATTATTACTAGAATATTCAACTTAGTTATTATGTCAAGTGATGTATTTTATTAAGTATTATTCTTCTGTGTAAAAAAGATAATAATCTTTCTACACTTATAATACTATTCAACTTAGGTTTTAAGTCAAAAGTTTTTTACATTTTCTTATCATTGTCTTTCGATACTGAAAAGTCAGCAAAGATGGAAATTTTTCCTGTCTTTTCATCCCAATATGTATCGTGTTCTGTTTGCTTATATTTGGTAGCTCAATATTTATTTTTTATAAAGGCTATTTTATGCTTACCTCAATAAACTCAAACATTGATAAATGTATCTCAGGCGGATTTAATATATTGGCTTTCCATTGGTGTTCTATATAGAACAGGTTTTTGGTCTTCTCATTTAGCCACTTGGCTTAAACATATAACTGCTGTATGTGTATCAATTGAAAGCCTTTGGAGCCCTCTAATCGCCGTTAACATCTTAGCTTGCATATCTTTTCAAGGAAGGTTTTCAATAACCTGTATATAATCTATTATTAAAACATCAATACTCTCTTCTTTTACTACATTCTCAAATCATTCTAAACTATTAACATCGTCATATAAAAGGAAATTATCAAAATTATCTCTTCAATAATCCTTTACATATTCCTCTATTTTAGGATAGATTTCTTTTATCCAATCTTTTCAAAAGTGTCTTCATAAGAACATAGCCAACATCTTTCAGGTATCGTCATCAATAGAACAGAAAGCCATCTTCTTCTTATGCTTCATTAAAGCTGTTATAATCCAATCCATTGTAGTTGTTTTACCTTCTCAACTTAATCAATTTATAATCATAACACTTCAAGGAGTTATTCATCCTGTAGCATCGTCAAAGACCTTATCTCATATTTTCCAGCTTCATACATCTCTATTTCTAATTGCTTTCTTTAAAGCTAAATCAATATTAGTAGGTGGTCTTTCACATCCATCATATATCATCTCTAAAAAAGTTTTTCAACTCATTCATAAAGAAGAAGCCAATACCCACATATCATTTACATCTCAACTATCAACATCAAAAGAAGAGATGGAATATTTACCATATCTAATCTCATATTTATCAAAAGCTTCTACACTTTTAATTCAAGCCTCATCATTGTCTGGTATATAAATAAGCTCATACTTTTTATCAAAGCTTTTCAGATATTGAATACCTACAGTTGCACTAACAATTCATATAACATTAACTCAAAATTGAGCTAAGGTGTAAAAATCTGTCATTCATTCAACAATGAAAATAACTTTTCTATCTGGGTTTGGCATATAAATAAATATTCCACTCCCATCTTCTCCTTCCTTTTCTATTTGATACCTGAAACTCTTACCGACATCATCTCATATTTTTCTTCATTGAATAGCTTTAATTAAAAAGTTTTCAGATTGAATTGCAGATGATAAAGTTCATTTATTATTTTTAGCAAGCTTCTTGATATGTTCATTATATTCTATACTTCTTCATTTTAACCAATCAGTTTGAGCCTTAGTTAATTCAGGTAGCTCATTAAATTTAGTGCTTAGAGCATTCGTTTTTACTTTAGGGACAAATGATACCTTATCCAGAGAAAAAGTGTTCTCAGCCCATTCTATGGCTTCTCAGGCATCAATATTCTGTGCTCATTTAATAATTCATATCACATCTCATTCAAATCTCCCGTCTTTAACTCAGCTCCTACAAAATAATCTATTCTCTGATATTGAACCAATCCATCCATCACTAATTTTTCACTTACTATCAAACATTCTAATATTATTACCCATAATTTTATAATGAGTGTCTTGTTGATAGCCAAGTTTATTTAATACATCAATGATTGATATGTTATTAATTTTATCTTTATTGCTGTCCATTACTTTTTAGTTAAAAATTTCTTAAATGGTTTTTCTATTAATACTGTTTTCTTTGGAGTATCAGACCAATTAATCATAGCCTCTTGCCATTTTTGTATTTTGTTCATAATGTTTTTGTTATTAAATCCATTTTTTTCAGAACCAAGTATTAATTTGTCACTTGAAACTCTTTATAACTTTTTTATTATCTTTTAACCATTGGAACATTTTAATTAAGTTCCCTAAGATTTTACCTTTCACTTCATCAGTTAAAATATAATCTCATTTAACTCAGGCTTCTATCCATCAATAGTTTCTACCATTCTCTCTTATCTTTTCAAATATGTGTTCAATAATATATTCCTCATTAATTTCGGCTCATATATTTATCTTAACTCATTTTCATTCTTCTGAT
>Ga0233443_1002609_pt1 | contig 13523 bp, 12 predicted proteins | sample SI_123_September_2_FD_182784 | JGI IMG/M metagenome (GOLD analysis project Ga0233443, IMG submission 182784) | Seawater microbial communities from Saanich Inlet, British Columbia, Canada - SI_123_September2016_200_MG | ecosystem: Environmental > Aquatic > Marine > Inlet | place: Canada: British... | reverse complement strand
TACCATAACCAATTGATTAATATGTATTACTCTGTTTGTTTTAGTGCAAAATAATTTAAAATCATGAGTGCATATCAACATTAGTGGTTATATTTCCTATTTTCGGACAGCCTCCTAGGTATTACCAAGTAATAGGAGGTATTAATCATGGTAAGGTAACTCGCAACAAATAAACTACCCATCTTACTTGCTCTTTTGTCTGTCTTGTTTTCACGTGGTGATTTGGTTGAAAGTGCTTGGAAAATTGCTCAGCCAATTCTGGATTACTGGGAGAGTAAACCATCGGTTAATTTTCCGAATTATTCGAGAGGTTCATGGGGGCCTAAAGTGGCTCATGACTTGATTGAACGAGATGGTCGTCGTTGGTTTGAAGTGGTCACACCTGAACAGTTACAAACGACACCTTTGTTTGAAAATGCAGATCCCATTTTGCTCAATGCGGTTATTAAGGCATTGCGACCTGTGGCTGTTGAAGCAGGAGAAATAATTATTAGCATCGGTGAAGTTGCCAGTAATATGTTTTTGATTTGTCGAGGTAAAGTGAATGTATTAAATGATTCGGGTGAGTTGCTTCATGTATTAAAAGATGGTGATTTTTTTGGTGAAGTTGGGTTGTTGCTTGGTACAAAACGTACCGCAACTATTCAGGCAAAAATGCTTTGTGACATGTTTGTGCTGGATAAAAAAGCATTTTGTTCTATATTGCGTGAACATCCACAATTTGCAGAGATGTTAATGATGATTGCGAAAGAGCGTTATAATGTTGATCTGTCGAAAAGAGAATTGATGAAGTTGGAGTGACAATTTTTTAGGTTTAGGGGTGGGGCGAAATAACTTCCCGTTTTTGGTTTTAGCTTTATATTAGATTTAGATGATCTAATTGGATAAATGTGTCGGCATAGTCGCTCTATCCAATTTTATACAAAAATTAATGTAGAGCGATTAGATTCCTATTTTTGTAATAAAAAAACAAACAAAATTTCTGCGCAATCTAGGGCATTTATTTATTGCGTATTACCTTAATATTAGGATGAAAAATTATTTTTTTCTTCCGCCTCTAAAAATCGGTTAACCAAGCTATTCAACAGGATACCTATCCATTGATTGCTGCCTAAGCCACTTTTTAGCGTTTTATTGTTAATTTCTAATAAAGTAACATCGCTTAATGCTTCAACACTGGCTGTTCTTGGTTTTTTAGAAATGACAGCTAATTCTCCAAATAATTCTCCTGGACACATTTTTCGAAGAATTTTTCGTTTGCTTCCGTTGTTGGTGTAAACCAGGCATTTGCCTTTTTTTATAAAATAAGCAGAAAGCCCGACATCGCCTTCTTTAAAAATAATGTCTCCTGATTTGTAGCCGATTGACGTGATGACCTGACCATTTAAATAACCGTTAATGGCTTGTTGCATTTCTGCGGCAGACTGATAACGATTGTCTTGTTTATAAGACATGGCTTTCATGGCAATTCTTAATAATTCTTTGGGAATGTATTCAAAACTCGATGGTTTCTGAATTAAATGTTTTTTTGCATATTCAAAGGATTTATTGCCAGCATAGGGGGAATGACCTGTTAGCATAAAATATAAAAGGGCTCCAATGGCAAAAATATCGGTACGGGCGTCAATTTTGTCAATGTGACCATTGGCTTGTTCTGGTGGCATGTAAGTGGGTGTACCAATGACACCTGTTTCATTTTGGAAAAATGATTCTAATTCAGGAGGGACTTTGACAATGCTATCGGTATCAGTTAATCCTGGTACCTCAAAATTTCTAACAATCCCCCAATCCATGACGTAGACTTCACCAAATTTTCCAACCATGATGTTGGCGGGTTTAAGGTCTCGGTGAACAACGCCATGGCTGTGAGCAAATCCCATGGCATCTAATATTTTGTGCAGCACATTCAAGTTTTCAGTAATATATGAGAGTCGATTTTCGCCATAATTTTTGAGAATTTGTGAGAGATTTTCACCCTCAATTAAGCGCATGTGGATTGATAACTCTTCTTTGTTATCAATATAGTCATGAATGGGGATGATATTGGGATGTTCTAATTGGGCGGTAACTTGTGCTTCATAAACAAAGCGTTTTAGGATGCAGTTATTCTCTCTGTATTTGGGTCGAATGATTTTATTGGCATTGTATCTTTTGAGTTGGGTATCATAGACTTTTATGATGGTACTCATGCCACCCTGACCAATTTTTTCTGTTTCTTTAAATCGTGACTGTTTTTTTGATTGGGCGGGACTGCTGTCTTTTTTTGTTGGGTCTGGTGTTTCATCATCAGGCAAAGCCAAGGTTTCATCATCATGGCTTGTTTGATGGTCTGGTTCATACGACATGGTGTCTAAGTCATGCGTTACATCACTGTCTTCTGTTGGATTTTTATCATTTTTCATGATTATTCCATTAATTTTTGCATTTTTTCAAGCGTGGGGTTTTCTACGATGCCTTTTTCAGTGACGATAGCATCGACCAATGAGGCTGGAGTGACATCAAAAACAGGATTCCATGCATTGATTCCTTCAGTGGCTATTTGATTGCCTTCAACCACAAAAACCTCATTTTTGGAGCGTTCTTCAATCGGGATGTCGTTACCAGATAAGGTATCCATATCAATGGTGGATGTGGGTGCAGCAACCATAACTTTTAGACCGTGGTGTTTGGCTAAAACGGCTGCATTATAAGTGCCTATTTTATTGGCAACATCACCATTGGCAACAATTCGATCAGAGCCTACAATGACCCATTCAATTTTACCTTGTTTCATCAGCCAACCTGCGGCACCTTCAGTGATCAGTGTGACAGGGATGTTGTCTTTTTTAAGTTCCCATGCGGTCAGTCGTGCGCCTTGGAACCAGGGACGGGTTTCATCGGCATAAACATGTTCAATTTTTCCTTCTGCAAAGCCTGAACGGATAACACCTAAAGCTGTGCCGTAACCTCCTGTTGCCAATGCACCAGCGTTACAATGCGTGAGTACCGAACAATGACCCAGTAATGATGCGCCGTAGTTACCTATTTTTACATTATTTTCAATGTCGTTTTGATGAATGGTTTTAGCTGTATTTAATAATGTGTCATAGGGGTTACCCTGCTGTGCATCAATCAGTGGTCGCATTTTAGCGATTGCCCAGGCTAAATTAATGGCTGTTGGCCTTGCGTTGGCAAGAAAATCAAGGTCTTGTTGAATTAATGATTTCCAGTTTTCCGCTGATTCAGTAAATCTTGTTCGGGCGGCAATGACAATTCCGTAAGCTGCGGTGACACCAATGGCTGGTGCTCCACGCACTACCATGTCAGTAATCGCATTGGCAATACTTTTTAAGTCACTGTATTCATTGTAAGTCTCTATTTTCGGTAGTAAGCGCTGGTCGAGTAAAAATAAATTGTCATTTTTCCATTGGACAGGTTGTATGGAATTATATGGGTTTGAGCTGGTCATTCAGTTTCCTTGAATTTATAATACCTGCAAATAGTGTTAATTAAGTAGGTGAATATAATTATGGTCACCTTCTAAGTAACATGAAATTGAAATGTTATTTTTAGATGGTTGAACGCACCGTTCTCAGGTGCTACTTATTATTTCTTAGTGGGTTGTTATTTAATTGTAACAGCTTTTTTGTTTTATCAGCGATTAACACAATCATTTTTATAAAAAGATTAGGATTATTTATGATATCAGTTGACCAGATTATTCACGCTAAATGGCTGATTCCTGTTATTCCCGAAAATAAGGTGCTTGAAAATCATGCGATTGCAATGATGGATGGAAAGATTGTTGATATTCAACCATCCGCTGACATAACAATGCAATATCAATCATCTGATGTTGTTAGGTTAGACCAACATGCGTTGATTCCTGGGTTAATCAACGCCCATACTCACAGTCCAATGAATATGATGCGTGGTATTGCAGATGATTTACCCTTAATGGACTGGTTGAATAATCACATTTGGCCTGTTGAACAAAAATGGGTCAATGAAAACTTTACCAAAGCAGGTAGTTTATTGGCATTTGCTGAAATGATTCGTGGCGGTACTACTTGTTTTAATGATATGTATTTTTATCCAGAAATTACGGCACATGCCGCCGCACAAACAGGAATAAGAGCTTGTATTGGGATGATTTTTATTGATTTTCCATCAAACTGGGCGAAAGACAGTGATGAATATTTTGAAAAGGGACTGCAATTACATGATCAATTGAGTCATCATCCATTGATTCAATTTAGTTTTGCGCCTCATGCACCTTATACTGTTTCAAATGAGCCTTTTCAAAAAATTCTGACGTTGTCGAATCAAATGGAATTGCCGATTCATATCCATATTCACGAAACACAAGATGAAATTAAGCAAAGCCAAGATCAATACAAACAGCGTCCTATTGAGCGGCTGGATGCAATGAACTTATTATCCCCCTCTTTAATAGCTGTTCATATGACTCACACCAGTCAGCATGAAATGGAAACTTTTGCCAGAAAAGGCGCACATGTGGTGCATTGTCCTGAATCAAATCAAAAACTTGCCAGTGGGTATTGTCAGGTTGCCGAATTGTTAGATTTGGGGGTTAATGTTGCATTAGGCACGGATGGAGCCGCCAGTAATAATGACCTGGATATGATTGGCGAGATGAGAAGCGCAGCTTATATGGCGAAGAATGTCAAAAATGATCCGAGTGTTTTGCCTGCGTCTCAGGTGCTGAGTATGGCGACCATTAATGGGGCTAAAGCATTGGGTCTGGAATCTGAAATAGGTTCACTTGAAATAGGCAAGTATGCTGATATTACTGCCATTGACTTGAGTCATATCGAAACTCAACCTGTTTATAATCCAATATCACAAATTGTTTATGCTGCGACTAGAAACCAAGTGACAGATGTTTGGGTGGCAGGAAAACAGTTGTTGAGTCAGCGACATTTATTAACATTGAATGAAAAAGAAATTATTGAAGAGAGCCAAAATTGGCGAGATAAAATTTTACAGGGATGATAAGGGACGATTCAAAATTAACCTTTACATTGACTCGATCTTTTGCCCACAGACTTCGTTACTCAAACAGTTGCATAGTTCGACTATGCGCCTGTTTTCGTGCCTTGCCTGTGAACAAAATCTCTTCGCAAATTGTAAAGGTTATTTTTGAATCGTCCCTAAGTAGGTGACCATAATTATTTTATTGGTTCATTTTTAAGCGTCTATTTTTTTATTAACTATAATTTATTTATCAATAAGTCGATGTTCGATTTTCACCATAGGAAAAACTAATGGCAAATACTGAATTAGCAATAACAGAAGTCATGATCGTTGATGATGAACAAACTGTTCGAATGACATTGAAAGCGGTTCTACAAAGACTAGGTGTTATTAAAATATATGAAGAAAAAAGCGGCGAAAAAGCCGTTGCACAATTAAAAAGTGTGGCGCCTCAGTTGGTATTGCTGGATATCAACATGGAAGGAATGACTGGCCTGGAAACATTAAAAGCCATTAAAAAGGAAAATAAAGACATTATTGTGGTGATGATTAGTGGTGATGCCGTTTTAGATAATATTAAAAAAGCATTAGAGTTGGGGGCTAAAGATTTTATAGCCAAGCCCTTTGTACCTAAAAAAGTAGTTGAACGGTTGAGTAAGTTGTTGAAGACAGGAAAATAGGACTTTAGGCAACTCACAATAATTTAGGTATATCGTGCTCGTGCCCATTCCTTATTTTGGCTTTTGGCTTTTAATTGTCATATTCATGATTAATCTTAACCCCTGGTCAGGATACTGTTGATTGGGCCAGCGCATAATTCGATGGGCTGCTCTTAATTGCCGAGGCCCGTTGGTGAATGAGCCTCCACGTAAAGCTCTTGGTTGTCCATCTGATTGGCTGTTTAGGCAAGGTGATGTCAAACAAACCCATTCCCAAACATTGCCATAGATATCATACAAACCCCATTGGTTGGGTGCTCTTAATCCCCCTTGTCTAGCTTCATTGTCTGAATTGACATGATACCAGGCATGTTTTTTTAATAATGCATCATTGTTACCAAAACTGTAAATTGTCTGAGTATTGGCTCTGGCAACATATTCCCATTCATCATCTGAGGGTAATCTAAAACGATGGTATTTTGATTTTTTATTTAATTGATTAATAAAACTTAAGGCATCATCCCAACTGATATTATCGACTGGACATAAATCACCACAATGTTTGAAGTAAGATGGATTAAATCCCATTTGCTGTTGCCATTGTGCCTGAGTTATTTCAAACTGGCTCATCCAAAACCCTTGTTCAATGCAAACTTTGCGTTGTTGTTCATGTGGATAACGGCCTTTTTCGTTAGCAGGGCTGCCCTTGAGATAACAGCCCGAGTTAATCCATACAAAACGAATGCCAGAATTGGCTTCAGTCCATTGTTGTTTGTTTTGTGCTAAAAGTGGTGTGGCGCTAAAAATGAATGAAAGTGTCAGGGCAAAAATTAAATGTTTGTGCATCAGGATAATTCCGAATATCTTGCAATGTAATAGAGATAGAGTAATATCTGCGAGACTAAAATTCTAGGTAAAGTTTTGATGACAATCAATATTAATTTTTATTTGGCTCTGATGATGATAGTGATATTGTCTGGCTGTGGATCAAGAGGTACCACAATTTGGACACACAGAAGTGCTGAAATTAACTATTCTAATTGTGAAATTGCTAAAAGTTATACCTACACTAGAGAGGCGAGAGATGGTTATTATAGAATTGTTCTGAATGAGAAAGATGGCAGAATGATTGTACAGACATCGAATGCAGATGGTGCGGAGTTTGAATTTCAAGGCACATATAAGAAGTCTGGAGGGTCTGTCGAGATGAGTGTTCAGCAAGACATGTATCGAGACTCATCAAAAGGACTGGTTTATCCAAAAAAAATGTCAGCAAGTTTGCAGGAAAAGGGTAAAACCGACTTATATTTGACCACAACTGTCAAAAAACCTACAGAATGCCCCGAAGGTAAAAGAACCGATAAACTTCATTTTAATTGTGAGAAAAAGAAATATTGTAAGAAATTTTTATTTTTTACGAGGTGTAAAATACGCTGTAAAGTCTATGATTTTACGCCCGTCAATGAAGCATCCGTCAATAAAACCATTCAGCTCAGTATGCCAACTGAGCTCAGTAGTGATGAAGCCTTTAATACTCAAATAAATGACATGTTTTTAAATTATGGAATTAGAGTTGTAGGTTCTAGCAATCATCAGCTACAAATAAGTATTGCGGATAGTGTCATAAAAACAGAGGAATCTGAATCTGAAAATGGAGAAACTATAAAGACTGATACTCACAAAATTTCTGTTACGTTGGTTGCGTTGAAATCTGGTAGTCAATACATTACTTTTCAAAACTCTAAGGAAATATCCGTAATTCAAGGGGCTTCCGATATAGATAAAAAAATTAATGAAATAAAACAAGGTTTAACTTATGGCCTTATTATCGATTTTTTATCGGAAACCAATATTGGTGATTATTATTTGTAGATATGAATAATTGATTATTCTTTAATTTGAAATATCAGGCAACCAAGGTTGCCTGAATATACCGTAATTATGAAGGTATTCTCCTCTTTAATAGTTTCTCAATTCATCGAGTAGCTCATTAGCCGTCAATCCTTGTAAGCTATTAACCAATTCTTTGATTTCATCAAAGTCTTTTTTAAGTTCATCACTTCCCATTGACTGCGCTCGTTCAATGAAACCAATGGTCATTTTGGTATAACCCTTGTTCAGCGGCACAATGTTGTTGGCTATTTGTCGAGGTTGGAAAGCATAGGTGCTGCGTAAGATTAAGCGTAAACCCAAGACTCTGAGAATCCAATCTTTTTTAATCATGGCTTTTACTTCATCAGTGTGTTTGTAATACAAGTTTACAATGCGTTGTCCCATGATGGATTGTTGAAGCTCTTCGTCACGCAATGATCGTAAAGATTGCTGTAATTGTTGACCATTTCGAAGATTGTTTGTCAGTGACTCAGAAGCACAGTCGCTACCTCCGCTGTCACCATCTCCACCTCCTGGATTGGTGACTGTTATAGTCTTGGCTGTCGTGTTGTTGGCTTCATTTGACTCATCAATCTGTTTCAGTTGGTCAACCATGACGCTATAGTTATATTGTCCTTCAGTTTTTGGAGACCACTGATTTTGTAATTGAAAGGTATGACTTTCACCTTTTTCTAAGCTACTGATTGAGTCCGTTCCAACAATACTTTGGTTGATATAAAAAGCAAGATTGAAGTGTTGATTAATGGCTTCTCCACCGTTAGTGACTTTGGCATACAGGGTGACAAAGTTATTGATGCTGGGTGTTGAGAAGGTCAGAGAATTAACTACCAAATCAGGTTTTTGCGTGGTTTCTCCACCAGAGATAGTGATCGTACTGGAATAAATGTTATTATTTTCATTGCTTTCATCCACAATGTTTAAATCATCAACCAAGGCTTTAATGGTGAATTGACCATTTTGGTCTGGTGTCCATGGGTCTCGCATGTTAAATGTAATGGTTGCGTTGGCGTTCATTTCGGTGGTTGCATCAAACCCAACTTGCTGGTTATTGATGAAAAATGCGATACCGACATTTGCGCCACTGCTTACATTGGCATTTTTGACAGTTGCATGAAACGTGACATCGTCACCAACTTTGGGACTAGCAGGAGTCCAGGTTAATTGTTGGATGCTTAAGTCTGGTTTGGCGGTTGGTTTACCTGAGACACAGGCTTGAACTTCGGATAGCATTTTATCCCAAGGGTAATAAGGTCCTGGGTCAGTTCGTCGAGAAGGGTCAAGGTCGGCATGAGCTTGTATGGTGTTACGGGAAACAGGAATGTTATTGCGTTTTGCAATGTCACAAATTAAGGCAAAAGATGAAGACAGTTGAGATTGTGTCCAAGTATTTTTATGGGCATAACCGCCATGTTCAATACCAACGCTGTCACTGTTGCAACAACCGACATGGTGAGCTTTGTATTTTTCCTGAACCATTTGTGTTACTCCGCCAGATTCAGTGACGACATAATGAGCTGATACTGATCTGGAGTTACTTTTTAGGTAATTGATGCAACCAGAGCCAGAACCTTCGCAAGTGTGTAATACAATGCGTTTAATTGTTTTTCCACTACGACTGCCATAATGTTCGGATGCGACATAAGTATCAGCAACCGTTCCATCAATTCTTCCATCTAATGTCATTGGAACAGCCATTTGGCCTTGATAGGCAAAAGGTAAAAATTTGGCAGATAGACTAGGAATCAAAGAATCATAGTTGGCTGGTTCTAAAAGATAATGGTTGTTTGAATAACTAAACCCTTGTAGTGTTTGTTTAACCCCTTTTTTCAGGATTGAAAAAACTTCATCGGCATATTGAAGTTCTAATGCTTTGTCGTCATAACCAATAAATGCGGCAACAACGGTATAATAATCACCTAAATTTATGTCATTAACAATGTCTGCAAATTGTTTACGTTTGTGCATTCTTAATAAAGCTGCCGCTGCTCTGATATTGTGTCTAATACTTTTTTTAATTCGTCTGGCAGGCATTCTTGTTAGCTTTGATGCTTGAGTAATTTGAGATGAAGTCAGTCCCATGATGCCAAAGAAATCAGGAGAACCTTCTATGCCTTTATCTTCCAGTAATTTATTAAACTGTGTTTCAGTCAAATTACCACGTTCAAGACCTTGTCGATGTATCATTCGTGTGTTGATAAAGCTAATGGCTTTAATCAGTTCAACAGGAATGTTAAATTCCTCAGAGGCTTGTTGAAAGTGCCGAGAGGTATTACCATTTGCGTGAACAGAGAATTGCAGTGATAGTAATCCTAGAATGGTTAATAGTTTTAATAGTCGAGAAAATGAACTCATCTTTTTGCCTCATAGATAGTTTTGGAATTCTTGCTATTAATAATAGGAGATAAAATTTGACTATTCATGATGTAATAGAATGAAAGGTGAAAATTAATTGATTATCGGTTATTTATTAATAATTACTTAAATACTAATATTTAATGGTGGGCGAAAATGACAAAAAAAGATGAAATTACCATTCAGGAGATTAATCAATTGTTGGGTGTGGATGAATCTGATGTGAAAGAGGAAGTAGGAGTCATTGATCAGGACTCATTTGATGAGTTGTTGATGATTGTTGATTCAGAAGAGGATGATAAGGGGATGCGCAATAAATAAACATCCAACTTGCTTATTTTTTTGCCCGCCTTTTTTGTTGCAAAAATACTTGTGTAGTTCGACTACACACCTATTTTTGCGCCTCAAAGGCAAACAAAAATCCTACGCAATTTGGATATTTATTTATTTCGCTTCCCCTAAGCTTTTAAGATAACACGCAATAAACTACCCATATTGTACAGAAATTTTGTTTGTCTTCTTTGCTACAAAAATAGTTAGGTAGAGCGACTATGCAACTATTTTCGTGCTCATCCCTTAATCAATATTAGGTAGTTTTAATTCACTCAATAATCGTCTCATTTCATGACGGGCAGCAATATGTGACATGGACATTTTGACTTTTTTATTCACGTCTTTTAAATCCATTAAAGTGAGTCCTTGGGGAAATAGTTCTCGATAAATAACTCGTTCAGATAAACCAGAGATATAACGAAAGGCAATTCTATTTTGAAGTTGTTTTAATGCTTCATCCATGCGTTTTTTATTTTTAGCATGGGTGGTGGATAATCTATTTCTAAGAATGACCCAGTCTAATGCAGGTTTATTGGCTGCCGCACGATTTTTTCGACATTCCCAAACCAGTTGGCTGTAAAAGCTAAGTTTTTCTACTTTAAATGTTTCAGGATCGACGTGGCCCAGTAAATCAAGGTCAATAAAACTATCATTCATTGGGGTAATTAAGGTATTTGCCAGTGAGTGAGCTAACCGTGCTAAAGAGGTGTCATTACCTGGACAATCAATGACAATAAAGTCATTTTCTCTGCGTAATTCCTGTGTTAAATCAGTAAATTCTTCGGCTTCATCATTGTGCTTTTCTGGCAGTACAGGTTTGTTAGATTGATGAATGACGTGGTGTCCAGGCATTCCAATTGTTAGTTTTTCTTTTTCTGCATAGTTGATTCGATTGCTAATATAACGGTTTAGTGTCTGCTGTCTTGAGTCTAAATCAACGGTTGAAACGGTTGCTCCTTTTTTCATCAAACTAATGGCAATGTGCATGGCAGTGGTTGATTTTCCTGTACCTCCTTTTTCATTGCCAAGGACGATAACATAAGCATTTTTTCTTTTTTTTGCAGGCATATTAAGGTCTTACCTTTTGTTTTTTATGGAATAACTTGTTTTGAAATTATAGTGTCAAAATTTATTTGTTTGTATAGAATTTGAATAATAATTTCTGTTAAACCAAAAATGATTGCAATGGTGGTACAATCAACATAGCCAATATTTGTAATGCAATTAATACCAGCAAGGGAGATAAGTCCATACCGCTAATGGGCGGTAATAATTTTCTGGCAGGTGCCATGATCGGTTCGGTAATGCTATAGAGTATTGAGACAACTGGATTATAAAGACCAGGATTGATCCAACTAATGATGATTTGAATAAAAATGCTAAAGATGAAAACATTAATGAGTAAATCCAACAGTTCACCAATGGAATATAATAATAGGCCAATAATTGGTATGCTAACTGATGTGTTTTGTAATGAAATAATAATCAAAAATTCAAGCATTTGTAGGCTAATCAACAACAATACTGCTGCTGAATCTATTCGGCCAAGTGTGGGTAAAAATTTATGCATTACCTTTAAAACGGGTGATGTCATTTTGTCTATAAATTGAGAAATGGGATTATAAAAATCAGCCTTGAACCATTGGAATACAATTCTCAACATAATTAAAAGAATGTAAAATTCAAAAAAGAATTTAACTAAAAATACCAGTGGATTGGTTAAATATCCATTCATTTTGAGCCTCCTAATTGTTCGGATAGTTCGATTGATTTTTCATAGGCAGCACGGGTTGCTTGTTTAACCAGGGTTCTAAGTTGCCCTTGTTCAAACTGGTTGAGTGCTTGTTCCGTTGTGCCTCCTGGTGAGGTAATGTTTTCCCTCAATAAAGCAGGGGATTCAGTGCTTTCCTGGGCTAGTTTTGCTGCGCCAAGTCCCGTTTTAATAGAGAGCTCTCTTGCTTGGTCTGGCTCTAGCCCTAAATCAATGGCTGCATTTTCCATTGCTTCGATCATTAACAGGAAATAGGCTGGGCCACTGCCAGAAATAGCAGTAACGGCATGTAACTTGTGTTCATCATCAAACCAGACATTTGAGCCTACTGCTTTAAAAATAATGTCAGTCATCTCTTTTTGTGATTGGTTTACCGCTGGAGTAGCATAAAGAGCGCTGACTCCCGATTGTACTTGTGCTGGTGTATTTGGCATGATTCTGATAAGGGGAGATTCAGCAGGTAACCATGTTTGTAAGTTTTGACAAGTAATGCCTGCCGCAATAGAAACGATCAGTTGGTCACTTTTTAATGAATCAATTAGACCTGTTGCCACTTCTTTCATTATTTGTGGTTTAACTGCAAGAATAATGATGTCTGCATCCGTAATTGCCAATTGATTACTGGAAAAAACATTAATTGAATAATGTTCTTTAATTTTTGTTAATTGTTTGGTATTTGGATCAGATACATTGATGTTGTTAGCAGGGCAGTGATTGTTAATTAATCCAGCAATCAGGCTTTCTGCCATATTACCGCCACCAATAAAACATATTCTGAAATTTTCTAATGAGCTCATTTTAATAAATTATCTGGTTTTACCAGTCCTTAAAAAAGATGGCTCTATTATAAGCAATTCAATATTGATGTCATTATTATGGGGAAAAATTTGTAAGTGGGTGATCATAATTATTTTAATAAATTTTTTGTGGGATATTTTTTGACCTTTGGTGATTCTGCTCTGAGTGTACAGAAGTCTATTCGGTCAGAGAGAAGTGCCAAAAGTCAAAAAATATACCCGAAAATGTTAAAATAATTATGCTTATTTATTCAAGCTATTCAGTTGAAAGACATTTTGCTTAGGATAATTTAAAATAATTGATGATTTCTTCCAATTGTTGAGACAAGGTTGATATTTCATGGCTGGTCGTAGACAGCTTTTGTGCATCGGTTACTGCATCATCAATCACATCCGTAATGCGCAGAATATTTTTATTGATGTCTTCTGATACCATGCCTTGTTCTTTAGCAGCCACTGCAATTTGAGTGTTCATATTGTTAATGGTTACAATTGATTCAATGATGGTTTGTAAGGCATCACTGGCGTTTTCAGATTCGTTGACACTGATTTGTGCTTGTTGTTGTCCTGATGACATGACCGCAACAACCTTTTGGGTGGCTGATTGCAGGCTTTCTATCATCTGTTGGATTTCCTGAGTAGAATTTTGTGTTCTGTTGGCAAGCGTGCGAACTTCTTCAGCAACCACTGCAAACCCCCGTCCTTGTTCGCCTGCTCGGGCAGCTTCAATGGCTGCGTTGA
>Ga0233443_1002597_pt1 | contig 13562 bp, 20 predicted proteins | sample SI_123_September_2_FD_182784 | JGI IMG/M metagenome (GOLD analysis project Ga0233443, IMG submission 182784) | Seawater microbial communities from Saanich Inlet, British Columbia, Canada - SI_123_September2016_200_MG | ecosystem: Environmental > Aquatic > Marine > Inlet | place: Canada: British... | reverse complement strand
AACTACTAAACCAGCTGAGACAAAGCCTGCAGAGGTAAAACCAGCTGAAGTAAAACCTGCAACAACAAAGCCAAAGCCTACATTGCCAAAAGGTACTGCTGAAGCACCAAAACCAGCTGAAGTAAAACCTGCAACAACAAAGCCAAAGCCTACATTGCCAAAAGGTATGGAAGAAAAACCAGTTGAAGCACCAAAACCAGCTGAGATAACATCTCAACCAGCAACAACTGTACAAGCAGCATTAGAGAATGCATACATGACTGCTCCAATGACATCTTTCCATGATTATAGAGCAAAGGTTACCGGTTACTCTCCAGCACCAAACAGATACTTTGTTAGATCAACTGCTCCTGTAGGAACAGTTCCAACAACAAATTGGAATGATCAAAAAGTAAAGGTTCCTGGTTATACCCAACCATCAAATCAATACTTTGCAACAAGACAAAGATTGGCATATAGTCCACCTGGAAAAACATTTGGTACTTTTAGTGGTGTAAACATGACTGTTCAAGGAATTACAGAACAAGCCTCAGAACCACAGAAAGTAGATCCACCAAAACCAAAAGGTACACTTCCAAAAGGTTTTGAACAATCTCAACAAACACAACAGGCACCTCCTCCACAAACAAGTTCTACCTACGCTGAAACAAAATCCAGAAAAGAAGAACTTGAGGATTATGAAAATGACTACATGCAAAGATTAGAACAAGAACGAATCGATGACGCAAAAGCATATCAGGAGATGATTGCAGCTGAAGCAAAAGCAAAAGCTAGTGCTCAACAATCACGTGGTACTTTACCAAAAGGATTTGAAGTAAAGCCAGAACCTGAAGCACCAAAATCTTCTAAAGGTACACTTCCAAAAGGTTTCTAACCTTTCAACAACTTTTTCTTTTTAATTTTTAAAATCTTTAAAGACATCTTTTGAATGTCCTGCAGCTTTTACTTTGGGATATATTTTGAAAATTTTTCCTTTCTCGTCAACAAGAAATGTACTTCTCATCACTCCCATGTATTCTCTACCCATGAATTTTTTCTTACCCCATACTCCAAATAATTTTGATACTGTCTTATCCACATCTGCTAATAATGGATACTTGATTCCCATTTTGATACAGAATTTTTCATGAGACTCTACACTATCTGGGCTAATTCCAATAATTTCTATTCCTTCTTTTTGAAATTTTTTATAATCTTTTGAAAATTCATCTGCCTCTGTTGTACATCCTGGAGTGAAATCTTTTGGATAAAAATAGATGGCATGTTTTTTCCCTTTAAAATCAGTAGATTTGACTTTATTTCCACTTGCATCATTTACTTCAAATTTTGGAACCTTGTCTCCTTCTGAAATCATATGTTGATCTAATGGATGATCTATAATTAATTGCTTTTTGAAATTTTTTGATCCTAACCAAAGTCCGAATCTTTTATATGGAAACTGAATGGGTTTTTGCTTGATGGTTAATCCTAGAAATTGGCTCGCTGAAGCAATTTCCACATTTGCATTGGTCTTCTTTGGTCCTTTGGCTGTGATTCTTGCTGCCTCCGTCTTTGGAGATGGATTAACTATTGAAGGAATTATTATGATATCTTTGGCACACGGTGCAGCAATTGCATTTATGGTATATGCATTTGGACATATTTCTGGCGCTCACATTAATCCTGCAGTTACAATTCCTATGATGATTACAAGGAAAATTGGAATTGCTGATGGTATTGGATATATTGTATTTCAAATAATTGGAGCAATTGTTGCAACTGGTACTTTGGTTGCCCTATTTCCTGAAATCGGAAAAGGTGTTTTCTGGGGAGCTCATGGTGGTCCAAGTGAATTACTTGGAGGTAGTATGATGTCTGGATTAGTGGTTGAAATTGTTTTAACTTTCTTTTTAGTTACTGTGATCTTTATGACTGCAGTTCACAAGAAAGCTCCAAAGAGCGTTTATGGTGCCGTAATTGGTGGAATGGTTTTCTTACTTCACTTGGTAGGAGTTCCTTTAACAGGTGCATCAATGAATCCTGCAAGATCTTTGTCTCCTACACTATTTTCAGGTGATGCTGGATTGTGGGAAGTTCAATGGTTATACTGGGTAGGCCCAATAGTTGGTGGAATTATTGCTGGTGTGATAATGAACTACATCTATGTTAACAAGGCAGAAAAAGAAGCATAAATCCTAACATTTTTAAAAATTTTAAATCAATTTTTCTCAATGAGTTCATCTGATGATATTTCAAAAATGTTTCATTTGGAATATGAGAAATTAGTTAATTTGATAAATTCTACTTTGTCCCAATCTGACTTGTCTTTACATGATATTGTTGATACTTACTATCAAATTATGAATATGTCTTCTATGATTACAATGCTAAAACAACAACTAGGTCAAAATGAGCATAAATTATTACTATGTGAAATTACAGACTCTGAAAAATTGATTTCAGAGAAATTTGATCATACTATCCACCCTCAAATTTTACAAAACTTAGAGAAATCTATTCAAGAAACTACTGTAAATCTCCAATCAAATACTGATACAGAAAAATCAAAAGAAGAAATTGAAAGTGATGCTAAACTCTATGAAGAACTACGCAAACAAATGAGCACAAAAGAATTTGTTGAACAATACAGTAAAGGAATATCTAATGATTGAAGACATTGCTAAAAATTTAATTCATTTAAAAAAAAACTTTGTTGATACATATGATGGCAAAAGTCAAATTCAAGAAGTGATACCTATTTTAAAATCTGTATCATTTCCAATTCCTCAATCACATTTAGATTTGTTACATCAATTTGCGACAATGAATCCTATCTATTACAACTCTTTTGAGAAAACTGTGAGTGATATACCTTGTATTGTTTATGAGGGTGACATTAACAAATATTGGCTTAATAGTATTCAATATGGTTCGAGTCATGCCCCATTTTCTCCAACATGGATGCTCTCAGCATATGTTATGGTTTTACTTGCAAAAGAAATTGGATTTAAAGAAATTATTGATATTGGTTCAGGGGATGGCCGAATTGCATTTTGTGCCAAAATATTGGATTTAGAATCATATAGTATTGAAATTGATGGTATGCTAGTTGAACTTCAGAATAAATTAACTACTCTTCTTGATTTTCACCCATATTGTTCTGATGCCATTGTCTTTGATTATTCTACATTGAATTTGGGGCATCCTGCATTTTTTATTGGCGGATTGGCTCAGATGGGAGGAAATGAATTAGCTTCTGGGGTTTTAGAAAAAATTTATCTAATTTCTGATCATAAAAAAACTGGTTGGGTATTTGCTGGAACCACTTCTCAAAAATATCCTGCAGATCCAAAAAACAAAGCAGGGTGGGGCACATTAATTGAAAAAAATAATCTAAACACAATTCAAAGTATTTCCCTTCCTACTGTTTGGACTTTTAATGAATTAGATGAAACTCCTTACATTTTTACCCAATCTTTAGACTAATCGCAATCCAAATTAAGCCTAAATTTCCCAAACTTTTCGGACTCGTTGCATAGCTTGGATAGTGCGAACGCTTGCGGAGCGTTAGGTCCCCGGTTCAAATCCGGGCGGGCCCGTTTTTTTGTTTGATCATCTTGATCATACCATTATGCATTACTCACTTGTGAGCTAATTTTATTGTGAATTAACTGAAATCAGATGTAAAAATAACATCACTTTTTGTGATGTTTTGTATTTTAATGTATTTTTCATCAATCGATGAAGTATCGGGAGATCATGTGGTTGGGGAAGATGTTATTCATAAAAATTATTTTGAAATTATTATGAAGTCTTCTCCTCCAGGATTGGATTATAATTAGTAGGCATGTGGGTGTGTCTGATTTTTATTATTTGAATTATTGGATTTTTTATGAATCTCTTAAATAGCAAATTTACTTAGATTTACAATGAGTCGTGAGGATTTCAATCAATCGTCTATTTTAATTCAGGATATCATGGCTAGGGCCTTAATTTCTGTAAATATTTCTACAACTGCACTTCAAATTGCAAAAATGATGGAGCAAGGTGGAATAGGGGCAATTATTGTTAAAGAAAATGATACGCCTAAAGGCATTGTGACGGATAGAGATTTTGCAACAAAGATTGCCGCAAACAATCTTTCATTGGATACTCCTGCTGAAAAAATCATGTCATCGCCACTAATCACTATTAATCACAATGAACCAATTTCATCTGCAGCAGAAAGAATGACTAGTAAAAAAATTAGAAAGCTTGCAGTAACTGAGAATGGAAAAATCATTGGTCTTATCACATCAACTGATTTAGTAAACCAACTAGCAAAATAACTAAAACGTCTTTGTTTTTCTGAGAAACACTGTTACTGTTATCATGTAACATGCGGTTGCAATTAATTCTGAAATTAATGATGCTATGTATGGCTCTATTCCAATTTCAAGAAAATAGTATAAAGTTGGCCATCTAATTCCAAGATAAATTACTTCACCTACTCCAAATGATGAAATCATGGTAAATAGTTCTTTTTTAATTAAATTTGATTTCATACTTTTGTAACGTTCAATATTATCTCTGTAAAACAAACCAGAAAAAATTCCAAAATATACAATGTATCCAAAAATTATGGTAACTGTTGTATTTAGAAAATTATCCTGATCACCTAAAAGTTGTGCAACTATTGCTGAAAGTGATGCTGAAATAATAAAGCAGATTAGAAAATTTCTGTTAATTTGAAATAATTGCCGATTTAATTTCATGATGATTTTGACTAATCACTAATATTTTGTGTTAACTCTATGAAAATAATGAAGAGATGTGAATGGGCAAAAGATGAACCCAATATTACATATCATGATAAGGAATGGGGGAAACCTCAACATGATGATAAGAAACTCTTTGAATTTTTAATATTGGAAGGGGCCCAGGCTGGTCTTTCATGGGTAACTATTCTCAAACGACGAGATGGGTATCGGAAAGCATTTTCAGATTTTGATGTACTAAAAGTATCAAAATACACTCAAAAACATGTTGAGAAATTACTCAAAAATGAATCTATTATACGAAATAGACTCAAAGTCAATTCTACCATAAATAATGCAAAACAATTTCTAAAAATTCAAGCCGAGTTTGGCTCTTTTGACAAATATTTGTGGGGATTTGTAAATTACAAGCCAATCAAAAATAAATTCAAACACCTGGATGATTTACCTGCATCCACTGTAATTTCAGAAAAACTAAGTGTAGATCTCAAAAAACGTGGATTTAATTTTGTTGGGCCAACAATTTGCTATGCATTAATGCAGGCAACCGGAATGGTAAATGATCATACCTCTAATTGTCATTTGTATCAAAAATAATTTTTAAGGCAGGATATTTTCTTTAAATTGATGGCTGAAGGCAAATTTGCAACATCTGTATCATGTATGGATGGTAGAATTCAACTTCCATTGGCAAACTGGATTAAAGAAAAATATTCTGTTGATTTTGTTGATGCGATAACTGAACCGGGAGTAGATAAAACAGTTGCAGAAAATTCCGATCTTGAATCAATTAAATTCAAAGTAGGCATTTCAATTAATGCACACAAATCTGAATTAATTGTAATATCTGGACATTCTGACTGTGCTGGAAATCCTGTATCTGATGAAGAACATATTTCTCAAATCAAAAAAGGAGTTGAAGTAATCTCTTCATGGAACACTGGTGCCAAAGTAATTGGAGTTTGGGTTGATAATTCTTGGACTGTTAATGTGATTTAGTACTGATTTGTTTGTGCAATGAATGAGAAATTATCTAGATTTGTAAAAACTGCTGGGCCTGGAATATTATTTGCAAGTACTGCTATTGGTGTTTCTCATCTAATTCAATCTACAAGGGCTGGTGCTGATTTTGGATTATTGATTATGGGTTTTGTGATGTTGGCCATAATTTTGAAATACCCCTTCTTTGAATATGGTTCTCGTTATGCCAATTCCACTCAAACAAGTATAATTGATGGCTACAAAAAACTTGGCAAACCTGCATTATGGCTATATTTTATTTTAATAATTACTTCGATGTTTTTTGTTACGGGAGCAGTTGGGTTTGTCACTGCAGGATTTTTTGAAAATCTATTTGGAATTAATTATCTGGGTGAATGGACTGTAGTTATTTTGTTTATTACATGTGTTGTAATTCTGGCAATTGGAAAGTATAATGCTCTTGATAGTTTGATCAAAATTGTTGCTATAGTCTTATTGATATCTACTGTAACTGCATTTATTCTTGTACTGTATAATGGACCCATAGAACCTGTTGAGGGATTTATCTCTAAAGAATTGATAACTGTATCCGGACTTTTCTTTTTGTTGGCATTAATGGGATGGATGCCTGCCCCATTAGAGATTTCAAGTTGGAATAGTTTATGGACCCTTGAGCGAATTAAACAATCAAAATTCACACCAAAATTAAAAGAAACAATATTTGAATTCAAATTAACATATTTGATTACAGGTATTCTTGCTGTAATGTTTGTAACTTTAGGCTCTTACATGTTCTTTGGATCAGGTGAAGAACTTCCAAATAACAATGCTCAATTTGCCAATCAGGTAGTTACATTGTATACTAGTACCATTGGCAATTGGAGTCATATCATAATTTCAGCTTCTGCTTTTGCAATAATGTTTGGAACAATTATTGCAGTATTTGATGGATATTCTAGATCTCTGAAAAGAACTATTGAACTACTTTTTACCACAAATGAAAACATTGAAGGAATAAAATCCCGAATTCTATATGTGGTAATTCTTTTGATAATTGCCATAGGCTCACTAGTCATAATATTTCAGTTTGGTGATAATCTAAAGGCGTTAGTTGATTTTGCCACTGTTTTGTCCTTTATTGTAGCACCAATAATTGCAATCTTTAACTTTAGACTAGTAACAGGGAAATTCCTTCCAAAAATTAACCATCCATCTACAATAATGAAAATAACTAGTGTTGTAGGAATTGTATTTCTAATTGGATTTGCATTAATATTTTTAATAATGAAGATTACCTCCTAATCCTTTAAATTTCATGAATCTAAATTCTTTTTATGAAAATTTCCTCTAAAATGAAAAAAGCATTAAATGATCAAGTTACACTTGAAGCATCTGCATCAAATAGTTACTTGGCAATGGCTTCATGGTGTGAGGTTACTGGTTATCAAGGTGCTGCAAATTATTTTTATGCACAATCTGATGAGGAACGAACTCATATGCTCAAAGTAGTTCATTATCTAAATGCACTTGGCGCAGTTGCAACTATTCCTGCAATCAAATCTCCTATTAGTTCTTACAAATCACTTGAAGGATTAATTAAAACTGCACTAAAAAATGAACAAACAGTCACAGCAGCAATTCACAAAATGGTAGAAATTACCCAAAAAGAAAAAGATCATTCTACATATGCATTTTTAGAATGGTTTGTAAACGAACAAGTGCAAGAAGAAACAAAGTTTGAAACCATCTTACAAAAATTTGATCTACTTGGAAGGGACAAGCTGGGAATTAATGAGATTGACAAATTTCTTGCAGTAGAGGCAGCAGCATCATCTGAACCTGTAGTGTGATTTTTCTAAAATAATTAATACCTCTTTATTTTCCTGTATTTCATGGCTGTACTAGTAACCCGAAAACCAGGGGGTATTACTCAATTATTCAACACTGAAACCGGTAGAGTTTCCTACAAATGTAAAGCAGAATCTGCACTCATGTATATTGAGGCATTTGATGGAATTGTAAAATTTAATCAAAAAAATGCCATGGCAACAGTAACTGGTCATGTCACATCTCTTGAATCATGCGATGTTATCAAAAAAGGAGATTCAGATTACAAAGATGCATTGACCTCAATTATCTCTGCACAAAAGGAATTTGCGCAAATTGTCTCTGATATATCTCAAAAGGAAATTCAAGAACTCGAAAACAAATTATCTACTCTTTAATTTTTACAAATTTCTATTGCTCTCTTGGGTCATCATGGGTTCTACCAATATGTATGGCTAGTTGAATCACATCATTCCCAAAATTAATTCCACAGAACTTACAATGAAATGAATATTGATTTGACAAGATTAATGATTTATTCTCATATTATTAATAAATTTCTTAATTTAACCGTAAATCATACAATGTTCACATTCACAAATTTCTTGTTGTTTTGATTTTTTCAAGCATTTTTTATGTTGACCAGCTTGACATTGATTACACACTTCTTCAATATTCTCTACACTTGTGTATTTTTTTGATTGATCAAATCCAAATCCTCCATCTTGTGGTCCTACCATATTTTTACTGATTTAATGTAGTATTTCTATTTAATCAAACGATTTTCTGATTATTGAATTTTAAAACAATTTTGTTGTCATTTTTGGTCCTTTTTTTCATCATTTGTTTTTTCTGGTTTATCCCACATGTGCATTGTACCTCGAATCATAAATGAGCCTACAATTATGGCTACAAGACCTCCAATTATGAATACAAAAAATTTTCCAATATCTTTGATACTAGCCATTACTGTTGATTCATTTTATTGTAATTATAACTGTCTAAAAATTCAATTAGATTCAATAGTGTGTTTATGAGCTTTTTTCATATGTCTAAACCTAAACAAATTGCAGCTTGGATTGGAATTATTGGTGGTATGATTGGATTCTTTTTCTTTTCAATAGAGATTGCAGAGTTTATGCGATAATACTGAAAATTAATTATCTTGTAATTACTTCTGGTTGTCATGTCTTTGATCACTCCAGAAATTAAAGAATTCTTGGAACAACAAAAACTAGGTTTTGTTGCAACTGTGACTCCTGATGGAACTCCAAATATTTCCCCTAAAGGAACTATAATTGGTTGGACCTCAGAATTTTTAGCATTTGCAAATATTCGCTCCCCTGATACTGTAAATAATTTAAAAAATAATCCGGATGTTGAAATTAATGTCATTGACCCTCTTTTGAGAAGAGGATATCTGTTCAAAGGTTCAACTAGAATTCTAAATGATGGCCAAATGTACGATGAAATTTTAGAATTTTATAAAAATCTTGGAATAAAAAGTATTATTCATGAAATAATATTGGTAACTGTTTCTGATGTGACTGTTGTCACTTCTCCATTATATGATGTGGGAATTTCAGAACAAAAAATAAAATTAAAATGGCAAAAACATTTTCATGATTTATGATTTTTTAATGATTTAAGATTTTTTTAATTTTTCCAATTCTTTTCTAGTTTTTTTATGATTTTCTTTTTCATTTTCTAATTCTAATTGAATTGTTTCTAATTCTTTTTGTGTTGTACTTAGTTTGGATTTTAAAGAGCCTACAACAACACTTGCTGCCTCAATTACGCCTGCAGAACTTTGGGTATTATTTTCTCCTCTTCCAATGAATTCTTTTTCATTTGATGTTAAAATCTCTGTTTCTTGAAATTGATTTTTTTTATCTAATTCTGTTTTTGCATTATATAATCTAGAATTTGCTTCATCTAATTCTTTTTCAGATTCTAATTGTTGTTTTTTTATGTTGTGTAAAATAGATTGTTTATTTGAAATTTGTTTTGTCATTTCATCATGTTCTTTAGTAATTTTTTCTAACTCTTCTTTTGTACCTGAAAGTTTTTCTTTTGTGTCTGACAGATCTTCTTTAGTTTTATGAAATTGATTCATTGATTCTGAATCCTTTATTTCTTCTGAATTTTTGACTTTTTCTTTAATTTCTTTGTATTCTCGTAAAATAATATCTAACTCCATTCTTTTTTGATTTAGTTCTTTTTTTACTTCCATTAAATTACTAACTGTTTCATCATATTCTTTTTTTACAGTTTGAATTTTTTCTATTATTTCATCTATTTCATTTTTTTTTATTCTGTACTCTTTTTGTAATTCATCAATTTCCGAACTAATGCCTTCTTTTAGTTCAGATTCTTCATTTTCCCCTGATATGATTTCTTCTGTTTTCTTTTTACCAAAAAGCCCCATATTTCTCTCCTGATTATTCTAAAGATGAATCTTTACTTTTTTACTCGCCATCTGAAAAATTTCAGATAAAATCCAATACCTCCAATTATTATGCCTCCAATCCATGTAATTACGCTCAAACTTGATGGAACTATTACTTCTTGTGGTCCTATGATCAATAGTAAGGCTCCTAAAATTATTAGTGCAAATCCACCACTGTTTCTACTTTTATTGTGTTCTCCGTGAACCATGTCTACATATACTCTGAAAGTGTTTTTGCTACTTGTTTTCTTCCAATATCTGAAATAAATGGCCCAATTTTTGGACCTCTTGACGTTCCTAAAATTATTTGATATAATATTTTAAAGAAATCTTTTGGTTGCACATCATTTGCTTTTGCAATTTGGTATATTGTATTTTGAATATCTTCTAATTCATCATCTCCTTCTAATTCAGTAACTAATAATTTCAATGCCTTTTTTGCAGTATCATTCAAATCTACTTGTATTTTTTCTTGCTCATCAAATTCATCTGAAAAATTTCCTGCAAGTTCAATGAGTTTTTCTATTTCTGGTTCTTGGTTTTTTATTACTCCGTAGTCTAATAGTTTCTTCATTACTCTTTCTCCTCTATTTTCTTTGAAAATTTTTGCTAATTCAATTACTAGTCTATAGTTTACATGTGTGCTTGATTGTTTTGGAGGATTTAGTAAATTTACATATTCAAATAGTCCTTTTGATTTTATCAATTTTGCTTGATTGTCTACTTTGATTCGTCCAAAGTAAATATCTTCAAGTTCATTATATTCTGCCATTAATGATGGAATATCATCAAATCCTAATTCTCGTGCACCTGTGATTCTCTTGTATAGTAATAACAGAATTGATTTTGGAGTCCCAAATTCTAACCATTTTTGTGCAGTGATTACATTACCTAATGATTTTGAAATCTTTTTTCCTCCCTTGTCTAGGAACATTTCATATTTTACATGATGTGGATGTGGGCATTTTAAAATTTCATCTGCTACCCAATCATTTACTTTGACTGAATCCATGATGTCTTTTCCATATGCTTCAAATCTAATATCAAATGCAGTCCATCTTGCAGCAAATTCTACTTTCCATGCTAATTTTCCTAGGTCTTTTCCAATGTCCGCCTCTCCAATATGCCCGCAACCTTTGACCCTTTTTGAGCCTATTTCTGTATCATGGCATGTGTATTTTACTTTCTTTTCATCTGAAATGTATTCAGTAGCTTCTGCTGTGTATAGTCGATTACAATTTGCACAAACTGGAAAGTACGGTAAATATTTTTGATATTTTTCTTGTCCTACTAGTTCTGCAATCTTTTCTCCAATCTTTGTACTATTTTGTAATATTGTGTGGATTTGATCTTTTAGTAATCCTTGTTTGTAAGTGTCAACTGCTCTTCTAAATTCATATTTTATTCCAACTTTCTCTAGTCCTTCTAATAGAATACTGCTCATGTGCATTCCATACGAGTCATGACATCCATATGGATCTGGAATGAGTGATACTGGTTTTGCAATATGTTCCTCTAAACCAAACTCTTGCATTCCCTCTGGAATTTTTCTTAATCCGTCAAGGTCATCAGAGTATGCAATTAATTCTGATTTATATCCCAAGTTTTCTAATGCTAGCTTTACTCCGTATGCTCTTACTGCATCCCCTAGACTTCCAATATGTGGAATCCCCGATGCACCAAGACCACTTTCTACTCTAAGAATATCTGTATTTCTTCCAAGAACTTTTTCACGTTCTAGTAACTCTGATGCTAATTTGTCAATCCAAGTACCTTTACCAATAATATTTTGTTCAGTCATCTCAATTCACTAATTCAATGATTTAGACATGTATGGCCCATATAACGAATACCCTAACTTTTGATAATATTCTCTTGTACCTATGGCACTAATCACTAGCATTTTCTTTGCATCAAATTCTTCTTTAGATATTTTTTCAGCTTCTTTCATCAAATTTTTTCCAAGACCTGAATGTTGAATTTCATCATCTCCTTTTTCTCCTAGTTTCAAAGATTTCCCATACACGTGAATTTCTCTTACAATACATGTGTCTTGATTAATTTCGTCTCTATGTGCATCTGCACTTGGTTTTCGTAATCTCAAAAATCCGTAAATTGATTCATTTTTGTCTTCATAAGACAAAAAGACCTCTTTTCCTCCTGATGAATCATAGTTAATTCGAGTTAATTTTACATCTCCTGCATCTGTTTTCTTATTGGATAGCCCTGCCTCTCTACATCTGATACATTTGCATGATATGCCTAGTTTGGCAAGATTTTGATGTACAATCTGTCTTAGATTGCCTGATTTTGGTCCTGCAATGATCTCTTTTGGTGAAATCTCTCTTTGAATTCTCATTATTCTGACCCATTTTGGAACATTTCTTTTAGCTTCTGTTAGAACTTTGATCATATCTTCATCAGAATATGGTGTATATTTCCCGTCTTTGTATTCTTGATATAGTGGGGTATTTTCAATTACTAGGGATGGATAAATTTTCAACATGTCTGGACGTAACTGTGGGTCTGAAAATAATTTTTTAAAATCTTCAATGTCTCCTTCTGGTGTCATTGTAGGTAATCCTGGCATCATATGTGCAACAATCTTGTATCCTGCATCTTTTGAAATTTGAAATGATTCTGTTACATCATTATATTTGTGTCCTCTGTTAACAATCTCATAAACTCTTTCTTGCAATGATTGTACTCCTACCTCTATTCTTGTAATTCCATAACCTAACATCATATCTACATGTTCTTTTTTACAATAGTCTGGTTTTGTCTCAATTGTAAATCCTACATTTCTAATTGCAGCATGTTCGTTGTTTGATTTTGCTTCTTCCAAATTTTTTGAATCAGTTCCATTTAATGCATCATAACATGATTTAATGAAATTAGTTTGATAGTCCTTTGGCATGAACAGAAACGTTCCTCCCACAATTACAATTTCCATTTTACTTGGGTCATGTCCAAAAGAAATTAATTTTTCAATCTTTGATGTAATTTGTAATTTAGGATCAAATTTACTTTCAATTGCATTTAGTGATGATGGTTCTTTTCCTGTATAGCTATTAGGAGAATTAAATTCTATTCCTCCTGGACAATATGTGCATCGTCCATGGGGACATGCATATGGTTTTGGCATCAATGCCACAACTGAAACTCCTGATGCGGTCTTTGTTGGTTTTCTTAGTAATACTTTTTTTAATTTTTCAAAATCTGAATCTTTTACCGTTGATAGAATTTCATAGTTTCTGGGAATGCGCTCAAGTGCATATTTTGTGCAAATTTTGATGATTTCTTCTTTGACTTGTTTTTTATTTGGCTGGCTGATTGTTAGAAGATTTTGAGTAATCTCACTACATGCTTTGGCAAGTATGGGATCTAGTTTATTCATGAATATTCATTGTAATTTAGACATAAATTCGTTAAACAATTCGGCTTGAATGGCCTATCTTCGTGTTTTTCTTTTGGATTTGTTACTTCTAGCTGGTTTTCTTTTTACTACTCTTTTCTTTGCAGTTTTTCTAGCTGGTTTTCTTTTTACTACTCTTTTCTTTTTAGTTTTT
>Ga0233443_1002596_pt1 | contig 13573 bp, 7 predicted proteins | sample SI_123_September_2_FD_182784 | JGI IMG/M metagenome (GOLD analysis project Ga0233443, IMG submission 182784) | Seawater microbial communities from Saanich Inlet, British Columbia, Canada - SI_123_September2016_200_MG | ecosystem: Environmental > Aquatic > Marine > Inlet | place: Canada: British... | reverse complement strand
GGATGTGCGGATATTTTCAACAATGTGGTGAAACGAGGATATTCCCATGGAATTGTTGACTATGGCCGTCATAATACTTCCATCTACAATAATGTTATTATAGAACCCGGATATAGTTACACAGGTAACTGGAATGTTAATGGAATCACTATTTATGATGAAAATCTGGAGACAAGCAGTTTCAATTATCTGAAGATTTACAATAACACAATCGTTGGAACACGTTCGCACTCAGTATATTATTCTGCAGATAATGCCCAGGCTCAAAACCTTTTCTGTAATAACCTGATCATGCAGCCGACACTTAGCACAATAAGTGTTCAGGATAATCCAGATAATATTCTGGATAGTGTATCGTACACCAACCTGATTTTTACTTATTACTCTGAAATAGGATTTGCTGATTCACTCAACTTCAGCTATATAATAAATTCTGGTTCTCCGACAATTGATGCGGGCACCAATTTAAATGGAACAACCCTATACACCAATGTACTGCTTAGTTTTGATGTTCATGGCAATCCGCGGCCGGCAGGAAGTACAACAGATATTGGAGCCTATGAGGCCTTACCTCCGCTGGCTACCCAAAATATCGCAATCGATCAGGGTTGGTCACTAATATCAAGTTATATCTCACCACAATACCCAGATGCTTCATCTATTTTTGGAAATGTACTTTCAGGTGTTGATGAAATACTTAAAGATGAAAACGGGAACGTTTGCTGGCCTTTTTTTGGTGTTAATGCCGTTGGAAACATTGAGGCGGGAAAAGCTTATCTGCTTCGATCTTCGATGAATAAAAACATCAACATTTCAGGTTTAGCTAATCAACCTGAAGCTTTGACTCTCGTCCTTTATCCCGGATGGAATTATATAGCTTATCCACGTGCTAACGCTGCAGATATTGCCCAAATATCATCCGGCATGAATCTGGTGGCCCAGCAGGAAATGATAAAAGATCATCATGGGAATGTTTACTGGCCATTCTATAACATCAATGAGATTGGAACCATGCTACCAGGCAGGGGTTACCAGGTATTAGTAAGTTCCATCAGATCCTTTACTTATCCGGCCAACAGCATCATGTTTCCATCGGTTCTATCCGCAAAAAGAACTTCATCCGGTACGATGGGATCAATCCAAAGTGGTGAGAATATGATCTTATTAATACCGGTAAGCGTTTTGAAAAACCAAGCCAATATTGGTGATAAAATTATTGTAAGCGACAGTTATGGTAAGATCATAGCAAAAGCTATTATTAAGGATGAAGATTTGCTTATTCCAATTTGGGGAGATGATCCATACACAAATGAGAAAGATGGAATGAGCCTCAACGAACAATTCTTTCTGCAACTATATCAAGCGGACAAAATGCAAGCGAAAAATATTATCCTGAAATCGTACGCACTTGGAGACAATCTTTACGCCAGAGATAAAATCAGCATTGTCTCTTCATTTAATCAAGCGCAGAACAAATCGGGCGATATGATCCTGGACTTTGCCCTGAAACTATATCCAAATCCTTCTACAGAGTATGCCATGCTGGATTTTGAACTGGAGAATTCAGAATATTTAAGTATCTCTCTTTATGATGCCAATATGAGAAGAATGGACAATCTGCTAGACTCAAACTTTGGCGAAGGCAAACATCAGGTCCTAATCGACACAAGTGTTTATAGTAAAGGAGTTTACTACCTTAATCTTATGAATAACAAGGAGTCCGGATTTCTGAAATTAATGATATTATAAAATCCTGTCGAACACACAGAGGACTTTTAAACCAGCTTAGCTGACTTTTTAAGGATAACAAACAACTCCCTTCCTGCCCTGGGGCTTATTGAATTTATTGCTGTTTCAAAGGTCAGGAACTCGAAGTGAGCTTTGAAGAGCTTTAGGTATTCTGTAGGATATGCACCAAAAGGTGGGTGATCATTATTAAACTCATGGTTGAAGAGAAGTCCGGCCAGTTTACCTCCGGGTACGAGCAGCTTGTGCATTTGTGCTGCGTATTGCTCCCTGTCTGCCGGTTGAATAGATGTAAAAAAGGTTTGTTCCAAAATTAAATCAAAACTATCCTCAAGCTGAAAGAAATCACATTGAAGAATCTGATCTGCCGGAAAATCAGGATTCCTTTTCCTGAACATTTCGACAGGCAGCTCAGCATAGTCGCATAGGTATACATTCCTGAAACCGTTGGCGAACAGATACTCCACTTCATAGGCATTACCTGCTCCCGGAACCAGGATCTTCAGATCCTTCGCAGTAAGCTGATCGATATACCCTTTAATGGGGGTAGTAATCTCTCCTGCATCCCAGCCGGGTTTATCAACACTTTTATATATACTATTCCAATAATTATTATCTAACAAAATGCAGTGTTTTCCAATTAATAATGCAGGACAATAATACACAGATTTATTCTTGCATGCATCTTTGGGATTTTGCTTTTTGCAACTAACTTTGAATATTGGATAAACCCTGAAGATTCGCCAAATGAGCAAAATTGTAAAATGGATATCTATTGTGGTAGTAGTAAGCGGAATCGCTTATCTTCTTTACTATTTTTCTCAATCTGATTCTGTCTATAAGGATCAGTCAGCATTAAATGCCATCTCAGCGAAATCGCCGCTCTTCTTTAAGATTAATAATCCTGACCGGTTTTTAGATCTGTTTCGAGGTGGAAACGCCATGATAAATGAGCTGGAAAATATTGGATCATTTCAGAATCTGTCAGCATTGATTCAAACGACTGATTCCTTACTTCAAAACAATTCAGGTATTAATTTCAAACCAGATGAACTGGATATTTGGATTACAACAGAATCGACAGCAAAAGAAGAATACAATCATGCCATCGTAATAGCGTTTCCTACTCTCTCAAAAATAATGGGAGCTATTGAAACACTAAAGAGTGAATTACATAAGAGCTATGATGTAAGCGAAGGTAAGTACGATGGAAAAAAAGTTTACAAAACAGTTTACAATTCCGGAAAAAACGAATTTTGGTTTGCTGCCCATAAAGGAATACTTATTCTTAGCTATCATCAATTCATGCTGGAATCATGTTTGAGACAACTGGATGAGGAGAGCGAGCTCATTAAAAATCCTGAATTTAGTTACATTTCTTCAACCGCCGGAAGGAATGCGCTGATCAATTTCTACCTTAATCACAATAGCATTAACCAGGTACTTGGCCATTACACAAGTGCTGAGAGCAGAAATAAATTGCTGAAAGCCGGCAATTATGGCCAGTGGTCTGAACTGGATCTGATGATTAAAAATGAGGAAGTTTATCTCAATGGTTTCTCTGTTTCTGATAAAACAATGAACGATTACATACACATCTTTAGCAACACTAAGGGTGGTTCTCATAACCTTGCTGAAATAATCCCATCGTCTGCAAGTGGTTTTCTGTCTTTTTCAATTGATGAAGTAGAAACTCTGATGAGCAATCTCGATGAGCATCGGGACAGAAATGGCAAGTCCAAAGAATACAGCACCCGATTTGAGGCCATGAAGAGGGCAAGTGGTGCAGATCCACAGAAATTGTTTGGAAATATAATACATTCGAATTTCGCGTTGGTATTAAACCGAAACGGAGGAAAAGAGCTTGCCGGGAACAGCTTTTTTATAGCAGATGCGGGAAGTGTTAGCGAAAGCCAAACACTTATTTTAAATTACCTTAAGGCTTATTCCGAAAGAAACCCTGACCATCCGCTTAAAGAGACTACATCCAAAATTGATGATGCGACCAGTTTTAAAATCTATAAATTTCCACATCCGGATATATTTCAAACACTCTTTGGAGACTTATTTTCTTCTCTCGAGATCAATGCCTTTACTTTTTATAACAACTATCTCATTTGTGGATTTTCAGAAGAAGTACTGACGGATTACGTAAAAGAGATATTCCGAAAAAACACATTAAAGAATGATCTTGATTTTAAGGAGTTCTCCGCGAATATAACAGCCAAATCGAATCTTAACTTTTATCTTAAACCTGCAGCTTCAGGATGGATCCTCAAAGAGATTATCGGGGAGGATTTTATTAAAGACTTTACCGATCATATTGGCACCGTTGAAAAATTCAAAGCGCTGTCCTTTCAGTTAGGAGTGAGTAAAAAACCCTATATGATTTCCAGCGATCTGTTTATTCAGTACGACCCGGTTGTAGCCTATAAGCCACAAACTGTCTGGGAACTTGGTTTTGACACAACGCTCAGGTTGAAACCACAACTGGTCAGGAACCATCAGAACAATCAAAAAGAAATATTTGTCCAGGACGACAACAACAAAATATTTCTTATCAATTATGCTGGAAGAATATTGTGGGAGAAACAACTGGAATCGCCAATTCTGGGTGAAGTTCATCAAATTGATTATTACAAAAACAACAAACTGCAGTATCTTTTTAACACAGAGCTTAAACTTTATCTGCTCGACAGAAATGGGAATCATGTTGAGCGCTATCCGGTGGCCATGAATAGCCCTGCAACAGCAGGGATCGGAATAGCAGACTACGATAAGAACAGAGATTACAGAATTTTTGTTCCCTGTTCTGATAATAAGGTTTACCTCTATGCTCAGGATGGAAATGTAGTTGACGGATGGAAATTCAGAAAATCGGAATCAGCTGTAACTCAACCGGTGCAGCATGTACGATCGAAGACCAAAGATTACATTGTTTTCATTGATCAGAACAGGCCATACATCTTAAACAGGAAAGGAAAGGACAGAGTAGATGTTGATGCTAGTTTTACTCCTTCAAGCAAAAACCAAATCGTTTTTGACAAGAGCTCCTTACAATTTGTTGCCAGCGATATAAACGGAAACATCTGGTTTATCAACACAAATGGCAAGACAAGTTCGGTCACTATAAAAACCTACAGTGCAGATCATTATTTCCTTTTTGAAGATCTTAACGGTGATGGAAGCAAAGATTATATTTTCGTGGATAATCAAAAAGTGGAAGCTTTCAATCAACAAAAGAAAATGGTCTGCAGCTTCACGTTAGAGGAAAGTATTACAGAAGCTCCGGTCTATTATGAATTTCCGGGGAACCAGAAAAAACTGGGTTTGGTTGCAGGAAAAAGCAACACAATTTATCTCATTAACGAAGATGGATCCCTTTACGACGGATTTCCTCTTTTTGGACACACAAAGTACAGTATAGGCTCAATTTCAGGAGGTAGCAGGTTCAATCTTTTCGTTGGAACTGATGATAATTTTTTGTATAATTACAATGTAAAGTGATTTTCAGAATAATTTTCAAATCCAAGATCAACAACACTTAGTAAAATCGAAAAATCAACAACATGCAGCTAAAATATTATCTTAAACGTTCAATTTTTATTGTTCTGGTGGCTTTATTGGCTTTTACAGGATGTAAAAAGGAGATTCAAAACCCGGAGTTTGACTCTATTGATGGAGGTATCGCATTTCCTCTGGCATATGCTTCTCTCACAATCAACAATATGATTTCTGATACCAGCGAATTCATAAATATAGACAGCGATGGAAGCATTCATTTTTCCTATCGTCAGGATTCGATTACCACTTTGGATACTACTGGTTTATTTTCTCTCCCACCGCAGGATCCACAAAATCAGGAATTCAAAGTTGGGATTATTGAGCTGGATGATTTTGGGCCAATTACAGCGGAAGCCACCTTGGGAGAATTACTTGAATCACTCGATACCACAATGGCATCCTATGTTCAATCACTGGATGGTACAGTTTCAATTGTACCTTCCTTGCAATCAACCTCTGCATCGATATTTGAATTCAGCGATTTCGACGATTTTGAGTATGTCACTTTCTCTGAAGGAACCATTACCCTGACCATTAAAAATAATCTCCCCATCGATTTTGCAAATGCAAGTGTACAGTTGAAAACCTTAAATACAGACAGTATTCCATTCGATGTAGGAGCATTTACATTTACCAATTTGCTGGCCGGCCAGTCGGATCAGGAAGCAATCGTTCTTAATGGAATGACCCTTTACAACAACTTCGAAATAACTATCCTTAATTATGAGACAGTTGAGACTCCTACAGCTGTTCCAGTAGATTTAGCCGTTGGATTGGAATTCACAGTTAATTCAGAAAATCTTAAAGTAATCGCAGGTAAGGCCAAAGTTCCTGCACAGTCTTTAAGCAATCTGGCTGAAAATACAGATCTCTCTTTTGATACTGAACAAAGGCTTCAATTTCTCAAAGTTTCCGAAGCCAGTTTATCTTATAGTATTAACTCCTCTGTTACTCTTCCTGTGATTTTCACAATTGGATTTCCCACGGCTGAGATAAATAGTAGCCCTGTTAGTTTCGACATTGACTTTTTAAGCCAGCCATCAGATGTATTTAATCTGGATGGTGCTCAGTTCGACCTAACTCAAGGCACAGACCCGTATAACTATCTCCCGGTCGATCTCAGTTTAAGTACTTCAGGAAGCTCCACCTGGATTGAATTTGATTCTGCTACAACAATGGATATTTCCTATTCAATGTACAATCTCAAATTTGAACTGGTTAAAGGTTGGCTGGGTGTTATTGAAGTTCCGATAGACCAGGAAGTTATTGACATAGGAATGGAACAACTGGAGCAAATTACCGGAACTATATATTTGGAAGATCCAAAAATACATCTCCTTGTTGATAATAATATTGGAGTTCCCCTGGGATTAAACATGGAACTGGATGGTGTAAGTGCTAGCGGAACCAACTTATCGCTCAATTCTGATATGCTGATGTTACACTACCCAATAATGATAGGAGATTCAGTAAGCGGAGAGAAAGTTACCATCTCCAATAATAATTCTCAACTTTCAGATTTCCTTGCCAATATCCCAAGTGAACTGAACTTTTCAGGGATAGCTAGCACCAACCCGGATTCTGCAAATACAGGCGTTGTTTATACAAACTTCATCACCAACAAAGCAAAATTGCAACTGGGACTGGAAATTGAACTGCCAATGGCTTTGAGTATTGATCAATTATCTTTCTCAGATACATTAGACATTAGTATTAGTGAAATGGACGTTGAGAAGGTTACTTCTGGTCATTTATCAATATTAACAATCAATGGTATGCCCATGGAGGTTGATGCTGACATACATTTTATGGATTCCGTGGCCGGAACAATTCTTGAAACAATCGAGGTTGATATTCTAAATCCGGCTTCTGTTGACATTAACGGAGAAGTTACTGCTAATGAAAAGCATACCATTGTTGAACTGACCTCCGATCAGATTAAAAATCTGGCAAAAGGAGACAAAGCAATATTCAGTGCAACGGTGAATACAGAAAACAATGCCATCCAAACCTTTTATTCCGATTACTCATTTGATATGAAGGTAGGTATATTGGTCAGATATGAACACGTATTTCAAGAAGAATAACCTTTGTTGACATGAAAAAAGCACTCTATAGTTTAAGCATTATTCTGGCTCTGCTAACATTTTCTGTAAATGTTATTGCCCAGGAAATTACTATGTATCATATGCACAATCTACAGCAAAAGCACCAAATTAATCCAGCCATGTGGGGAGATTGTCGTGTTTTTGTTGGATTACCCGGCATCTCTTCCGTACAGCTTGGTTTTGAAAACCGGGGATTTGAATTTTTGGATATCACCGATAATTTCACCAACCTTTCGGATATTCTAAAGGATCACAACCAGTTTGTATTTGATGTTGGGATAGATTTACTCGCATTTGGATTCAAAGCAGGAAAAACCCACATATCCTTTAATTTCAGCCAGAAGAACAGTTTCAAATATTCTCTTCCTAAAGATTTCCTGCTTTTTCTGCGACATGGTAATGAAAGTTTTATCGGTGAAACTGCGGATCTCAGCGGTGTTGATTTTGGTGCTTTGATGTATACAGAAATGGCCATCGGATTCTCCAGAGAAATAACTGAAAAACTTACGATTGGTGCGCGTGCCAAACTATTAAATGGACTGGCTGATATGTCAGTCGAACATTGGGATGCCGGCCTCTTTACCGGGCCGGTAACCTACGAACTTGACATGAATGCTGACATTCAGATGAATACCGCTGCACCATTGGATGTATATTACAATGATGATGATCCACAGAAAATAGACTCAATTAAGATGCAGGACATAAAACGTGAAGAGTTGCTTGGCAGATACCTGCTAAATAATCCTAATCGTGGATTTGGTTTTGATTTTGGTGCAGTGTATTCACTAAGCGATAAAATTACACTGAGCGCGAGTGTGACTGATTTCCTCAGTCAGATTACCTGGACGGAAGATGTATACAATTTAAAATTGAAAGGTGACTATCAATTCGAAGGAATGTCATTGAATTCACTGCTTTCTGATGATTTTGAAGAGGAGGACTTTGAGGTACTACAGGATTCAATACTTTCTGCATTTGCCATAAGCGGAACCAAAAACAGTTATACAAGCAAGATAGGTACAAGTTACTATTTGGGCGGAAGCTATGATGTATTAGGCTGGCTGAATGTTGGCGGGCTGGTTCGCGGTAAATTATATAAAGATATTCATCTTGCATCCTACTCTTTATCAGCCAATGCGAAAGCGGGAAGATTCCTGTCCGGATCTGTGAGCTGCACCATGTTGGGATCAGGAGATTTTAATCTTGGTGTAGGATTAGGCCTGAAGCTGGGTCCGGCTCAACTTTATTTACTTGCGGATAATATTGCTGGTATTAATTATGATCCTGCTTTAAATGTACCATGGCCGGGAAGTACTCAAAATCTTGATTTTAGATTTGGGATAAACCTGCTCTTTGGATGCAGGGATAAAGAATAAAATAAAAATTGAAACCATAAAAGCAAAGTGTCATTCTTCTTTTGGATGACACTTTTTTTACATCCACAGTTTAAGACCACCAACTCTCTTATTTCCTTACCAACAGTGTTTCATAAAGTTTACTAACAGACAAATGTTCATAAAAACCCTTGTCATTACTGACATTGCTTGAATATTAAGTCATAATTTTGCATTTGAACTAACCATGTATTAACAGTTAGTTAACAATATTCTATGCCATACAGAAGATTACCCAATACAGATACTGCAAGATTGAAAGCGATGAAGCAAGCGGTTTCTGTTAGTATGAAAGTATCTCCCTACGATCTGGCATTTACACAGCAGACTCTCTTACGACTAAAGTCATTTCTTCCTCTTTTTGAACAATCAATACAACGTCAGAAGCAAGCGTATAAAAACCAGGTTGAGAGAAGTAAAACTTACGGTGACCTTACCAAAAAAGCCAGATTGTATATTTCCCATTTCTTTCAGGTGATGAATATGATGATTACCAGGAATGAATTGCCGGATTCCACAAGAACATATTATGGCTTACTCGAAAACAGTAAAAATATACCGGGCCTATCAACAGAAGCTGAACTAATTGAATGGGGTGCTAAAATTATTGATGGCGATCAGCAGCACCGACGCGACGGGGGAAAGATGATCACCAATCCAACAGCTGCAATAGTACGAGTCTACTATGAGCAGTTCAAAGAAGCACACATTAAACAAAAGGATCTTCAAAGAATTAGTAATCAAACCCTGGCAGGAGTGGCTGCCATGCGAGAACAGGCAGACGAAATCATTCTCCTGATCTGGAACGAAGTTGAAGCAGCTTATGAAAATCAGGATGATGACACCAAGCGCCAACAGGCAATCGACTATGGATTGAAATATGTTTATCGTCCTTCGGAAAAGAAGAAAATGCACTCTCAAAAGTTGAACGAAGCCAGAATGGAATTGCTGAAAGAGGCTAAACTGAAAGAGGAGAATTCCGAAACATTGTCAGAAGAAAATCAACTATTGCTTTTCAATCGTAATAATTAACAGCTCTTCTCCAGTATTCCAACACCAATTGGCTACAGGCTTAAACACTCGTTACTTATAAGTTGAAGCAATGCTTTCCTTCAAAAACCTTTGTCTGAAATAGTAACAAATTACTATTACAAGCAGCATCGATATAAAAAAAGAAGTATAGGTAAATGGAAACTCCGGATTCCCATTAAAGTCCTCAGGATTTATATCCATGAAATAGTAGACCATTATGGCCATTCCATTATTAACAAAGTGGCCAAAAATCGGTAGCCATATATTGTTACTCCAAACAAACAGATAACCGAGTATTACACCCATAAACATTCGGGGAAGAAATCCATAAAACTGCATATGAAATGCACTGAAGAAGAATGCGGTTACAAATATGGCAATATGTACATTTTTGAACCATTCAGATAGGAATCTTTGAAAGACACCCCGGAAAAGAAGTTCTTCACCAATGGCTGCTACAAAGGCAATCATGATCATATTTGTTAACAGATCAAGCCAGTTCTCCATTTTAAGGAACTCAATGGTAATATTAGTTGCCAATTCCTCCTTGTCCTTCATCCAGATTTCAATGGATGAGAGACTCTCAGGCAGTGTAAGTTTTGCATTGAATAAAGCAAATCCTTCTACCATGGGTAAGGCTGCAACAAGAACCAATCCTGCAAGGGCAAATCCAATCCAATCCACCCTTTTGTTTAATTTAAGTCCACTAAAGGTACCTTCCATAAAAAGGAAGGAGATTATAAATGATGGTAGCACGAACAAACCTATTGAATTGATCAGTTGAAAGTATTTTGCGAGATTGATATTTCCAGCTCCACCAGGGCTAATAACTTCCGGATTTGTAAAATAGTTTACGTCAAACAATGGAATGGCCAGTAAAGCACCAAGGATAAATATAAGGGAAGTTGAAAATACAACCACCAAAAGAGAGAAGATCAACTTTGAAACGGGTGAAAAATCTTTGAACATGAATTTTCCTATTTTTGTGAACTTTTTCATTCTTGCCAAAGATAGTGAGTCTGAGTGATTTTATTTTATAAAGACAGAGGAGAGATATTGGGGAAATTAGGAAATACGGAATTGAGAGAGAAGCCATTGTTTCTGGCTCCGATGGAAGATGTTAGTGACACACTCTTTCGGCTTACCTGTAAAGAGTATGGGGCTGACTTTCTCTATACAGAGTTTATTTCAAGTGAGGCACTCATCAGAGATGTAAATCGGACGGTTAAGAAAATGAAGATTACCGAATCGGAGCGTCCGATTGGCATTCAGATATATGGCAACATTACTTCTTCCATGGTGAATGCCGCAACGATTGCAGAAGAACTTAAGCCGGATCTGATTGATATAAACTTTGGCTGTCCGGTGAAAAAGATTGCCAATAGAGGAGGTGGTTCCGGGATGCTTCGGGATATTCCGAAATTACTGGAAATAACCAGTGAAATAGTAAAAACGGTAAAACTCCCCGTTACCGTAAAAACACGACTGGGATGGGACGAGAACAGCAAGGTAATTGTGGACTTGTCTGAACAGCTGCAGGATTGTGGGATTCAGGGATTAACTATTCATGGACGAACCAGGGCACAGATGTATACCGGTGAAGCTGACTGGACACTCATCGGACAAATCAAAAACAATCCACGGATAAAAATACCGATCATAGGCAATGGCGACATCGATTCACCCGAAAAAGCAGCTTCCATGTTCGATCGCTATGGTGTTGATGGTATTATGATCGGAAGAGGCAGTATAGGCAATCCTCATATTTTCAAAGAGGTTCGTCATTATCTGGAAACCGGCGAAAAACTTCCACCGCTTACATTGACTGAGCAGCTTGAACAATTGCGAAAGCTTGTAAACAGTTCTGTATCATTAAAAGGATTGCCGGGCGGCATTCTTCATATGCGCAGACATATGGCTAAAAATTTTAATGGTTTAGAGAATTTCCGTGATTTAAGAATTAGAATGTTAAGATGCGATGATCCTCAGAAACTGAATCTGATCTTTGATGAAATCAGGGATCGTTACGGAGATCGATAATATAGAAATCATCAGCTCGCAATCAACATCATTGCAAAATACCTAACTATTACGAATAGGTAATAATGCTTATCCAGATGTTAATTAATCCAGCCTTCAAGGCTTATGTATTCAGCAAGTTTTCTATGAATAATCAAAGCTACTACCTTCTAAAAACTCCCTTAAGATAGAAGTTTGTGGAATCTCTTTATCTCCAATTGGTACAAAATAGGAGAGAAATTTCAGAAGTCGTCGCGACTCTGCATATTCAGGAATGTTTTTCGGGACCTCCTGTAAAAGTGGTTCTGCATACTTTTTTAAGACGCCCATTTCAAAAAGCAGAGCAGTATTGAACATTACATCTGCCTCTTCCTGATAGGGATAGATATGCAACTTCTCACCTCTTCCTACACTAGGCCATCGCTGCAGAGTTTCCAGCGCTGAATAACCTCTGTACAGATAATCTCTTACAATTCTTCTTAATAATCTGTTATCAGTGGTGGGGATCCGGTTGTGACTATCTATGCCAAGCTGGGTAAGCGCCGAAACATAGACCTTAAACTTAAGTTCCGGTTTAATGAAAGCTGAGAGTTGTGGATTCAGAGCATGAATTCCTTCAACTATCAGGATATTGTCTTCCTTAAGCTTCAAATATTTATCAGCATAATAGCGACTTCCATTGGTGAATGAAAACTTAGGCAGTTTTACTTCCTTTCCGGCAAAAAGATCCAGCATCTGATCATTGAACAGTCTGGTATCCAATGCTTCAGGACTTTCAAAATCATATTCACCATTCTCGTCAAGTGGTGTGCTCTCTCTATCCACAAAATAATTATCGAGAGAAATCTGTATTGGCTTAAGTCCGAGAACTCTGAGTTGAATTGCCAGCCGTTTTGTAAAGGTCGTTTTACCGGAAGATGAAGGTCCTGAAACCATAATTACCCTTACTTTTTCGCGCCGTTGATCAATCTTATCGGCAATCTGAGCCAATTTCTTTTCCTGAAGCGCTTCCGCAATTTTTATCAGTTCTCCAACCTTGCCATTCAGCACAACCTCATTCAAACTTCCTACGGTAGGAACTTCAAGAATCTTTACCCAGTTTTTGTGTTCCTGAAAGATTTCAAATAACTTATTCTGAAGAACAATCTCTTCCAGTTCATCCGGTTTATCCGCCTTTGGAATGATGAGTAACATTCCATCGTAATATTTAACCAGATCGAAATTGCCCAGTGTTCCAGTACTTTGTACCAGATGTCCATAAAAATAATCTGATACATTATCCAGGGTATAAACCGAGGTGTACATCTGAACTCTTGATCGAAGCAACGTTGATTTGTCATGAAGTCCAAGCTCATCGAATATTTTCAATGCCTTTTGTGTTTCTACCTCTTCCCTCTTTATAGGTAAATCTGCTTTAATAATCTCCTGCATTCTTTGTTTGATATTCTGGATGGCATGAAAATGATTTTCAATATCCAGATCGAGGTTCACTAATTCACAATAGTAACCTCTGGAGACAGAGTGCTCAATTTTTAGCTCACATTTAGGGAACAGATCTTTAACCGCTTTATAGAGTACCATTGACAAGGAACGTGTATACATTCGCCTTCCGTCTTTATGGGTATAATCGATAAAACGAATTGTTTTTGGTTTATAAATCTCGTAACAAAGTTCCTTGAGTGTATTGTTGACCATAGCACCAAGTAC
>Ga0233443_1002588_pt1 | contig 13599 bp, 11 predicted proteins | sample SI_123_September_2_FD_182784 | JGI IMG/M metagenome (GOLD analysis project Ga0233443, IMG submission 182784) | Seawater microbial communities from Saanich Inlet, British Columbia, Canada - SI_123_September2016_200_MG | ecosystem: Environmental > Aquatic > Marine > Inlet | place: Canada: British... | reverse complement strand
ACATTTCCGGCCATATCATAAAGTCCGTACTCATTTGGCTCGAAATGGCCAACAGCAACGGTATAGCTTCCACCATCATCAATATAATTGCCTCGCATAGGCTTGAAATTCGCAAGGAAACAACCAACTTTGTTACGAGTATAATAACTTCCCCATGGGTAACTTGATAAGTCAAGGTCACCTCTTGCAGCGTATTCCCATTCTGATTCCAGTGGTAATCTGTAGTCCTGAACCAATGCACCACCAAACTGAGCTAAATAGCCATTGTGAAGTTGTGTTCTCCAACGCGTGAATGCAAAAGCTTGCTTCCAGTTTACACCAACCACAGGATAATGATCGTAAGCAGGATGCCAGAAATAGGCATTAGTCATAGGATCACCGTATGAATAGGTAAAGTCTGAAATCCAGCAGAGGGTATCAGGATAAACATTAATGTTGTCTTTCATGATGAATGCAGAACGATCTTTCACATCCTCGTACTCACCCTTTTCGTTTACAATCTGTCCCGTGTATCTTCCCGTTTCAAAATCGTAATGATGTCTTATTTTTCCATCAAAATTAAACTTCTTGGCAGCCTGACGGAGATCAATCCACCAATAGGTATAGTTCAATTTCCTGGTATCAATTTCTTTTCTGCGATAGAATCGCTCGTTTTCAGCCAGATATAAATCGTTGAGGATTTCTGAATAATCAGGATCTTTCCAGTCAATAGGCTCATCCCAGTTAATCCAAGGTGGTTCGTAAAGGTTTCCATAATAATCTTCAGTAATGAGAAACTCTTCATACTCTTCACCTAACATTAATCTTGCAAGTGAGTCTTTTACCCAATTCACAAATTGCCGGTACTCATTGTTTGTAATCTCTGTTTCATCCATCCAAAATGGTGAAATAGTTACGGTTTTTGATTGAGCTGTCATTGCCCAGGGAACATCCTGGTCGTTAACTCCCATGTTGTATGTCCCATGCTTGATGAACTTCATCCCATAAGGGGTTGTTGGAAACCACCGTTCACGGTCTTCAACACCGGTCAATTCGCCATTTCCATAATTCCCACAGCTGCTAACCAGCACCACGAGGAAAAGGCCTACTAGATTTAATTTTTTCATAATATCCGGTATTCGTTGAAAAATTAATTTCTGTTTAACAAACTACTCTTACCAGTTTTTCCTTGTTTCAATCCTAATGGGAATACATACTTCCCAAAAAACTCAACAGAACCACTGGCATAAGTTCCAATATCACTAGCCGGAAAATCCCAGGCCATTCCAAAAGAGAAACCGCTCATTAATTTCATTCCGACCATAGCCACATACGCATCTTCCAGTCGGTAAGTTACTCCTCCCCAAATTCTTTTGTCATACTCCAGTACTGCTGAGAAATCCATTTGAGTTGTGTTAAACTCAACAGATTTTACAAAGACGGACGGTGTTAGTTCCAAAAGTGGATTTGGTAAGGCAATTTGATAACCTGAGGAAAAATAATATGTTGGAAGTAAGGTGTATTGTGATGTTTGACCCATCTCAATAAGCGGATTATTAAGATGACGGGCCGAGAAACCAGCCCAAAAATTGTCCATCTGATAAAAAGCACCTGCACTTAAATCAAGAGCCATAGCACTTTCGTCGTTTGGAATAAGAGGATCGTTCGATGGATTACTTGACATATCTGCTATGCTCCAGTCGCTGTTTGATATGGTCTGGTTGTTGAAACCAACACCAACACCAATACCCAAAACACCATTGCCAACAGATATACGGGGGGCAATTTGCAGATCAAGCAGAGTATTCCTGTTGAATCCAAGGTTGTCGGTCATTATTGTAAGACCCGCACCGAATGGCAGCACCTCCCATGGGATTGCTGAATTCACGTTGAACACCTTGGTTTGAGGCCTTCCTGCAAAGCCAAGCCATTGCTCATGAATTAACGCAGATGCACTAACTCCGTCTTCTGAACCGGAGGCACCTGGATTGATTGCTGCATTGTTGAACATATTCAGACTAAACTGAGGGTCCTGCTGCGCATAAATTGGTGTTATAAAGAATATAACCGTAATAACTGTTAGTAATCTTTTCATTCTGATGCTCTTATTTCTCAAAACCGCATTTGATCACTGATGTACAAAAGGGTAAAATAAATAAAAATATTTGTTTCCCACAAATTTTATCAACAATTCAAAGTTGATAAAAATAGCTTGAAATCTAGTATTCCGCCCTCTTTGCTATTCATAAACCTCCTGGTCGGTAATTTTATTTCATTAATAATCAAAAAATTTCTAATAAAACTTGTAACTAACTGATTTTCTGGTAAGTTTTCCAGAGCCTGTCAGGAACCTCTCCCTGACTAGCTTTAATGTAATCATCTTTGTTACAGGCTAATAATATACTTTGGTCATCTTTGCCCTCAGGATAAGGTACTTCCATCCACCAAAGATTGGACTCAGATTCATGTATAAATGTTATTTTATGCTCAAGAACATCGACATCGACAAAATATTTATCCGATTCGTTAAGTTTTTGAATATTATGTTCGATTTTTAAACCGCTGGCTCCATCCAGATAGTGCCAAATTATTTGTGCCGCAAGATGAGCAGTCTGGCCATCACGATCCATATCAGGATTAACTTCGTAAAGTCCGAAGGATGACACTTTCGGGCTCATACCGGCATACCAGGCTAGTTGACATACTTCATCGGCATATAAACCATTGGGCCCTCTGTTTATGTTTCCGGGTGATTCAGCCTGTCTGACAGAAGACATATCAAAGGCAACCATATCGCTATCTCTGAGCACCGGTTCCATATGATTAATATTTTCCCGGATCTCACCTAATCGATAGCTATCGAAGAAAAGCCTGTTCATTAAATCTATATCTGCCTGTGATACAAGATACGACTGATAACCCAAATTTGAGTAATTGAACAGTTGCTTGCTGTGATCGGAAATAATCTTGCTGATATAATTCTCCGCAGTAATTTGATCGGACAACCCCAGATCAAACCGCGAATCTATGGTTGCAATGTTAACTGAAAAGTTGAAATCCTGATACGCCAGGAATTGTCCGTACACCAAATCATTGCCACCACCTAAAATAATCGGCTTGATTTTGGCCTGAATAAGTTCAGCCAGCACAATCTTTAAAGCGAAATAAAGATCATGTTTTGCATTACCTGCTTTGAGGTTACCAAGATCAACCATTTTTATTCTATCCTTCGGATTGAATAGAGCGTACAGATATTCCCTGATTTTATCCGGAGCTTCAGAACAACCTTTGTTTAAGGTGTTTTGATCAACTTCGATTCCAATTAGGGCGAATTGAATTTTCTGATTTTTAAGCTTGTCAAGCTGAACCAACGATTTTCCAATGGTAGATCTTTTTAGACTATCTCTGTAATCTGAAGTGTAAACTTCGGACGGTTTAAAAAATTGATTTGATAATTCTATCAGTTTCTCCAATGTAGTGCCTTTAGAATGCCAAATATAGATTTATTAAGTGAGAAAAAAGATGCCCGGAAATCTTTTTTCGGGCATCTTATTATTCAGTTATTAACAAAGATATTCAGCTTATTTTTTTCTGCCCTTGGCCTTGGTTTTAGGAGCACTTTCAATTAGTTTAAAGCACTCTTCCTTAGTTAGTGAGGCAGGTTCTGTTTTCTTTGGGATTTTATAATTTTTCTTCTGGTACGCAATATAAGGTCCCCAACGGCCATTAAGAACTGATAATTCCGGTTCATCGTCAAAAGTCTTTATCACCTTCTTCCGATCAGCTTCGCGTTTCTCTTCAATAAGCACGATAGCTCTATCAAGCTCTATATCAAACGGATCGTCAATATCTTTCTTCAGTGAGTAGAAACTCCCCTTGTGACGGATATACGGGCCGAATCTTCCGTTGGCAACTATAACAAGTTCTTCTTCGTAATTACCAAGATCGCGCGGAAGGGCGAAAAGTTGCAAGGCATCTTCCAGTGAAATAGTTTCAATGGATTGATCCTTTCTAAGTGGAGCGAATTTTGGCTTTTCCTCATCTTCCACTTCTCCAATCTGAGCCATAGGCCCATAACGACCAATTCTAACAAGCACGATTTTCCCACTTTTAGGATCATCTCCCAGAACTCTTCTCCCTTTTTCAGAACTGGAGTTTTCTTCGGTATGAATAACTTGTTTATGAAAAGGCTTATAGAATTTATCAATCATTTTAGACCATTCCAGTCCACCTTCAGCGATGATATCAAAATCTTTTTCCACGGATGCAGTGAAATTGAAATCCATGATTTCAACGAAATGCTGCATGAGAAAATCGTTGACAACAATACCAATATCCGTTGGGAATAATTTGGATTTTTCTGCACCAAAAGTTTCGGTTTTAATCACATCTTCAACAGCTCCATTGCTCAAAACCAAATAGTTGAACTTTCGCTCTGCACCAGGCCTGTCTTCCTTAATAACATAACCTCTGTTTTGTACCGTTGAAATAGTTGGTGCATAAGTGGATGGTCGTCCAATGCCCAACTCTTCCAGCTTTTTAACAAGGCTTGCCTCGGTATATCTTGCCGGCCGCTGAGTGAACTTTTCAGTAGCTTCAATGAGTTTTCTATTCAACTGTTCGTCTACATAAACCTGAGGTAGAAGGCCGTTGCCATTCTGACCTTCAGCTTCGTCGTCAGATGATTCGATGTAAACTTTAAGGAAACCGTCGAATTTCAATACTTCTCCATTGGAGACGAATTTTTCTTTTCTACCGGATATGTCAACAGAAATTGTTGTCTTTTCCAGCTGTGCATCGCTCATTTGTGATGCAATGGTTCTCTTCCAGATCAGTTCGTATAAACGCTGTTCCTGACGAGAAGCATCAATATCTTTGTTTGCAATGTAAGTAGGGCGAATCGCTTCGTGAGCTTCCTGAGCACCCTTACTTTTTGTAGTGAAGTTTCTTGTTTTTGAATAGGCTTCACCAAACTCTTTGGTAATCTCACTTTTAGCCGTTCCTATTGCCAGTTTTGAAAGGTTAACCGAGTCTGTCCTCATATAGGTGATCAATCCATTCTCATAGAGCTTCTGTGCAATGGTCATGGTTTGAGATACGGAAAAGCCAAGCTTTCGGCCGGCTTCCTGCTGTAGGGTCGATGTTGTAAACGGTGGAGCCGGAGATTTTTTGGTTGGACGTGTTGTAACATCTGCGACATTAAAGCTGGCGTCCTTGCATTGATTAAGGAACTCAATAACTTCTTCCTTAGTCTTGAAACGTTTATTCAACTCTGATTTCAGTTGTTGATCATTTCCGTCCTTGTCGGTAAACTCAAAAAGTGCTGTGATGCGATAACTCGAATCGTATTTGAAGTTGTTAATATCTCTTTCACGTTCCACCAGAAGTCTGACAGATACTGATTGAACACGGCCCGCAGACAGCTGTGGTTTTACTTTTTTCCATAGAAGAGGAGATAGTTCAAAACCAACCAAACGATCGAGGATCCTTCTGGCCTGCTGGGCTTTAACTAAATTAACATCAATGGCGCGGGGATTATTGACTGCCTCCAGAATCGCCTCCTTTGTAATCTCATGGAATACTATTCTTCGGGTATTGTTTTGATTCAGGTTTAGGGTTTCTGCAAGATGCCACGCTATTGCTTCTCCTTCGCGGTCCTCATCAGATGCCAGCCAAACCAGTTCTGCTTCCTTTGTGAGCTTCTTTAGTTCAGTAACCACTTTCTTCTTCTCAGGGGATACTTCGTATTGAGGTTGATAGTCATTTTCAAGTTCGATGCCAAGGTTCTTCTTTGAAAGATCCCTAATATGGCCAAAACTAGACTTAACAACATACTCTTTCCCTAAGAATTTCTCAATGGTTTTAGCTTTAGCAGGTGACTCAACGATCACCAGGTTTTTGTATGCCATACTTGCTTTTTTGGAAGAGTTTTCAAAAAAAAAATTTGCACAAAGAAAAGTAAATCTCAATTGAACTTCCAAATTTTTGTTTTTAAAAAGAGATTAAGAAAGGCGATTATTATACCTTAATCCGTTGATCTACACAATTCTTAAAATATCTTAATCTTTTTATTAACTCTTTACATGATCACAATATTCTAGACCATATTTAAAAGGTATTTATCCCGAATCAAATTGAATATTATAGTCACGTACCTAAGAGGATTCCAGACTTTAATTTATATGTGTTTAACAACATATATAGATATTTAGAATTATTCTAGCTACGGACAAAAGACAGATATTCAGTAGATTGACTAGTTGTTGACATTGTTTGTTTCTGAAATACGAAGCTTTATGTTGTAGAGCAATGCTTGAAAGTTGACACAAAATTATCTTTGCGATGATATATATCAACAAAAACAAGATATAAAACGGTAAAACAATGAAGTCGAATCGTAGAAGCTTTATAAAAGTATCGACCGCCGGTGCCGGAGCACTTGCTCTTTCAAAACCTGTTTTAGGTTGGTTACCTGGCTTTCTTGAGGATGAAAAGCCGATGGATGATTCTAAAGCTACAAGATATCCAAGCTATTGTGAAATCTGTTTCTGGAAATGTGCCGGCTGGACCTATACCAATAAGGAAGGGAAGATATGGAAGATAATTGGGAACGAAGAAGATCAGCATAGCAATGGTCGATTTTGCCCTCGCGGAACCGGAGGTGTTGGGATGTATTACGATGAAGATCGGCTCAAAACACCACTGATAAGAGTTACCAAGAATGGGAAACAGGAATTTCGTAAGGCCTCCTGGGAAGAAGCCCTTGCTTTGATCGCCGGTAGAATGAAGGTAATTGCTGAGAAGTACGGGCCTGAATGTTTAGCCCTATTTAGCCATGGATCAGGTGGTAAGTTCTTAGGTCATATGTTAAAGGCATTTGGATCCAACAACATTACTGCACCCTCATACGCTCAATGTCGGGGTCCGCGTGAAGTAGCGTTCTATGCCACCTATGGAAAAGGATTGGGATCACCGGAACCAACCGATATCAGGGATACTCAATGTTTGGTACTCATTGGATCTCACCTGGGTGAGAATATGCATAATGGACAGGTTCAGGAGATGAGTCAGGCCATTGATAAAGGAGCGACAATCATTACTGTTGATCCGCGATTCTCCACCGCAGCTTCGAAATCAAAGCACTGGCTGCCAATCAAACCTTCAACAGATTTGGCTCTGTTGCTTGCATGGATTAATGTCATAATTTATGAAGACTTATTCGATCACAAATACCTTGAGAAATATGCATTTGGATTTGAGGAATTAAAAGAGCATGTGAAGCATATGACACCGGAATGGGCATATGGAATTACAACAATCCAACCCCATAGAATTCGAAAAACAGCCCGCGAGATGGGTAAGAATGCTCCTTCTGTAATTGTTCACCCGGGACGCCATGTTACATGGTATGGAGATGATACTCAGAGATTGAGAGCTGTAGCAATATTAAATGCTCTGTTGGGAAGTTATGGAAGGCGCGGAGGTTTTTACATGCCGGAGAAACTTTCAGTACCAAAATTTCCACATCCAAAGTATCCAAAACCAACAAAAAGCTGGCGAGATGCATTCCCGGGAAAATACAATCTGGTTGGTGAGACACTCTCATCCGGAATATGCGAAGCCACGATTCCATCTCCTGAGAGAGATTGTTCCTTTAAAGGCTGGATTGTTAATGGGACAAATCTGATTGAAACACTTCCTGACAGGCAGAAAACGATCGATGCGATCAACAGTCTTGACTTATTGGTGGTAATAGATACAATGCCAATGGAGATAACAGGCTATGCGGATGTAATTCTTCCTGAATGTACCTATCTGGAACGATACGATAATATTCGGGTATCTCAACACAGGAAACCACAGATTGCATTGAGAATGCCGGCTGCAGAGCCTATGTATGATACAAAGCCTGACTGGTGGATTGCAAGAGAGCTGGGTTTGAGACTTGGGCTGGAAGACTACTTTAAATATGAAACAATTGAAGAGGTGCTGGATTGGCAGTTAAAGCAGGTTGGTTCATCACTGGAAGAAATGCAGCGGATTGGAGTTAAAACTTATCCTCGGGAGTTTGATGATCTTTATATTGCTGAAGGAGAGGATGTTGAATTTAATACACCAACTGGAAAAATCGAACTCTATTCTACAGCAATTGAAGAGGAGGGATTCGATCCAATGCCAGTGTATAAGGCACATCCGGAACCTCAGACTGGTTTCTACCGATTGATCTACGGGCGTGCGCCCATGCACACATTCAGCAGAACTTCCAATAATCCAAACTTAACTGATTTAATGGATGAGAATTGTGTTTGGATAAATCCCAAAGTAGCAACTGAATGGGACCTGGTAAAAGATCAATATATCTGGTTGAAGAATCAGGATGGAGTTGTTTCAAGTTTTCCTGTTAAAGTTCGTGTAACCGAAAGAATCCGCTGGGATTCAATTTATATTGTCCATGGTTTTGGACATACCAACAAGCGATTAACCCGTGCACACGGCAGAGGTGCCAGCGATACACAACTAATCACGAACGTAATGGTTGATCCTATTATGGGAGGAACAGGCATGCGGGGAAACTTTGTTACTTTTTTAACTGAAGAACCATCAAATAAAGAGCTTGAGTCATGAGATATGCAATGGCTATTGACACTAAGAAATGTGTAGGCTGCAGCGCTTGTGTTGTTGCCTGTCAAACAGAGAATAATGTACCAATCGGTTATTGTAGAGATTGGGTTGTTGAGTCGGTGGATGGTTCATATCCTAACCTGGAAATTGAACTGCGCTCGGAACGATGTAATCATTGCGGGAATTCTCCATGCGTTCGATGCTGTCCTACAGGAGCAAGCCATTATGAGGATGGTGGAATAGTAACCGTTAATCACAACGAATGTATTGGCTGCGGAGCATGTATTCAATCTTGTCCCTACGATGCCCGCTATTCGCATCCGGAAGGGTATGTTGATAAATGCACGTTTTGCCTTCACAGAGTTGATAAAGGTCAAAAACCTGCCTGTGTTTCAGTTTGTCCAACAACATGCATGTATTTTGGCGATCTCGATAATCCTGAGAGTGATGTTTCCAGAGTTCTTAAAACAAGGAAGTGGAAAACATTGGCCCCTGAAGCAGGTACCAAACCACAGATTTATTATTTAACCTAGCTATTTGTTGTTTTTGATGAAACAAGCATATCAGAATGTGATTCATTTTGGACTTGAAATTTAGCATTTGCTTCAATCATAATCAAATTGAAAAATACAAAACAATGAAAGAAGAATTATTCATAAGTGGGCGGAACAACCTCAATATAGATCCTGTTTTGCATATCTGGCACTGGCAGATCCCAATTTATCTTTTTCTTGGAGGTTTGGCTGCGGGTTTACTGTTTTTTGCATCGCTGTACACAATTCTGGGCAAGGAGAAGAAGTATACTACGGCTATTAAAATTGCCCCGATAATCGCCCCGTTCGCAATAATTTTAGGACTTGTTGCACTACTACTTGATTTAAAGCATAGACTCTTTTTCTGGCAACTCTATACCACCATTAGGTTAGACAGTCCTATGTCCTGGGGTGCCTGGACATTGATGGCCATAACACCTCTGGCATTTCTTTGGTCAGCTATTCATATCAATGAGATATTTCCAAACTGGGATTGGAAATATAAATACTTGAAAGATTTTCAACAATGGTGCTATAAGAACCGGATCTCTTTTGCCTGGGCAATCATTGTATTAGCGGTAATCCTGGGTGTCTATACAGGAATTCTGTTATCAGCATTTAATGCAAGGCCACTCTGGAACACCTCATTGCTGGGGCCACTTTTCCTTGTTTCAGGATTATCCACTGCAGCTGCTACCATAATGTGGCTGAGCAATAGTTCAAGAGAGAAAAGAATCTTTAGCAGAATAGACCTGATATTAATTGCCATAGAACTATTTTTTATTGTACATCTGTTCATGGGATTCCTTGCAAGTTCACAGGTTCAGATAGAAGCGGCTAATTTATTCCTTGGTGGCGAGTTTACCATGCCATTTTGGGTGTTTGTTGTTGGAATAGGGCTTTTGATACCCGCATTTCTTGAGATTTTGGAACTCTCAGGAAAACATATTCCTGTAGCGTTTCCCGCTATCTTAATCCTGCTTGGTGGACTGGTCTTCAGATTTATTATGGTTGAAGCAGGGCAAGTAACGAGATATTTATATTAAAGAATATAGAGATGAAGGATAAAAGCAGAAAATACATGAATCCCTATCTGGCAGGTTTCCTGCTTGGAGTAACTTTACTGGCAGCATTCTTTTTTACGGGAAGAGGCCTTGGTGCAAGTGGTGCCGTTAAAAGTGTTATTGTAACAGCTGTCGATGTGGTTGCACCGGAACATACATCTGACTCAGAATTCTATCAAAAATATGTTTCCAAAAAGGAGAGTCCTTTAAGAGCCTGGCTGGTTTTTGAAGTATTGGGAGTCCTCATTGGCGGACTCCTCTCAGGGAGCCTGTCGGGCCGTTTGAAATTTAAGATTGAACATTCACCAAAAATAAGTTCAAGGACAAGATTAATAGCTGCTGTTATTGGTGGCGTTTTATTTGGTTTAGGCTCGCAACTAGGGCGAGGCTGTACCAGTGGAGCAGCGCTCAGCGGAATGGCTGTGTTATCATCTGCTGGTTTTGTTTCAATGTTAGCCATTTTTGGAACAGGCTACGCATTTGCATATTTAGCACGAAAACTTTGGATCTAACTACAAAAATGAAATTATAATTATGGGACCACTAATAACACAAGGATTGATTGGCGAGAACTGGAACTTTGTTATCGCATTTATCATAGGTATCTCATTTGGCTTTATTCTGGAACAAGCCGGTTTTTCTTCCTCAAGGAAGCTTGCAGGTGTATTTTATGGCTATGACTTTGTCGTGTTACGAGTATTCTTTACAGCTGCGATTACGGCAATGATTGGGATGCTTTTCTTCCATTATTTTGGATGGATGGATCTTGATTTGGTATGGGTGAATCCAACCTACCTTCGCTCCGCAATTATTGGAGGTGTAATAATGGGGCTCGGCTTTATCATTGGAGGTTTTTGCCCGGGAACCAGTGTCTGTGCACTATCCATTGGGAAAATTGATGCTTTGTTTTTCGTAGGTGGTATTTTTCTTGGCGTATTTCTCTTTGCGGAAGCTTATTCTCTGTTAGATGAACTATATATGGCCGATGCTTTTGGGCCAATGAAAGTGTACGAAAGTCTTGGCATTAGCAGAGGAATATTTGCCTTTGCATTAATTGCAATGGCCATTGGAGCTTTCTTTATTACAGCAAGAATAGAAAAGAATGCAAGCAAAGTTGATTATTAAAATTGAGAGCAATGAATATTAGATATCTGTTATTATCAATTGTTGCACTTTCTCTTGGGATTGTACTGATCTTTCTTCCTGAGAAGAAATATACCAGGGAACTGACACCTGAAAAGTTAATGTTAGCCATTAACGATAACTCACGCTTTATGTCAACAGATTATGTGGCACATATGATCATAGAATCAAATCCGTCATTGGTGTTAATAGATGTAAGAGATAGTACATCTTTCAGTCAATTTTCACTGCCGGGCGCGACCAATATACCGCTTGACAGTCTGCTTAATTCTGAATGGGAAGGATTCCTTGATCAGGATTATGTAAAGAAGGTTTTTTATTCCAACGGATCGGTATATGCCGCTCAGGCCTGGACCTTAACAAGGCGTCTGGGATATGAAAATGTATATGTGCTGAAAGGTGGAATAAACAGTTGGGTTGAGACTATTCTTAGACCTTTGGAACCGGCTTCAACAGCATCATCGGAAGAGTTTGACCTTTATCACACCAGAATAGCTACAAGTCAGTTCTTTGGTGGAGGAAATGCTGCTGTTGTTTCAACAGATTCGAAGCCGGCTAAAAAAATCATTAAGAAGAAAAGTAAATCAGCACTTCAGGGTGGTTGTTAATATTAAAAAAACTTACAATGGTATACGCACATCCTAAAGACACAAAAAAAATTTCTTTCAAGCTTCCACTTGGAGGTATATTGTTCGTAGTGATAATCTTACTGGGATTCATCACGATGCAGGAACCTGAGATTGAATTTGAATTAAGCACTGAGGAAATACATCAATTGATCCTTGATAAAAATGAGACCATCACGCCACTCAAAGCCATAGAACTCCAGGAGTTTGATAATCAGGAATTTCGTTTTGTTGATTTAAGAAATCCTCACGAGTTTATCAATGGGCATATTGCAGGTGCAATTAATATCCCTGCTGATCATCTCCTGGCAGAGGAAAACCTTAGTACACTCGGCAACAATAACTTCACAAATATCCTTTATTCCGGATCTCACGATATGGCATGTGGTCCCTGGATGATGCTTCGTCAACTCGGATTTGAAAACAATCTGATTCTTTTGGGTGGATTTGAAATTATGAATATGATGCTGACTGACAATTCAAAGTTCTTGGATCTTAAGTTCAGAGATGAAGAAGCAAATTATGATTATGCTCAGATTGTTAAAGAGATAACTGGAAGCAGTGTAAGTTCATCCTCACAGATGAAACCACTTGCAAAGAAGGTAAGTCGCCGAAAAAGCAAAAAAGGAGCTCAGGGGGGGTGTTAACTTAGCCGACAAGCTTTTTATCAAAGGCTGTGTAACTTTTTTGCCGTGAAAACAAGCGGTATCGAATCCTTTAGAATAATAAAGAACCAGTCTTGAAATAATCTGTATTTTTGAACCGTTAAATGGTTTTGAAAAGAATATTGATGTTGAAAACTTTAGTTTTTTTTGTTTCGATTGTTATTTTGCTTGGATGCGATAGCAGGGTAGTTAAAATCCCCGAATACGCAATTGAAGCTGATTCTCTGGTACCAATACTTGTGGATATACATATGGCAGATGCTTACCTTGCGTTAAAACGGGTGCCGGACAGAGATTTGCTGAAAAGTGAGTTTTATGCCGGAGTATTGAAGAAGCATGGTGTAGATAAACAGAAATTTGACACCACCATTCGATTCTTTATTGCTAATCCCGATCTGTATGCTGTAATCTATGAAAATGTGATCGCAGAATTCAGCAGATTAGAAGGTGATCTTGCCAAGGAGGAAGCCGGCGAACCAAAAGATAGTATCTCCTTTGTTTCAACTCAGAACGAATTCGATACAGTTTACCCTATTCAGGGAGAATCAACTTTTCTTAAAAAGGTTGAGGAAGCCAGGCGACGCAAAGCATTATTGAAGAACAGCGATACATTAAAAAGAAAAACAAGACTAAAGTAGTTGCTGTTCAGGAGTGCAATATCAACATTGGAATTTCAAAATTAAAATAGAGGTGTTTCATAATTCCCGGAAACAGCAGGCGGGAAAGAAATTTCTTATTCTGAGTGGCAACTGAGATCATATCAAATCCTTCCCGTTCGATCAGCTGATCTATACTTTCGATAACAGGAATTGAATCAATTACATGATTAATCAGTTTTACAGGTGATTCCATGGACTCAACCAATTGCTTGATTTCAATATTAAGTTTGGAATCACAATCCGGAGTACCAAATGGGCAGAGCTCAATGAGATGAATTTCACTGGCTAAAAAAGATGAAAGTGTCAAT
>Ga0233443_1002587_pt1 | contig 13600 bp, 10 predicted proteins | sample SI_123_September_2_FD_182784 | JGI IMG/M metagenome (GOLD analysis project Ga0233443, IMG submission 182784) | Seawater microbial communities from Saanich Inlet, British Columbia, Canada - SI_123_September2016_200_MG | ecosystem: Environmental > Aquatic > Marine > Inlet | place: Canada: British... | reverse complement strand
CGATTCTGGCCGCCGCTGCCGTGCCGTATATTTCGCCGGACTCTGATGGTCCTGTGCGCCTGCTCGTGGTCGGCGGCAGTCAGGGCGCACGGGTAATGGCCGACGTCGTGCCGCCTGCGATCGAGCGGCTGGAGCCGGCGCTGTGGCGCAGGCTCAGTCTCGTTCAGCAGGTTCGTGACGAGGATATGAGCCGCGTGCGCGCGGTGTATGACCGGCTCAAGATCGAAGCCGAACTGGCGCCGTTCTTTACAGACCTGCCGGCGCGCTTCGCTGCGACGCATCTTGTGGTGTCGCGTTCGGGCGCAGGGACTGTCGCCGAACTCGGAGCGATCGGCCGGCCCTCGATTCTGGTGCCGCTGCCCGGCGCGATTGATCAGGACCAGTACGCCAATGCAGGTGTACTCGAGAAAGCCGCTGGCGCGATCCGCATTTCCCAGACCGAGTTCACGCCTGACCGCCTTGCAGCGGAGATTTCCGCACTCGCCGCCGATCCGGCGCGGCTGAGCGCGATGGGCACCGGCGCGCGCACGGTCGGCAAGCTCGATGCCGCCGAGCGGCTCGCCGATCTACTGATCAAGGTCGCCGGGATTTAGGTCTTCGCTTCCTAAAGCCGCACATTCTCCACGAGATAATCGAGAAACGCCCGTACACGCGCGGGCAACTGTCCACGGTGGCCGACGAACACGGCATGGATCGGTTCAAGATCGCCGGGATTGAAGTCTTCGAGCACCGGCACCAGTCGTCCTGCCTTGATATCCGCATCGACGTGAAAACGGGCGAGGCGAGACAGGCCCGCGCCGGCAACCGTTAGCCGCTGCATCGCTTCGCCATCGGAGACCAATGTATTCCCCACAGGCGGGATGGTGACAATGCCACCCTTGCCGTCACGAAACGGCCAGCCGTCGATCTGTTTGGCAAAGCAGAAACCGAGCATGTTGTGTTTGGCAAGATCGGCTGGCGTGCCCGGCGTTTCGTGTTCTGCGAGATAGGCGGGTGCGGCGACCACAATCATGCGGCTCTCGCCGAGTTTGCGCGCAAGCAAACGGGATTCGCGTAGCGGCCCGACGCGGATGGCGATGTCCGCGCGTTCTTCCATCAGGTCCACCACGGTATCGGTCAGCGACACGTCGATGCTGACGCCGGGATGCAGCTTGAGAAACCCGGGCAGCAGCGGCAGGAGCCAATGCAGCCCGAACGGCACGCTGGTGTTGATGCGCACCCGGCCGCGCGGGATCGCGCCGACGGCAGCTTCGTGTTCCGCCGCATTGATGTCGTCGAGGATGCGAACGCTGCGATCGTAATAGGCCATGCCTTCCGGTGTCAGTTGCAGCTTGCGGGTCGAGCGGTTGATCAGACGCACGCCGAGCCGCGCTTCCAGCCGAGCCACCAGCTTGCTGACTGCTGACGGGCTCATACGGAAGGCGCGCGCCGCCGCGGAAAATCCGCCCAGCTCGACCACCCGGGCGAACACTTCCATCTCGCCGGATCGGTTGATGTCCTGCCGTGACATTGTGACTTCAGTTCATAAATATTGTTACTTAGGCAACTCTAGTTCACGAATGGCTTTGCGTCCACTTCTCGTGAATACCGGCGGTTGGCCGGATTCGCTGAGGACTGCACCATGCCACTCGCACTCTACGCTCTCACCGCCGGCGCCTTCGGAATCGGCGTCACTGAATTCGTTATCATGGGTCTGTTGATCCAGGTCGGAATCGATCTGGGCGTTTCCATCCCGGCCGCAGGCCTGCTGATTTCCGGCTACGCCCTCGGCGTCGTGGTCGGCGCGCCGGTCATGACCATCGCGACCGCGCGCTGGCCACGCAAAACGGCACTGCTGGTGCTGATGGCCGTCTTCACGATCGGCAACCTCGCCTGTGCAATCGCGCCGAACTACTGGACCCTAATGGCTGCGCGCGTGCTCACGGCATTCGCGCATGGCACATTCTTTGGATCGGCTCTGTGGTTGCGACCTCGCTGGTGGCTTCCGACAAGAAGGCATCGGCCATCGCGATCATGTTCACGGGCCTTACCGTCGCGACCATCCTCGGTGTGCCGTTCGGGACCTGGCTCGGTCAGCATTTCGGCTGGCGCGCGACATTCTGGGCCGTCACGCTGGTCGGCGTGGTTGCTTTCGCGATCATCGCAGCATTGGTTCCGGCCAGTAAGTCGGCGCCTGAACCCTTCAATCTCAGGGAAGACCTTGCGGTTTTGAAGCGCGGCCCCGTGCTTGCAGGTCTGCTCACGACTGTTCTTGGATGGGTCGGCGTGTTCGCTGTCTTCACCTATCTCGCTCCGCTGCTCACCAAGGTCACCGGCTTTTCTGATGCCGCCGTGTCGCCAGTCCTGCTGGTGGTCGGCATCGGCTTGCTGGTTGGCAACCTGCTCGGTGGACGGTTCGCGGACAAGCGGCTCATGCCGACGGTGTTCGGCAGCCTGTTCGCTCTGGCGCTGGTGCTCGCCTTGATGACGTTCGTGCTTCACGACAAGATCGCAATGGTTATCTTCGCAGGTCTGTTTGGCGTCGCCGCCTTCGCAACAGCGCCGCCACTCCAGATGTGGGTACTGGACAAGGCGCATGGGGCGGGCCAGTCGCTGGCGTCGAGCTTCAACATCGCGGCGTTCAATCTCGGCAATGCGATCGGTGCGTGGCTGGGCGGTCTGGTCATTGATCACGGGCCGGGACTCGAGGCGGTGCCGTGGATCGCGGCGCTGGTGCCGTTGGCGGGTCTCCTGTTGGCGATCGCTAGCCATCGGCTGGATATGCGGCAGGCCAGGCTGGTTCCCGCCGGTGCTTGCCCCGAAGCCGCTGAGTAACCGGCGGAATCGGGCTCCTCCGGGCCTGATTTGAAAAGAATCGTGCTATTTTTCTGAGCTGGCCGGGCTTGTCCCGGCCAGCTTCGTCTGTTTGAAGGACGTCATGGATGCCGGACCACGCCGCGTATCCCGATCACTGAGAGATTGATGTATGAGACTGCCGCGCGAGATCGGACCCATTCACTTCGTCGGTATCGGCGGCATCGGCATGAGCGGCATCGCCGAGGTGCTGTGCAACCTCGGTTATACGGTGCAGGGCTCGGATGCTTCGGAGAACGCCAACGTCACCCGGCTGCGCGACAAGGGCATCAAGATCAGCATCGGCCACAAGGCCGAGAACGTGAACGGCGCGGACGTGATGGTGGTCTCGACCGCAATCAAGCGTGACAATCCGGAATTGATCGCCGCGCGCGGCTTGCGTATTCCGGTGGTTCGTCGCGCTGAAATGCTGGCCGAGCTGATGCGGCTGAAAAGCTGCATCGCCATCGCCGGCACTCATGGCAAGACCACCACGACCTCGATGGTCGCGACCCTGCTCGATGCAGGTGCACTCGATCCCACCGTCATCAATGGCGGTATCATCAATGCCTACGGGACCAACGCGCGGCTCGGTGCGGGCGACTGGATGGTGGTGGAAGCCGACGAGAGCGACGGTACCTTCCTTAAGCTGCCCGCGGACGTCGCCATCGTCACCAACGTCGACCCCGAGCATCTCGATCACTTCAAGACTTTCGATGCCGTGCAGGATGCGTTCAGGGCATTTGTCGAGGGCGTTCCGTTTTACGGCTTCGCGGTGATGTGCACCGATCATCCGGTGGTGCAGGCGCTGGTCGGCAAGATCGAGGACCGGCGCATCATTACGTACGGCGAGAATCCGCAGGCCGACGCGCGGCTGGTCGATCTTGTGCCGTTCAGCGGCGGATCGAAGTTCAAGGTGGAATTCCGCCACCGCAAGACCGATGTTGCTCACCGGATCGCGGATCTGGTGCTGCCGATGCCCGGGCGTCATAACGCATTGAACGCGACGGCGGCGATCGCCGTGGCGCACGAGATCGGCATTTCGGATGAAGCGATCCGCAAGGCGCTCGCCGGGTTTGGCGGCGTGAAACGGCGCTTCACCAAGACGGGAGAATGGAACGGCGTCACCGTAGTCGATGACTACGGTCATCATCCGGTTGAGATCGCGGCCGTGCTCAAGGCCGCGCGCGATTCGACCAAGGGCCAGGTCATCGCCGTGGTGCAGCCGCATCGCTATACGCGCCTGCAGTCGCTGTTCGAGGAATTCTGTACCTGCTTCAACGATGCGGATACCGTCGTCGTCGCCGACATCTATGCGGCCGGTGAGGATCCGATCCCGGGCATCGATCGCGATTCATTCGTGCTTGGCCTGCGCGCCCATGGACACCGCGAAGTGATCCCGCTTGAAGGCCCTGAGAAGCTTGCGTCGCTGGTGCGCGACATCGCGAAGAAGGATGACTTCGTGGTCTGCCTCGGCGCGGGCAATATCACGCAGTGGGCCTATGCGTTGCCCGGCGAGTTGAAGGCGCTGGGGTAATCGCGTGAGCTTCCCTGACATCAGCGCTGATCTCAAGTCTGCGATGCCCGATCTACGCGGGCGATTGCTGGCGAATGAGTCGCTCGCGCCCCTGACGTGGTTTCGCGTCGGCGGTCCGGCGCAAGTCTTGTTCACGCCGGCGGATGAAGACGACCTCGCCTATTTTCTGTCGAAGTTGCCGCAGGACATTCCCGTCTACACGGTAGGCGTCGGCTCGAACCTGATCGTACGCGACGGCGGCGTCAGTGGTGTCGTCATTCGCTTGTCGCCGCGTGGCTTCGGCGAAACCAAAGCCGAGGGCGACACTGTGCGGGCGGGAACGGCTGCACTTGATAAACGGGTTGCGGAAGCCGCTGCCGCCGCAAATATCGGCGGGCTGGAATTCTATTTCGGAATTCCCGGTTCGATCGGCGGCGCGTTGCGCATGAATGCAGGCGCCAACGGCGGCGAGACCAAGGATGTATTGGTCGAGGCGAGGGGCGTCACGCGCGCGGGCGAGAAGATCACGTTCTCCAACGCTGACATGAAATTCGTCTATCGCAATTCAGGCGTCGACACGTCGGTGATCTTCACCTCTGCATTATACCGGGGGCGCGTCACCGATCCCGAGACAATCCGGGCTCGCATGGCCGAGGTGCAGAATCATCGTGAGACCGCGCAGCCGATCCGCGAAAAAACCGGTGGCTCGACGTTCAAGAACCCGCCGGGCCACAGCGCGTGGAAACTGATCGACGCGGCGGGCATGCGCGGTTTTCGTGTCGGCGCTGCGCAGGTGTCGGAGATGCATTGCAATTTTCTGATCAACACGGGTGACGCGACCGGGCACGACATCGAGACGCTCGGCGAAACCGTACGCGCACGCGTGATGGAAAACTCAGGCATCGATCTGCATTGGGAGATCAAGCGGATCGGGGTGGAGCGCAGCTAAGCGCTCAGTCGCTCAATGACTGCAGCGCCTTGATCGGCTCCGGCGACACCTGAAACGCGCCGTCGAACGGATATTCCTGAAGCGCCAGGATACCGAGCGCCACCACCGCCGCAGTCGAGAATACGATCAGCGATGCGAAAAACGCCCGCGGTTTATCGAGATGAACCAGGGCGATCGCAACCTGCGTGATCAGGCCGAGCACGATCACCACGAGCCATTTCAGATCGTTGGTATGATCCGACGACAGCGCGAGGCGATCGTCGCGCGCCGTACCGACATGCAGCGCGGCGGTGAGCAGCGCGGACTGCACGGCAGGTCCGGAAGCTTTTGCGATCGACGGAATACTCACTTCGCGCAGCAGGTTGTCATAGGCTGCAGTTGCGGATGGAGACACGCGCGTCCCTTCCATCGCCGGCCACTCGTCTGCGACCACCGATGTCACATAGGCCTTGAGCGCCGTACGGATGGTGCGCATGTCCGAGACGGACGCGACGCTGAGCGTATGAATGTTGCGCAGCTCGCCGGCCTCCGTATGGACTACGCGATAGGCCTGTCGCCCGCGCTCGGCCACGTCGGCGGCGAGGAAGCCGGTCAGCAGCGCAAACAGAATCGCGACTGCATTGAAAAAGGGTGCGACGACGCCGGTCAGTGATTGCGTGGGCTGGGCAAACGGACGGCGAAAGGTGATCGCGGCCAGCAGCAGCGTCACGCCGAAATACAGCCCGATCAGGACGAGGAAAATTCCAGCGGGGGACATGTCGAGCCAGGCTCTGATCATGGAAATGGCTTTCTTTTGGAGACTGGTTGAGACGCCGGATTCGGTGCGGTCGCGACATTATCTGAATCGCGGCGGCTTGGTCATCGGCTCAAATCAGCGTAGGTAGGGCGAATTGGGAGAGGTCATGAGTCAATTCAAACACGTCGCCGTGCTGATGGGCGGATGGTCATCCGAACGGGAAGTCTCGCTGCGCTCGGGCAAGGCTTGCGCCGATGCACTGGAGCGCAAGGGCTACCGGGTCACACGCATCGACGTGAAACGCGACATCGCGACCGTGCTGGACACGCTGAAGCCCGATGCCGCGCTGGTCATGTTGCACGGCCGGCCGGGTGAGGACGGCACCATTCAGGGCGTGCTCGAAACATTGGGGATTCCCTATTCGCATTCGGGGGTGCTGGCCTCGTCGCTGGCGATGCAGAAGGATCTCGCCAAGACGGTGATGGCGACGGCGGGGGTGCCGGTGCCGGAAGGACTGACGTTGACCCGCACTGAGGTGGCGAAAGGGCACGTCATGGCGCCGCCTTATGTCATCAAACCGGTGGCGGACGGCTCCAGCGTCGGGGTTTTCATCGTCACCGAGGCCCATGCGCACCCGCCGCAGGAACTGTTCCGCGAGGACTGGCCCCACGGCGACCAGCTTCTGGTCGAAAAGTACGTCGCCGGGAAGGAACTGACCTGTGCGGTCATCAACGGCGAGCCGACCGGGGTGATCGAGATCGTACCTTTAATTAAATTCTACGATTATGAGGCAAAGTACTCTCCTGGCGCATCAAAACACATCCTGCCTGCACCTATTTTACCTTTTGTTTACCAGGAAGTCCGAAGGTTAACGCTGGCGGCGCATGTGGCGCTTGGCTGCCGGGGCGTAAGCCGTGCGGATTTCCGTTACGACGACCGCATCGAGGGACTTGGGGGATTGTCCTGCCTCGAGGTTAACACCCAACCCGGCATGACCGAGACGTCACTTGTTCCAGAGCTTGCTGCGGATGCAGGCGTAACATTTGACGAGTTGGTGCAATGGATGGTGGAGGACGCCTCTCTCGGTCGTTAAGCCGGACGAGGTCCCAGTCTAATCCTCAGACAAGGGTCGCTTCAGCGATCCAGCGCCCGCGCGCCCGCGGGCAGGCTTCCACGCGCCGCGCCAACGTCACCTCTGTTTCCCGTTATGAAGAGCCGCACTGGATTGCCGTGCTGGAACGCCGGCGTCCGCGTGGTTTCGGATTGGCTGCGACCGCTGTTGTGCTGATCGGCGCCATCGTAATGGGCGTGACGAAGGGCGGGCACACCGAGGACGTTCTCGGCGCGCTGAGCGATACCCGCAATGCCGCGGCCAATGCGATCGGTTTCCGGATCACCAGCGTCGGGATTACCGGCCGCAAGCAGCTCACGCAGGATGAAATTCTCGCGGTCGGCGGCGTCAATGGCCGCTCCTCGCTGCTGTTCCTCGATGCGGCTTCCGCGCGCGACAAACTAAAGGCCGATCCGTGGATATCCGATGCCACGGTGCAGAAGCTTTATCCGGGCCGGCTGCAGATCGACATCACCGAGCGCTTGCCATTCGCGCTATGGCAGGAAAACGGCCGCGTGTCCGTGATCGCGGCGGACGGCACCGTGCTTGAGCCATACGTCGCGCGGCGCTTCGTGTCGCTGCCGCTGGTGGTGGGCAAGGGCGCTGAAACCCGCGCCAAAGATTTCCTGAGCCTGCTGGGGCAGTACCCGCAGGTGCGTTCCCAGGTGAAGGCCATCGTGTTTGTCGGCGAGCGCCGCTGGAATCTTCGTCTGGCGGATGGCATCGACGTCCGGTTGCCGGAAGCGGATGTCGAGAAAGCGCTGGCGACCCTGTCGAAGATGGACAAGGAGACCGGTCTGTTCTCGCGTGACATCACCGCCATCGACATGCGGCTGCCGGACCGGCTGACCGTGCGCTTGTCGGAGGATGCGGCAAAGGCGCGCAACGACCTGCTCAAGGACAAGAAACCGAAGAAGGCTGGAAACGCATGACCAGTCTCGATGGCGTTCAGACCCCGAAGACCCGGCAGATGCCGCCGAACAAGACGGCGCTGGTCGCCGCGCTCGATATCGGCACCAGCAAGATCGCCTGCCTTATTGCGCGGCTGAAGCCGTGCCCGCCGAGCGACGCGCTGCGCGGCCGGACCCATGCGGTCGAACTGATCGGGCTGAGTCACATTCAGTCGCGCGGCGTCAAGGCCGGCGCGGTGGTCGATCTCAACGAATGCGAACAAGCCGTGCGCCAGGCGGTGGCGCTGGCGGAGCGGATGGCCAAGGTCCGCGTCGAATCGGTTTTGCTGTCGGTATCGGCCGGCCGTCTGCAGGGCGATCTGGTCGAAGCCTCCTCGGAATTGCGTGGCGGCGCGGTGACGCCCGCCGACATGAGCCGCGTCATCAGCGCGGGCATGCATCACGCGACGCCGCGCGGACGCACGGTGCTTCATGTCCTGCCGGCCAGCTACTCGCTGGACGGTGTCAAGGGAGTCCGTGATCCGAGCGGTATGGTCGCGCGCCACTTCGGAATCGACATGAACGTTATTACCACCGACGCAACGGCGGCGAAGAACCTGATGCTGGTGGTCGAGCGCTGCCATCTCAACGTCGAGGCGATGGCTGCAGCGCCGTATGCATCCGGACTGTCGGTCCTGACCGACGACGAAGCCGATCTTGGTGCGGCTGTGGTCGAGATGGGCGCGGGCACCACGACGATCGCGACCTATTCGGCCGGGCAGTGTGTTCACACCAGCGGATTTGCGGTCGGTGGCCAACACGTCACGATGGATTTGGCGCGCGGACTCGGTGCGTGCATTGCGGATGCCGAGCGAATCAAGACGTTATATGGCACCGTGCTGACCGGTGGTTCTGACGCGCGCGAAGTCATGAGCGTGCCAACGGCGGGAGACCACGATCGGGACGAGCCGCAGATTGTTTCCCGCGCCACGATCGCCAACATCGTGAAGCCGCGGGTCGAGGAGATTTTTGAAATGGTCAGGGACCGGCTCGCGGATTCCCCCTTTGCGGCAGAGCCGCGAGCGCGAGTTGTGCTGACCGGCGGTGCGTCGCAGCTCACCGGTATTCCCGAACTAGCCAGCCGCATTCTGGGCCGCGAGGTGCGCATCGGCCGCCCGCTTGGGTTCGCCGGGCTGCCTAACGAGGCCAAGAGCGCATCGTTCGCGGTGCCGACCGGTCTCCTGGTCTATCCGCAATTCGCACATCTAGAACACGTCGAACCGCGGCACACGCGGCAGCTCATGACAGGGACCAACGGCTATTTCGGAAAGGTCGGCAGATGGCTTCGAGAGGGCTTCTGATGATCTCAACACCGGATCGGACCATTCCATCAACCGCTTTGGCGTGCAGCCCAAGCCCCCACGCGCGCGCATAATCGAGAGGCAACCATGACCATCAATCTCACACCCCCGGATGTTCGCGAGCTGAGGCCACGCATCACCGTGTTCGGCGTCGGCGGCGCGGGCGGCAATGCCGTCAACAACATGATCACCGCCGGTTTGCAGGGCGTTGATTTCGTCGTCGCCAACACCGACGCGCAGGCCCTGACCATGTCGAAGGCCGAACGCATCGTGCAGATGGGCACCCAGGTCACCCAGGGTCTGGGTGCGGGTTCGCAGCCGGACGTAGGTGCCGCAGCCGCCCAGGAAGTAATCGACGAGATCAAGGATCACCTCTCCGGTGCGAACATGGTGTTCGTCACCGCGGGCATGGGCGGCGGCACAGGCACGGGGGCTGGCCCCGTCATCGCCGCGACCGCGCGCGAGATGGGCATCCTCACCGTCGGCGTCGTCACCAAGCCGTTCCACTTCGAAGGTCAGCGCCGCATGCGCACCGCGGAGGCCGGCATCGCCGAGCTTCAGAAGGTGGTTGACACGCTGCTGATCATCCCGAACCAGAACCTGTTCCGTGTTGCCAACGAGAAGACCACCTTCGCCGACGCCTTCGCGATGGCCGACCAGGTGCTTTACTCGGGCGTCGCCTGCATCACCGACCTGATGGTCAAGGAAGGCCTCATCAACCTCGACTTCGCCGACGTTCGCGCCGTGATGCGCGAAATGGGCAAGGCGATGATGGGCACTGGCGAGGCCACGGGCGAGAAGCGCGCGCTGACTGCGGCGGAAGCCGCAATCGCCAACCCGCTGATCGACGATTCGTCTATGCGCGGCGCACGCGGCCTGCTGATCTCGATCACCGGCGGCAAGGACCTCACCCTGTTCGAAGTCGACGAAGCCGCCACCCGTATCCGCGAGGAAGTTGATAACGACGCCAACATCATCGTCGGCGCGACGTTCGACGAGAGCCTTGATGGCGTCATCCGCGTGTCGGTGGTCGCCACCGGCATCGACACCGTGGCCGCCAGCCGCGCGGCGACTCCTCCGCAAGTCACGAGCGGCGGTGCTCCGGAAAGCCGCCTTGCCGAACTGACCGCACGTTTGCGGGCCGACAACCAGCGCATGGCGGAACGCGCACAGCAGCAGAAGCAGGCCGCTGCCGCGCCTGCGCCCGCTCGTGCAACAGCCGACCAGATCGACCGCGCGGCGCTCGCGGCGATTGCCGAAGCCGTGTCGCCTTCGGCTCCCGGGCAGGCCCCGATGCAGCCCGCCGCCTATGGCGATGTCAGCGTGCGTCCGATCCCGCCAAAGCCATCGCTGTTCCCGGATCACGATGAGCCGATGAACCTGCAGGAAGCCGCGCCGCCGGCGTCCTTCATTCCGCAGCCTGCCGAACGCATGCCGGTTCGTGCGCCGCGCATGCCGCAGTTCGAGGAATTGCCGGTACCTGCCCAGAATCAGATTCGGCAGGCCCGCGGCGAGACCGCCGAGGAGCATCCTCCGCAGAAGCGTGCCTCGCTGCTGCAGCGTCTGGCGAATGTCGGTCTTGGTCGCCGCGACGAGGACTCCGAGCCGCCGATCGCGGCCCGCGCTTCCGGTCCGGCAATGCCGTCCATGCCGCCGCTGCCTGAGCGTAAGCCGCAGCGTCCGGTTCCTGCCGAGTTCGGTGGATCGGGTGCTCCGGTATCCGAATACGCTCGTCGGCCAGCGCCTCAGGGCCTTGATTCGCACGGACGTCCAGCGCCGGTTGCTCCCCAAAACGGTGGGGACGACCATCTGGATATCCCCGCCTTTTTGCGGCGTCAGGCCACCTGACGTTTGTTACAATCCCCTGAATGCTCCAATGCCCCGGCCCAAAGCCGGGGCATTTTGCTGACAACCGGTCACTTGGCGGAGGCCGTAAATTAAATATTTGTTTTTACTGGTAAAATCTGCGAGCTGCAGAGGCCTTAGATCGCTTGGGAATGCGCCTGCGGCCGCCTGAATGGGCCGGACCGGCGGCACGAATGCGGCGAGTTTGGGGTAACAATCTGTAAACAACCGTGAGTAGCGCTCTCGCGTGCAGGGGTTAAGGTTCTCGCACTTGGGGATGATCCTTGGTCGCAGCGCCGGTTCAACAGGCGAAACCAGTTTGGTTACAGCGACTTGGATGACTAAACTTTTGGGCAAGCGGGAATGAAATCGAGTCGGCAGACAACGCTCCGGTCGCAAGTCACCGTGACGGGCATCGGCGTTCATTCCGGATCTCCGGTCAGCGTTACGATCGGACCAGCCGACATCAATTCGGGCTTTGTCTTCACTCGCATCGGCGCCGATCGTGAAGTTCAGGCCGTCGCCGCGTCTGTCATCGCCACCGATTTTGCGACCGTTCTCGGCGACCATCTGGGCCCGCTCGTTTCCACCGCGGAACATGTTCTGGCTGCGCTGCGCGGCATGGGCGTCGACAACGCCACCATCGAAGTCGATGGACCCGAAGTGCCGATCATGGACGGCAGCGCCGCTCCCTTCGTGGATGCGATTGATCGGGCCGGTACTGTGCAGCAGCACGCTGCGCGCCGTTTCATTGAAGTCCTGAAGCCCGTTCAGGTTGAATTCGGCGAATCGTTCGGCGAACTCCGCCCGTATGCGGCAGGTTTCCGCGCCGAACTCGAAATCGATTTCGCTAATTCGCCGATCGGTCGCCAAGCTTATGCGTTCGATCTCGATGCCGACAGCTTCCGCCGCGACATTTCCCGCGCTCGCACCTTCGGCTGCATGGGCGATGTTACCAAGCTCTGGAGCGCAGGCTACGCACTCGGCGCTTCGCTCGAGAATTCTGTAGTGTTCGACGAGACACGCGTCCTGAACACCGAGGGCCTGCGCTATGCCGACGAATGTGTCCGTCACAAGGTTCTCGACGTGGTTGGCGATCTGGCGCTGGCCGGATTGCCGCTGATCGGGCTCTATCGCTCGGTGCGCGGCGGCCACAAGCTCAACCATGCCGTGCTCACCGCCCTGATGGCCGACCGCCATGCCTGGCGGGTGGTGGAAGCGACCGAGCCGGTGCTCGAACGGCCGGTTGTTGCCCGCCGTGCGCGCGGCCACGCCGATGTCGCTGGCGGCATGGTCGCCGTTGCGTTCGCGCCGGACGTGTCCTGAACGGCCTCCCGCCCGCGGGCTGTCGGAACTCCCGATTTAACCAATTCGTCGTTTAACCAAGGCATTGTTGAACTGCGGCAATCCGCCTTAATACCGGCGAATTGTCCTCCTATCCGGTTGGTTAAGGTCCGTTTTTCAGTTACATAGGCGCGCTGGACGAGCCTTGGGGATTGCTTGGGGATTGTTTGTGCCGCGATGACGGCAACAGGCTGGTCAGCTACCCAAAACCGCGTCGGATTTACATTCAGGTCGGCCCAAACGTATGACGCTCGAACTGCGCAATAGTCCCGACCCGTCCCTGATGAGCCGTATCGGCCGTCAGGCGCGCCTTGCATTCGGTCTGATGATTCTGGCCGTGCCCTTGAGCGGCTGCGGCACCGGCGCGCTATGGGACAAGTATTTCACCAAGGAAGAAACCTTCGTCGATGAGCCGGCGGACAAGCTCTACAACGAGGGCTTGTACCTGATGAACAAGAAGGGTGACCGCAAGTCGGCGATGAAGAAGTTCGAGGAGGTGGATCGCCAGCATCCATATTCCGAATGGGCGCGCAAATCGCTGCTGATGTCGGCTTATGCGGCTTACGAAAACGGCGACTACGACGAGTGCATTTCTTCGGCCAACCGCTACGTCGCGCTTCATCCCGGCAGCCCGGACGCCGCTTATGCGCAGTATCTGATCGCAGCTTCTAATTTCGACCAGATACCGGACATCTCGCGCGATCAGGGCCGCACCGAAAAGTCCATTGCCGCGCTTGAGGAAGTGATCCGCAAGTATCCGACCTCCGAGTACGCCACCAGCGCCAAGCGGAAGATCGAAGCTGCCCGCGACCAGCTCGCGGGCAAGGAAATGAACATCGGCCGCTATTACATGGACAAGAAGGACTACACGGCCGCTATCAACCGCTACAAAGTGGTGGTGACGCAGTACCAGACCACCCGGCACGTCGAAGAAGCACTGGCCCGTCTCACCGAAGCCTATATGGCGATCGGCATTGTCGGCGAGGCCCAGACCGCCGCTGCTGTTCTTGGCCACA
>Ga0233443_1002585_pt1 | contig 13609 bp, 16 predicted proteins | sample SI_123_September_2_FD_182784 | JGI IMG/M metagenome (GOLD analysis project Ga0233443, IMG submission 182784) | Seawater microbial communities from Saanich Inlet, British Columbia, Canada - SI_123_September2016_200_MG | ecosystem: Environmental > Aquatic > Marine > Inlet | place: Canada: British... | reverse complement strand
ACACAACAGAGCAGATCTTAAAAAAAGTCAGATGTATGGCCAAGAAGATACTCAAACTAAAAAACGAAGGCAGACATAATTGCCACGAAATAGACGACCTAGCACAAGAGGCTCAATACTTAGAGATAGAGACAAGAGAGTATGAAAAAAAAGATAAGTGAGAACATGATCAATAAGACTATTGACGAAGCAATCGTTGAATTAATAGCTGAAAACTACAAGCAAACAAAACTTGCACTCGAAGAACTTGCCCACTTGTATAAATCCGCAGGACAATCAAGGGAAACTTTCATTGAACTATGCACATACATAGAGAACGAAGCAGTAGAGAGAACAGGTAACGAATTAATAAGAACTAAGCTTGGGTTAGGCTTGAGAGACTTACAACTGGGGAAACACATTGAAGAAAAAGAAACTAACACCTAAACAAGAAAAATTCTGTCATGAGTTCATAAAGACAGGCAATCAAAGCGATGCTTATCGTGCTGCATATAATTCAGAAAATATGCTTCCAACTACAATCAACAATAAAGCTTACCAACTGGTGAACCAGGACGATATAGGGGCGAGAATAGCTGTACTACAAGAGAGATTGAATAAAAAGTTCGAGGTTACAGTGGAATCTTTAACCAAGGAATTAGAAGAAGATCGTCAACTTGCAAGAGAGTTAGGACAGCCTGCTGCGGCTATATCAGCATTGAATGTTAAGGCTAGAATACATGGCATGGACAAACAAGTAATGAGTAATGATCCAGACAATCCGATGCCAGCAATTATTAAAGTTGAGGTAGTGCATAAGTGAATGTATTAAGTTTGTTTGACGGCATGAGTTGCGGTCAGTTGGCACTACAGCGTGCAGGGTTTGAAGTTGATCGATACATGGCTTGTGAGATTGATAAGTACGGGATGCAAGTAACACGCAAGAACTTTCCGAATACAATCCAGATGGGTGACGTGTGCGCTCTAAAGGGTGAGAACTTGCCACCGATTGATTTGTTGATGGGTGGCTCACCATGTCAAGGCTTTAGTTTTGCTGGTAAGCAGTTAAACTTTGATGACCCACGTTCTGCATTGTTCTTTGAATTTGTTAGACTGCTTAAAGAAACCAAGCCTAAGTATTTCCTACTTGAGAATGTACGCATGAAACAAGAGTATCAAGACGTTATCAGTGAGCATTTAGGTGTTAAGCCGATCATGATTAATTCAGCACTTGTATCAGCACAGAATCGTGTGCGTTTGTACTGGACTAATATTCCTGGACTTGAGCAGCCGGAAGATAAAAGTATTGTGCTTAAAGATATTTTGGAAGATGGTGTGGTTGATAGAACTAAAAGCCATTGTTTAGATGCTAATTATTTTAAAGGCGGTAATCTTAAATCATATTTTGAGAAACATCGCAGACAGTTGGTTTTTTCTAAAGGCGGTTTACATAGAGAGCCTAAAGTCCTCTGTGGTCGTATCGTAGGCAGAAAGATTAACCCTGAAACAGGCAAGAGAGATGATTACAACCCTGATATTAAAGCTGTTCAGAGATTAGAGCCAAGGTTAGATGAGAAGTGTGGGACCTTAACTACTGTTCAAAAAGACAATGTTTTAATTATTAAAGAAGCAACTAAAAAAGGATATACAGAAATTCAAGATGGTGATTGCTTTGACGCTACATTCCCAACGTCTAAAACAAGACGTGGTAGAAACATGAAAGATAAATCTAATTGTTTAACCGCTGCTAATTATGAATACATGAGGTATGAACATCCATCGTATAGAAAACTAACACCAATGGAATGTGAGCGTTTACAAACCGTTCCCGATGGATATACCGAGGGCGTATCAAATACACAGAGATACAAGATGCTTGGTAATGGTTGGACGGTTGATATTATCTGTCATGTACTAAAGAATGTCAGAGCAGAGTTTGCTAGAAAGGTTGCATGAGCGAACTAACGATCCAGATCACTGAAGAATTTGAACCGTTCATGCAGCCAAGTAGATACAAGGTTGCTTATGGTGGTCGTGGTTCTGGTAAGTCTTGGTCAATAGCACAGCTGCTGATCATGCAGGCATATCAAACAAAGACTAGAATACTTTGCGCTAGAGAAATGCAGCGATCAATCCAGGACTCAGTGATCCAGATCTTAGCAGACACAATAGAGCGCATGGGATTAGATCCGTTCTTTGAAGTACAAAAGACTCAGATCCTTGGCCGCAATGGTAGTCGCTTCATCTTTGAAGGACTGAAATCAAACATTACCAAGATTAAGTCAATGGAAGGTATTGATCGTGTGTGGGTGGAAGAAGCTGAGAAGGTATCATCAACTTCATGGGATACATTGATCCCAACTATTCGTAAGAACAACTCAGAGATCTGGTTAAGCTTCAACCCTAGTGATGAATTAGATCCAACATACCAAAGGTTCGTACTCAATCCACCAGAAGATTCTTATGTTGTGAAGGTGAACTGGTCGGACAACCCATGGTTTCCAAAAGAACTAGAGAAGGAACGCAAGCACCTAATGAAGCTAGACAAGGTGTTGTACGATCACATCTGGGAAGGTGAGTGTTTAGAGAATCAGAAAGGAACATACTACGGCAAGCAGATCGAAGCTGCAAGAGAAGGTGGGCGCATAGGTCGAGTACCTATTGATCCAATACTTCCAGTCAGTACATTCTGGGATCTAGGCATAGCAGACGCAACAGCAATATGGATGGTGCAGCAAGCAGGAACAGAGCTTAGAGTTATCAGTTACTATGAGAACTCTGGTGAAGGACTACAACACTACATCAACCACTTGCATGACTTCAGAGATAAACACTCAATCACCTTCAAGGATCACTTCGCACCACATGACATCCAGGTAAGAGAACTAACAAGCGGCAAGACCAGAAAGGATCAAGCAAGACAGATGGGTATTGTGTTCAGAGTAACGCCAAACATTCCGATCATGGACGGTATTGAAGCAGCAAGACGAATATTCCCTAGATGTTACTTTGACGAGAAACGCTGCGCTGATGGACTGAGGGCCTTGAGCTATTACCGTTGCGAGTATGACGAGGACAAAAGGGTTTTTAAAGACAGGCCGCTTCATGACTGGAGTTCACATGGTGGTGATAGCTGGAGATACTTTGCAGTAGCCTGGAGAGATAAAAAGGAAATGGGTTTGAATACGCAAGCAGTAATGAAACAAGAGTGGAGTGTGTTCTAGTGTGGCTTAAACAACAAGCACTACTCGATACTTGGGATCAGTCATTTATTGATTGGTTCATCGTCTTTGAACAAGGTGATATGCAATACTGGTGGGCTAAGTATTTACAGCCAGGCTTTAGGCATTGTTATGCGGTTAGATGGGATGGCTTTAACTGGATTGGTTATTATCCACATTTAGGACACACTGACATTGATGTGCTTAATTTTGGTAAGTACGATTCAATACTAAATGTAGTTGCAAATACAGATTGTAGTGCTATACTGTATCTCAAAGTGTGGCGAGACTCAAAACGAATAAGAGCGCCTTGGCCTACTGTAAGCACTTGTGTAGAACAAGTGAAAGCAATACTAGGGGTTCGCAAATGGTTTCTGTTCACAGCTTGGCAGTTATTTAATTATTTGGAGAAACAAAATGGGCGGATTATTCAGCAAACCTAAAGCACCACCAACACCAGCACCTACTATTATTTATCGAGACAGAGTGCGTAGTGAAACGGCAAAGGTCGATACTAAGCTAGATGCAGCAAAGAAGTCTAAAGCAGGCACAGGCAGAGCTTCATTATCAACAACCGAAGCAGGACTTAAACCAACAACAGCAGAGAAGGAAGCAAAGAGAAAGCGTACTAAAGTTTCTGGTCGATATGGCAGACGTTCATTGTTCAGTGGATCTGAGACAGGTCTTAAAACAGGACTAGGCTAATGGGTGGGATGATGAGAAAAGCTGCTGTTAAAACAGGAGTTGTTAAAGCAATAAAGTTTAAAGACAGTGCAGGTAAAGCAGCACCTAAAGAAGTTAGTGATGTTGGAAAAGCAGCAATGAGTAGAGTTGTAAGTGGCAAGTTATCATCGGGGGTACAAAACAAAGCATCTGGCGTGTCAGGCACAAGCTCTTTAACTAAAGCAGGCACAACAGCAGGTGTACTTAAAAAGAAAAAGAGATTACGTGACGGCAGACGTTCACTGATCTCTGGTTCAGCTATGGGCGTATCAGACAAACTAGGATAATCTATGGAATACAAAATACCCAAGAAATTAGGTACAGTTAAGCAACTGATTGATCGGTTCGATGTGGCTAAAGCAAGGAAAGCACCTTGGATTGATCATTTAAGAGAGTGTTACGAATACACCTTACCCCAAAGAGAGACGTTTAACTCTTATTCGGCAGGTCAACGTAAGAACCGAGACATATTCGATTCAACCGCAGTGATTGGTGTTCAGTCTTTTGCCTCTCGAATGCAAGCCACGATGGTTCCCCCTTGGCGTAGATGGTCAATTCTTTCACCTGGCAGTGAGATTGCTGAAGAATTTAAAGAAGAAGCACAAACCTTACTTGATGCAACCACAAAAGTTATCTTTGATCACATTAATCACTCTAACTTTGCCACCCAAACACATGAAGCATTCTTAGACTTAGCCATCTCAACTGGTGCAATGACGATTGAGCGCTCGAAGAAACCAGGCGCTGCATCAATCCTTGAGTTTAATGCGGTTCCTTTAGCTGAAATATACCCAGAAGAAGGCCCTAACTCTAGCATTGAAACGGTTTGGCGTGAAAGAGAAGCGGCTGCACGTAACATTGAACGTGAGTGGGAAGGTGCGAATGTATCTAGTGAAACACAAAAGCTTATTACTTCTAAACCGAATGCCAAAATAACCATCATTGAGGGGTGTGTGTATGAGCCAGAAGCTGATATGTACTACACTTGCATTATTGAGAAGAAACAAAAGCACATCATTTACACCGAAGAAATGGAAGTATCGCCTTGGATTATATTCAGAGAGATGGTCGTGCCTGGTGAAACACTGGGTCGTGGTCGTGTGATGCAATTACTACCAGACATTAAAACACTCAATAAGGTTAATGAGTTTACCCTACGCAATGCAGCACTCGCTATCTCTGGTGTTTATACAGCACAAGACGATGGGGTGATTAATCCATACACAATGACATTAGAACCAGGGGCGGTTATTCCGGTAGGATCAAATGACAACTCTAACCCAACACTCAAACCACTAGATCGTTCAGGGGATTTTAATGTCGGTGAGTTAATCTCATCTGAATACCGAGAAAGAATTAACAAAGGCTTGTTTGCTGAACCGTTTGGTGGCATGGAATCACCCACTAAGACAGCAACAGAGATGAGCCTTAGAGGGCAAGAGTTAGTCATGAGTGCTGGTTCAGCCTTCTCAAGGTTGCAAACTGAGTTTGTGGAGAAGGTGATTAGACGTGTGGTGCATATTTTGTCTAAAGAAGGCAAGATTGATGATGTTAAAGTCGATGGTCGTTTAGTCACCATCAAACACACTTCACCATTAGCCAGAGCGCAGGATCAAGAAGATCTATTATCCATGCAACAGTTTATGGAAATGGGTGGTGCATTAGGCCCAGAGATGTTCGGTCTTGGTGCTAAATTAGAGGACATTGTAGCTTGGACAGGGCATAAGCTAGGTATTGAACAAAAGCTACTTAGAACGCAAGCAGAGCGTGATCAGATGCAAGAACAAGCGGCTGACATGATGAATGCACAACAAGCACAAGCACAACAACAAGCACAACCACAAGGGCCACAAATAGTCAATGGATAAAAGTTGGGGAGCGCTCGATCTCGAAGGTGATCATCTGACAAAGATGAGAGAGGATAACCTTGCCAAGGCACAAGAGATTGCTTCACAGTTTTTTCAATGTTTTAACAGTGATGCTGGCAAGTTGGTACTCAATCGACTTAAAGACATTACTATTAATCGACCTGTTCTGTATGCCAATTCAACACAATTCAGTGCGGGTATTCGAGAAGGTCAAAATCAAATTGTTCGACAAATACTTGAACAAATTAAACTAGCAAACGGAGAGTAAAAAATGGATGAAGAAACACTGATAGAAGATACACCTGTGGAAACGCAAGCAGAAGCAGTAACAAATGATGATATTACAGCAGCAGCTGATAAGATGAACAATCCAGACGTAGAAGCAGAACGTCCAGAGTGGTTAAAAGAAAAATACACCAGTGTTGATGATCAAGCTAAGGCTTATTCAGAATTAGAAAAGAAGTTTGGTGGCTTTACAGGCGCACCCGATGAATATGAACTGAGCTTACCAGAAGAAGTAGAAGGTGAGTTTGACATGGAAGATCCTCGAATGTCTTGGTTTCAAGAAGCGGCTAAAGAGTCGAATATGTCACAAGATACTTTTACTCAACTGTTGCATGGCTGGGTAGAACACGAAGCTCAAGCCACAGAGTTTGATCGTGAGAGTGAAATTAAGTCTTTGGGTAATAACGCTCAAGGTCGATTAAAAGACTTGGCTGATTGGGGTAGTGCCAACTTAGACCAAGACCAATACGAAGGTTTTAAAGCACTCGCAGCATCGGCTATGGGTGTGGGTGTATTAGAAGCATTGGTGGGTAAAACCAGAGAGGGTTCAATCCCACGTTCTAATTCAACGGTACAAACAGGGGAAACACCAGAGAGCTTGCAAAAACTCATTGCTAATCCTGAATATCAAACCAGTGTGGACTTTAGAAAAAATGTAGAACGTAAATTTAAAGAATACTACGGCTAATTAGGGGTCACAGCCTAATCGGGGTTCCTTACTCTCCTCAAGTTTAGTTTTCCTCGTTAGTTATAAAAAAGTGCGTCAGCCAGTACGATAACTGGCACTTATTAAAACCCTTGACAAATACTATCAATTAGATAATAATAGTAGTCAAGTTACAAATGGACACCTTCTATTTAAGAAGCCCAGATCGAAGTAACACGATCTGCCCCGCAAGGGATACCAGAACACAAGGTATGTTTTTTAAATAATAGGAGGACGTAATGTCTAAAAATTTAACAAGTGGCGCTCAACAACAATTTGACGCTGAAGTAAAGCAAGCTTTTCAAACAGCTGGTTCTTTACGAGACACCGTTACTATCCGCAATAGCGTGGTTGGTGACATTTATAAGTTCCGCAAAATGGGTAAAGGCCTAGCAAATCAAAAGCCATCTCAAGCGGACGTAACCCCAATGGATGTAACTCACAGCTTAATCAGCTGCACACTAGGTAACTGGAATGCACCTGAGTACACTGACATCTTTGATCAAGCCGAAGTCAACTTTGATGAGAAGTCTGAATTATCTGCAACTATCGCTGGTGCGTTAGGTCGTAGATTAGATCAGTTAATCATTGATGCTCTTGCAGCAGAAGCTTCACCAGCAGGCACGATTGCTCATGGTTCAACTGGCATGACGTTAGGTAAAGTTATTACTGCATCTAAGAACCTTAACGATAAAGGCGTACCGTCAGGTGATCGTCACATCGCTGTTAGTGCTGATGGTCTTGAGGATATGCTTAACTTATCCACAGCAACCAGTGCTGATTACGTCAGTGTCAAGTCATTAATGTCTGGCGACATTGATACTTACATGGGCTTCAAGTGGCACATCATTGAGACTCGCTCAGAAGGTGGCTTACCGTATGCTTCTTCAACATGGGAAGGTTTTGCATGGCACAAGTCAGCAATCGGTATGGCTATCGGCATCGACATCAAGACGGAAGTCAATTATGTAGCACAAAAAACATCTTGGCTATGTAATGGTGTAATGAAAGCAGGTGCAGTTTCCAGAGATGGTGACGGTATCGTTTCTGTTTCTTACCAATAATAGGAGAATAATATGGCATATTCACATCCAAACTTACAGCGTGTCGGCCCTAGTAATTCTGACTCGCCTACTTTCTGGACTTACTCAACTACTGACACAGCAGCAACATTGAATACCGCAAGTTATTTTGATGATGCTTCTGATGATTTGACTGCTGGTGATTTAATCTATGCGATTACTTCAACTAGTGGAACGACTGTCGCTGCCTTGTATTACGTCTTAACGAACGCCTCTGGTGTTGTTGATGTAAATGATGGCACGGTGTTAGCAGCTACTGATACTGACTAAGAGTTAGACAAAGTTGAACTTAGCGGTGGGTAACTGCCGCTATTTTATAAAGGGGTACAAATGGCAACTGATATTTCAATGTGTTCCAATGCGTTACTGCTAATCGGACATGACACAATATCCGCATTCACCGATCCAGGTGCAGGGGCTAAAGTAGCTTCCAACTTATACACCACAACCTATGAGAATTTATTAACGCTACATCGTTGGCGTTTCGCTTCGGCTAAATCATCTTTATCAAAATTAACCGCAACACCATTGAATGAGTGGACAAATGCTTTTTCTTTACCCAGTGGTTATTTAACAGCGATTAAGGTTTACCCAAACACAGACTTTGAGATCTATGAAAACAAACTGTATGCCAATACAGCAACAATAGAACTCGACTATATTTTTAAACCAGACGAATCAAGACTACCGGCTTACTTTGTTAAGTTGATGGAATTTCACCTGGCTACACAATTTTCAATCCCAGTGACTGATAACTCTACGAAAGCAGAGGAATATCGCACTATGTATGAAGATCAATTAAGACGATCTAAGTATGTTGATTCACAAGCAAGGCCAAATGATTCTATTTTAGACTCACCTTTTACTGAGGTTCGATAATGCCTAGAGTATTAAGCTTGCAGACTAACTTCAATTCGGGGATGTTAGATCCTCGCTTGGCGGCACGTACTGATATCAAGCATTACTATCAAGGCGCAGCTTCAGCGATTAATGTTGTATCAACACCACAAGGCGGACTCAAGAGACGACCAGGCTTTGCTTACGTGGATGATATTGGAGAGTCAGCACGACTCGCTGCCTTTGCCTTTAATGTTGAACAAACCTATTTGATGGTGTTTACCAACAACAACATTGAGGTGTTTAAGGATGGTGTGTCACAAGCCAATGTAACAACAACCTACACTTCGGCACAACTGTTTGAATTGCAGTGGACGCAATCAGCCGACACCATGATTATTGTCCATGAAGATCATGCACCGGCTAAACTGGTTCGTGGTGGCTCACACACGTCTTGGACTTTATCAACCATTACTTTATCCAACATTCCACAGTTTGATTATGGCTCTGGCGCTGTTGATGTATGGTCATCTGCTAAAGGCTGGCCTAAGAGTGTTACCTTCCATGAGGGTCGAATGTGGTTTGGTGGCTCTAAGTCTCGTCCTCAAACCATGTGGGGATCTAAAGTATCAGACTTCTATAACTTTGCCATAGGCACTGGCCTTGATGATGAATTAGTGGACATTACTCTGGACACGGATCAAGTAAACGCTATTACGGCTATATTCCCAGGCCGACATTTACAAGTGTTTACAACAGGTGGTGAATTTATGATGCCAGACAGTCCGATCACGCCTTCTAAGAGTGCAGTAAAACGACAAACACTATACGGATCATCCACAATTCCACCTAAATCTATTGATGGTGCGACTATCTTTATGGATAGAACCGGTAAGTCCTTACGAGAGTTTTTATTCACTTACACAGAAGATGCTTATACGGCTGGCACAACTTCGATTGTAGCATCTAATTTGCTTAATTCACCTGTTGATATGGATGTGTTAAGAGGAACGACTACAGACGATTCTAATTACGTTTATATCGTCAATGCAGATGGCACTATGGCGGTGTTTAATACACTGAGAAATCAAGAAGTATCTGGCTGGACTAAATGGACTACAGCAGGCACAGTAGAGTCCGTCTGTACGGTAGTGGATGAAGTGTACTTGTTGGTTAAAAGAACAATTAACAGTGCCACAAAATACTATCTTGAGAGTTTAAATGTTAATACTTTCATGGATGCTAACAAGTATCAGACCATCACCCCAAGCGCCACAATAACAGGACTGGCTCATCTTAACGATGAAGAATGTCGAGTAGTGGCTGATGATGCAGTGATGCCGAATGCCACCCCCAGCTCTGGCTCCATTACTTTATCAAGAACAGCGACAACAATAGAAGTGGGTTTGGATTATGACATAGAGATTAAAACCATGCCAATTAACCAGGACTTCCAAGATGGGCCGACTCTGGTTCGTAAGAAAAGAATTGTTAAAGTGGTGGCTGACGTGTATGAGTCACTAGGTTTGTTTGTTAATGGTGAACGCTTGCCAGACAGACAGTTTGGTACTGGCATTTTAGGAACAACACCAACGGTTTATACAGGCATACATGAGGTTTATTTACTGGGTTGGGATCGATTATCGCAAGTAACAATTACGCAGGAAGATCCACTACCAATGACAATATTAGGATTAGCAGTGGAGTTTGAAGCATAATGGGAAAGACATTTAAAAAAGTAGCAACGGTAGCAGCAGTCGCTTATGGTGGTTATGCGTTATACGGTGCAATGACAGCAGCGCCAGCCTTGGCAAGTACATCGACATTACTTCCAGCAGCAGGCGCAGCAACACCAGCCTTTGGTTCGGTAGCAGCAATGCAAGCAATAGGATCACCCACAATAGGAGGAGCGGCAGCATCAACAGGCTTCTTAGGTATTAGCTCTGGTGCATGGTCAGCAGGCACAACAGCTATGTCAATGTTAGGCAGTGTTAGAGCAGGACAAGCACAAGAAGTCCAGTATCAGATGCAAGCAGAACAAGAAGCAGACAAAGCAGCCGATCAAGAACTACAAAGAAAACAACTGTTACTTGCTACAATAGCTACACAAAGAGCAGGTCGTGGCGCACAAGGAATTACAATGGCAGGATCACCTTCGGGAATGATCCAGAGCAATATTGATATGTTTGGTTATGATCAAGCACTGGCTGGTTCAAACACAGCATCAGCTCAAAGCAAGTATTTAACTTCTGGCAAGTACGCTGCCAAGTCTGGTTATACAAGCGCCTCAAATACTCTATTGAAGTATGGTGAAAGAACAGCAGCAAGAGGAGGCCCAGCCTAATGGCGATTAATATTCCTCAATACCAGAGACAGGTACAGTATCAAAGAACTGGTATGAATAATGAAGAAGCTCAAGGCTTTAAGTCTTTGGCTAGTCAATTAGAGCAGTTTTCTAACACTCAACAAACAGCAATGGACAGAGCTGCGGCACTACAAGGCGAGACATCTGGACAAATGGCAGCAGCAGGTAAAACTTCTGGTGTGGTTATGCAAGATGACAGCACAATCTATTCACGATCTTTTAACAAAGGCGCGAGAATGGCTTATGCCGCTGCAATTCAAACTGATATTAGAGAGAATGTATCGCGTATTCAAAGAGAGAACTCTTATGATGTAACGGCTTATGACACAGCATTAGGTGGCTATAAGAAAGGTTTAATGTCAAAGATGGACTCAGCTTTAATACCCCATGCTACTCAAGAGTTTTACGCACTAGGATCACAAGGTAGAGCGCAAGTTGAAGGCAACATATTCCAAAAGAACAAAGAAGCGAGCTTTGCTGCGATCACTAAGAATCTACTAGACACAGACAAGTTGGCAATATCTGAAGTTAAGTCTGGCAGCGTAGAGGGATATGCTAAACATCAAACACAGCTATATGCGATGTATGATGAAGCTGTAGAAAACAACCTAATGGATGCTACTGCGGTTGAGAAGCTTAAAGATGCCTTTGAAGAAAGAGCATACTCGGCTGGAATCGTAGGATCATTTGAGAGAACACTACAAGCACAAGGAATTGAACAAGCTCAAAAAGGCTTGGATCTATTCATAAAAGAAAAGCACGACACATTAACTGAAACATCTCAAGAAGCTATTGAAGCCAAGATGAAAAGCTTGATCTCAACAGAACAAACAAAGCTTAATAAGATAGCAACCAAGAAGTCATCAGAACTAGCACTTAAAACTAAAGCAGCTAAAGATATGCTGGATGGTTTTAATTCGGTTATTGATCAAGGACACTTACCAGATCCGCAGTCTTTAGAAGCGGCATTAAAGGTTGGTGCTGGAACAGAACACGAAGCCGATATAAAAGGTATTCAATCATTTTCAAATGCGTATATTCCGTTTATTGCTATGTCCGCAGAAGCTCAAGCTAACGAACTAGCACAGGCTAAAAACAAAAAGAACATGACTGAATCAGAGGCTCAAGTATGGAAGCGTTTGAACGAGGTACACACTAAGACGATTGAAGAAGCCAAGACCAACGGCTTAGAATTGTTTTATAAACAAGGACTTACAGAAGGCGCTCCATTACCAGAGATTAACTTTGATCTATTGAGACACAGCAAGATTGTAGAAGGGAAACTGGTTACTAAGACAGAAGAAGAAAAAGTATCAGACAAGCAAAAGCTAACACAGCAGTTCTTACAGAATGTTGATATGGCTAATAGAGCTAGTATTCATTATGGTGTTAAAGTTCCACCACTAACAACAGTACAGGCTAAGTCATTAAAGCACGCTATTAAAGAAGGTAACAGGGAAGAAGTTATCGGCATGATGTCAGTGATCACTAATGGTTTTGGTGTTGATACACCAGATGCAATGGCTGCGGTATTTGAAAACGATACAACGGCTTATACTGCGGTTGGCGGCATGGTAGTAACTGGAACTGCTCACAGCATGGATGTAGCTACAGATATGCTTAAAGGCATAGACATGATGAAAGATCATCCTAATCTTATTGCTAAAGACTTTGACATTAAGATCAATGAGAAGATCGGCCTAACTTACTTAGAAGCAGATATGCCAGAGCAGCATAAGACTATCATAAACGGCACTAAGGCTTTGTATGCTCAGTACATGGTTGAAGCTGGCAAGTATGGTGCATTGAAAGACAACGAGACAGATGAAGAACTCTTAAATAAAGCAATCATTGACTTTACTGGTGGCTATGCTGATATGGAGATTCAAGGTAGCGGCACTTGGGATAAAGAATTTAGAATCGAATTACCAAGAGACCGACAAGGCAAAGTCCAAGATGTGGAACAAGTTGAGTCTTGGATGAAAGGCCTAACTGTTGCTGATATTGATGCAATGGGTGGCGTTAGAGACATGTCATCGGAAGAAGCTGTTAAATTAATTAACCTAGGTTATGTTCAGCTAATCACAATGGGCGATGGCCGCTATGCTGTTAAAACAGGTAGAGAAGCTGCGGCTGTTATGATTGACTCTAAAACAAATGAACCTTTCTTGTTAGATTATCAGATCGGTAAACACTTTGAATCAACACTAGGCTTCACTCATGAAACAACAGAGTCTGAAATAACAAACAAGGTTGTGGATGAACAAGGCAATGAGGTGGTTGAAGAAACCTCTTTAGTAGATGATGCAGTGGACTTGATAGACACTATCAGTGATGGTGTATTAGATGTTGCCACAACAATAACTGACAACACAGTAGGCAAGCTTGCTGATCTAATCTATGATGATGAGACTATGGATAAGGTTAATGCTAAAAAATCCGAAGCAGAGCGCCAGAGAAAAGAAAAGATATACGAAAAGAAGAAGAATAGGAAGAAAACCAAATGATGGTGTTTGACCGTAAAGGCCAAGAGAACTTTAACA
>Ga0233443_1002578_pt1 | contig 13628 bp, 10 predicted proteins | sample SI_123_September_2_FD_182784 | JGI IMG/M metagenome (GOLD analysis project Ga0233443, IMG submission 182784) | Seawater microbial communities from Saanich Inlet, British Columbia, Canada - SI_123_September2016_200_MG | ecosystem: Environmental > Aquatic > Marine > Inlet | place: Canada: British... | reverse complement strand
TATTTTTTAGGTCACTACAGTCTACGACCGATTTTTTCATGCCTCCTTTTTTGAAAAACAGAAATACCGAGATTTTTGTATATATCACGATGGATAGTTTCTGGCGTACCAGATATTCGGATATGATGAATATCATTTTGTTCATCAGTAAATATAATGGTTGATCGCTGATTGTGTTACCTAAATAATTAAAATGATCTAAGATATGATAACAACCTCATTTTAAGGATTAATATGTTTCGCATTTCAAACATTGTGCGTATCCCATTTATTGGGATTAAAAGAATATTTCAGGCTGATGGTAAATTGCAATTCTGGTTGTCTCAAATAACTGTTGTAATTTCAACCATTATTGGCGTATATCTCGCTGCAAACACAGGTTTTGAAAAAGCCATGCAATTTGAAAATATTACCAAACAACGAGATGTCTATTATTTAGCTACAGCGTTACAAATGGAAATGGAAGATAACATCAAAACAGCGAAAGAATTTACTGCCCTGTTATCAAAAGGTGGTTATTATACCAAATCTCAACGATTAAAATTTGCAACGTTTGTTTGGCAAGCGATGGGTGAATCTAGTGAAACTTTTCAGATTAGACCCGATGTATTAACTCAAAATAGAAGATATTTTCAAGATATTGATTCAATTCTAGATAAATTAGACAATAAGCGATTAGGACGTAACAATGTTATTAATAAAATGGATGAAATAACCAAAATATTTAAAGAAAAAACAATACCAATACTGCAGCAACAACGTGATAAAATTAAAAGTTTTTTAATAAAAAACAAGTTGAATCCAGATATTTCTTAATAATACTTGAATAAACTATATCTGTGTGGACTCAATTTGAATCAATTTTAAGAATACCTTTCCCATTCCAAATCTTCTGATTATAATTTTTGAATACTCGGATATTGTGCTTTTTTGTCCAAATTTGTCACAACAAATTAGGCATTTTATATGTTGCCTAAAATTCCAAACTTCTAAAGTTATCCACCATAAAATCCAATACATCCAGATTCTTTTGAAATTCCCTGATAGCAGGAATGTAGCCATAACAATGCTTGCCGTTATCATTATGTGATTTTCTAAATAAAGGAACCGCATGAGAAGCACAAAAAGATTTATAGCGACAAGGAGCGCATTTTGGGTGGCTGACCAAGTTTCTAATAATTTCTACCAGCATTTTTTCAATTTTATTGTGTTTTCCTGAGACCATTTCCTGAATGCTGGTATTTTTTAAATTACCCAACGAACCAAAACCGTAGTTAATATCCAAAACGTGTTGCCCCATGGATTCAGACCAGACATAAACATCCATATTTTGATCAATATATAAGCTGGTTAATAATATGTCTCTGGTTTTGTCTTTAATTCCTTTTAAATCTAGTGGTTCAGGTTCTGGAAGTAGCGATTCGTTGATCGTGCCATCGGCTTGCAGTGCTTTACTTTCTCCATATTCATCCAATAATGTAATGGCGTATTCGCCTAACGGAATGATGGATATTTTATAATTTTGTTGCATGACGATTTTAGAAACTTCGGCCAGCCAGTTAACCTCATCGTCTATATCAACCACTTGTGACTGATTGAAATTACGAGTTTTTGAGGGGGCATAGCGTCCCAGTTGCATTTGAGCATTAATACCTGATAAGGGAGCAATACATTCATCAACAAAACGTTGTGGAGAAAAAGCAGACAATAATTTTTGAGTGAGTACCAATTCGGGATAACCATTGATGTCATTTTCACGCATGGAAAGCATCATTTGTTTGATGTCGTTGGCTTTATCCACAAAAGGGTCGTAGATGATTTCTAAAAATAAGCGGCCTGAATAGTTTTGGTTGAGTTTGATAAATTTTTCTAACTGTTGAGTCGGACCTGTTGAAAAAATACGAAATTTTGAAGGTAATAATTCTGCCAATCGAAATAATTCTTCTTCGGGTAATTCTGCATGATTACCAAAACGCATGGTATAAGAGTAATGTGCGACCTGATAGGCATCTTTTGCAAAATAACCTGTGTTTTTGGTGTTTAGGTTTTGTTGTACCCAGTCGTAATATTCAAGTGTTCGAGATGAAATAATTTGTAGTGTGTCATTTGACAATAAACCTGTAAAACGCTGGCGATTTTTTAAGTCTTTGTCAACCAGGCAACCAGAGCATCCTCTGCCACAGCCGTCATAACTGTGAATGCAGAATTGCAGGTCATCCATGATACCGAGGGTACTATTTTGTCGGTTAAATATTTTATCAGTGTTCATAATGTTTAAATAATGCGGCTGCGACATGGGGGCATTGTTCATTTTTAGGAGGCTGTCCAAGAACGCATTTTTCCTCTAAAGCGGTGTTAAAATCTGGCTCAAAATGCTCAGTTACATTAGTAAACTGTGCTGTTTCGCCAAATTTTGCCTTGTTCTGAAGAAAATCTGCATTCTCGGACAGCCTCCTAGACTTAAGAAAATCCAGATAAACATGAAATCCTGTTAATCCACAATAATGCAGATAATCACAATTCATGCAGCTGGTTGATTGGGTGTGTGCTTTGATGATTCGAGCAGAAATTTGTTTTATTTTTTTGTTGATGGTGGCTTCGATAGGGTCATGTTGTACATTTCCCAACGCTTGATAACCAAACCGAGGGCTTTGAGAAATGTCTCCAATGGCTTCAAATTTGATGAAAAAATGTCCACTTTCATCAATTTGTAATGACCGTCTTGCTAATCCATCAATGTGGTTGGTGACTAATTCACGAAATGATAAAGTGTCTTGTTCTCGGCATTTGACTGCATCAATGGTCTTTTTTAATACTGGTCGATAACTACAGGAAAGTCGTTGATCCTGTTCGATGCAATGATCAAAATCAATGAGCCAGTTTTGGGTCGCTTCAATGTCATCACAAGTTTGAATAAAGTTTTTTTCAGTGGGTGTCCAGTTGATGGTTAATTCAGTAAATCCATTGTCAACAGCAAATTGGTAGGCTTGTTGTGCCGTCATGGATCGGATGGTGGGCGTGCTGAGGTTGATGGTCAAGTCAACCGCATTAAACAGTTGTCGTGCTTGCTGAAATAAATGCGTGTATTTTTTACCAAAACCACCTTTGTGCATGGTTAATGGGTCTAATACAGCAATCGGAACAATAGGAATATTACTTTGTAAGCGATGTAGTTTTTTTAATCGATGCATTATTTTTTCACTATTTCCCACCAGTGAAAAAGTAATAAAAATTCCACTGTTTGAATTAATGAAACCTGTGTCTTGTAATAAATGAGCCCCTTGAGTATAAATATTTTCTAAATGTTCATCATCCATGCGCAAATGATCACCTATGCCGAAGGTTAGGTTTACCCGTTCCAGTCCTGTTTGCTGGTTGATGTAATCTTTTAAACGACTTATGGAGGCATGTAAAATATTCGTTTTCATGTCTGGTTGCGAACTATTTTTTTCATTGAATGACAGCTGGCATCCTGCACATGTGCCTGCGCAGGCGTAGACGTCATCAATTTCGATTTGTAGTTCAGTGGATAGATTAGACACAGTCATAAATTCTCAGTACAGCATAGGGTGTTGCCAGGTTTTATCGGTATTGATATTCAGCTTTAGTAGCCATTCAACGTATCTTTTAGCACCAAAACAATCATCATTTTGTCGATTGTTTTTCCAAAATTCCATCAGACATTTGTCACTATGGTCACAATTTAAACAGTCTGAATTATTGTTACGCATGATCTGTTTGCGTAAATAACTGCGACGAGCAGGGGAATGTAATATGGTTTCAAATGATTGCTGTAAAATATTTCCAAAGGGTTGCATGAATTCCTGAAAACCTTGTCGATAATCGGGAAGAACAAATTCTCCGTCAGGTAATAAAAATAAGGTTTGTCCTGCAATATTTCCCAGTAATGAGGTGTTTTTTTGTCCTAAAATAAAGCGCATTTGACCAATTTCAGGAACATTCTCCTGTTTGTTTTGTCGCTGAAAATAATGTTCAGACAATGTTATCATAAAATCAACATATTGATGCATCGATGGTGCATATTTCTGATAAGGGTCGCCATCATTTTGTTGATTCCACATGAATGGTAACCAACTGGTTTCAGTGATGCCTATGTCAGATAAATAGTCTAATACCGTGGTTGGGCCTTGCTTAATCAATTCCTGATTGACTACACTGATGGTGGATAGTTCAAGGTCATAATCAATGGCTCGACGTGCTTGCTTTTCCCATTTCTTCAAATAACCTTTGCCTCTCATTAAACCATCAAAAGAGGATTGAAATTGCCCTTGTCCATAGTGCCGAAAGACTTCAAACCATTCAGTCTTTAAGTTAATCAGGGCTGTTAAAATGGTGTGCTTAACTTGGTATCCTTTGCTTTCAGTGAAAATTGAATTAATGGTGTCTGCGGCTTCGGTAAAATAACCGATCCCCATTTCTGTTGGCTCACCGCCATACCAATAGCATATGATGGTCTTTTGTAAAACATTTTTTGATTGGTAATAGTCCGCTATTTTATGACAAGTCTCCGCAAGTTTTGAAATGTCCATGATTTCATCACTTTGACGTTGTTGTTTACTGAGGTAGCAATGTGGACAATTTAAAGAGCATTTTAGGCTAGGCATTAATGTGAAAATAAAATAGCCTTGTTCTATTGAAATGGGGGGCAATGTGAAGTCCTATATTGGTTTTAATAGACGGTGATTTAATAAGTTTTTAATCGTTTTTTTTGATAAAGAATTTTCCATTGAGAGGGTTTGATAATGTGTTTTTTAGGTAGTCCCCAAAGACCCTTTCTGTATTTTTTTGCCGTTCTTTGATAAGCAAATAGCTTTCCATTTCTTTTGAATGAACTGTAAACCCATGCAAAGCCATTTCTAACCATTTCTGCATTAATATGTCGTCCTTTATAGAAAATATGGGCAACAATTCTTCGATTATTATCATTAACAATTGATAGGTTGACTATTCTATTTTTAATTAATGCTCTCAGTGTATTTCTTGATTCTCTGCCAAATATTTGCTTATTTTCTGGTGCATCAATGGCTGCTAGTCTAACGGTTATAAATTTTCCTTTACTGATGACGTTGATGGTATCGCCATCTATTATTTGCTTAACTTTTCCTACGATTAATTTTCTATTACTGGATGGTTTTGCAAAAATGGCCTTGAATGATTTATATTCTTTGGAAGCCTGGCAGGGTATTGCTGTGGTTATTAATGCAGTGATGACCAGTAATTGAATTATTTTTTTCATTATTAGCTTAATTTGTAGAGTTGAGTTTGTTGTTGAACTGAGTTGAATAAATGATTCATTAATAAGGTTCAATACAGCGTTCTACACTAACTTCATGTCACTGAAAAACTGCTTGAAAGGTAGTCCAAATTGTTTTTCCATAACTTCAAAATTAATGTTTTCAACGGCTGGAGGAGGGGTTTTAAAGGCAAACAATATTTGGTGATTATTGTCGATTTCAAGTAGATAGCATTGTTTGTTAAAAATATTATGTAATAACAATAAACCCTCATAATGAGTGTAATCATTACCATAAAAGGTGAAACAAAGCATTCCTTTAGATGACAAGCTATTAAACAGCTGTTGTAAAATTGGTTTTTCTTTTAATGTAAAACTTTTGTTTTCTGAGTTTAGAAATAGATCCATTAATATTAAATCATATTGATGGCTGTTTTTAGTCAGGTATGATTCTGCTGAATCTATGAATAATTCAAGTTGATTATTTAATGGGTCTAGCATGAAATATTTTTCAGCGACATTAACAACTTCTTCTCTCATTTCAACCGCATCAATTTTAATGCCTTCTACAAATTTAAATAAATAATTTATTTGGCATCCTCCCCCCATTCCAAGTGCCAAACAGTTTTGTGGTTTAAGCCAGCAAAGAGGTGTTAGCATTGCTTGGGTGTATTGTTGCATTAGGATAGCGGGATTACTGAGTAAAGAGCTGGATTGTTGGTGTTCACTGCCGAAATGTAGCCCTCGAATGGTTGACGGAAAATCAACCACTTCAATGATGCCGTACTCATCTTCGGTTTGATGAATCAATTGACCGCCATATTTTTGCATGAGAGACCTAAATTAAGTATTTTGTTTGAAATATTTTAATTCAAACTTAAGAGTGGGGAGAGAAGTTTCATGTCTGTGTATTAAGAACCTGTTCATAATCTTTTTAGAAGTAGGCATAAATAAAGATAGATTTAACCATTTCCACTGTTGCATCGATTATTTCATTAACCAATTTTGAAAATGGTTTTCCAGTATAACCTCCATCAGTTAATGCATTACTTGGTCGTTTTCCTGAGTTTTTCCAATTGAGGCCTAATTAAGTAGGTGACCATAATTATATTAACATTTTCACTCAATATTTTCCGCCCTTTGGCACTACTACTCTGACCGAATAGACCTCTATGCAATCAGAGCAGTAACACCAAAGGTCAAAAAATCTTGAGCAAAAATTTTGTTAAGATAATTATGGTCACCTACTTATTTCAAATTGTTCGTGAGAAATATCACTGGATAACTTGATTTATCCATATTATCGACATCCTGTAATATTCAATAAATAACAGAATTTTTTGATAAATAAAAGTTTTTAACAGGTTGCAACAACATACTATTATAAATACCGACATTAATTATAAATATAGTCAAGTTCTAATGAAAAGATCTGGAATAATTTTGTTATTTAACAATTCGATGCCCTCTTGTATGGTGAAATTCTTCAGCAAAACTTGATGATTTCTAAAGCTCAGGCGCACGAGACTCACCGATCAACATGACGTTAGTGGTATTTTAAGTTGTTTTTTCAAAAAATACTCGTGATACAAACCTGTGGTGCAAAAAAAATACATCCGCCACAACATTATCTGACATCAGCAAAGACCTCACAAAAACATCCCCTCTGCTCATCCCACCTAACTGGAATCACCTCATTCGTAATATTATTAGCCGCGACCCTATCAGGTATGTATTTGACATAGTGGGGTAGAGGAGTTTGTAGTTGTTTTCTTGTATGTGTTTTAAAATTAATAATGCAGGGTTGGGTCAAGTATGGGGGGATGAATTTGTACCAGATGCACTTATTGCGGACCATAACCAAACTTTAAAACTAGAAACTATTGATTTTTTTGCTTCATATCATAATATCGCTGACGCCATTCTGCTTCCATTTCTTCAAAGACATGATCAACTGACAAATCCATCTGCAATAATAATTGTGAAACCATTAACAAACTACTGTCAACAAATTCAGGAATAACTTCTGTTGCACCAGCTTGTCGCAAGTAATCAATATAGGCCTCACTATTGGCACGAACAACAATCGGTACGGTAGAATTAATTTTCCGGGCACTATCCAGTAACTTCATAATCGAAGGAAAATCTGTAAATGTAACAACAATCGCTTTTGCTCTTTGTAAACCTGCTGCAAGCAAAATTTCATTATGCGTTGCATCACCATAATCAATGTGTGCATCAATACAATGTCCTCCATTGATTATGTCGATATCTAAATCTAATGCGGCCCAATTCACTTTTTCTCGTTCCAATACATGTGAGACCCTTTCTCCCACCAATCCATATCCACAAATAATGACATGATCAGACATATCTGCAAGATCATTTGTTACTTTTTGTGTGATATTACTAAGATTTTTTTTGTAACTCATACCACACAATAAGACAGCAAAATAACCATTAGCTTGAATCATAAATGGTGCAATTAACATGCTTAAAAAAATGGTCGCAAGTACAAATTGATGCACTTCTGTATTCAGCACTTGTGAATTAACAGCTAATGCCAACAATACAAACCCAAATTCTCCACCTTGCGCCAATGAAATTCCAGACCGTAGAGCAACACCTTGTTCAATACCTAATGATTTAGCCACTCCAAAAATGAGTATCGCTTTCATCAGCAACAAACCAAATACAGCAGGTATTAACCAATACCATTGTTGCAAAATAACATGAAAGTCGGTAATCATTCCGACAGTAATAAAAAACAAACCAAGCAAAACATCTTGAAATGGTCGAATATCTAATTCAATTTGATGTTTATATTTCGTTTCAGACAACATCATACCAGCTAAAAAGGCGCCTAACGCTAATGACAAACCAAACCACTCTGTCAAATATGCTGCACCTAATGTTACCAGTAATACGCTAAAGGTAAATAATTCTGTCGATCGAGATTTTACAGCGTCATCAAACATAGGGCGTATAACCCAACGCCCTATAGAAATCATTAATACAAAAACAGAAATCCCTTTTAACATTGCCCAAAACAGTTCATAGATCATTCCAGTTTCAGCTTCCCCTACACCCAACAATGGAATCATCACCAAAAAAGGTACTACGGCTAAATCTTGAAATAAGAGTATACCAATACTCATCTGACCATGACGAGACTTCAACTCAACCTGCTCAGTCAATTGCTTAATCACAATAGCAGTCGATGACATTGCCAATGCACCTGCCACAACAAATGCGACTTCCCAAGAATAACCAAGCGACATAGCTAAAGCAGTAATTAGTCCCACAGTCACAAATACCTGCCCACCGCCAATGAAAAGCACTGAATGACGCATTGCCCAAAGTCGCGATAAAGAAAATTCAAGACCAATCGTAAACAACAGAAAAACGACACCAAACTCGGATAAGAGATGTAAGTCCTCAACTGACAATACCCATCCCATACCATAAGGTCCTGTGATCATACCCGCACCAAGAAAACCGATAATTGATGGCATATGGAAACGACGAAACACACTAATGACAATGATAGAGACAACCAATAGAATGAGAATTTCTACTAAAAAGGAATGGTTATTCAAAGTTTAAGACCTAGTTTTATTGATTATTAATTTAAGCTTAGCTGAATTCCATTAAACTGTTAGTAACAGCAGTAATCCATAAAAAATCAATCACAAAAACATCCCCCTCTGCTCATCCCACCTAACCGGTATAACCTCATTCGTAATATTGTGTGCCGAAAGCCCATCTGATAGGCGATTTGATATGGTGAGGCAGGGGAGGTTGTAGTCGGTTTCTTGTGTGTGGTTTAAATTAATAATGCAGGGCTGGGTCAAGTATTGGGTGGTGAATTTATGCTGGAGTAGTTTTTGTGGGCTACAGGCTAGTAGAGTCGTATATGGCGTTAAATTCTTCGTTATATTTGTTCATTCGATTTAATCAATTTATTATTAGCTTTACGGCAGTTTTGTAGTCGCAAATACAAAGAATGGGTCCTGTATAACCGAAATCTAGTACATGTTCCGATCTATTTTCAATGTCAGGTAATAAATCATATGCAGGAGTCAGTTTCCAGCCAGCATCATTATGAAGCATTGAGAAGTTTTTTAAGTGGTCGTCGGTATTGCCAATCATCGCATTAAACAATATCTGCTTGTAGAATTGTTCTATTTGTTCTGCTGGTTTTGTCGCTATCTTTCTTATAATATTTGCGATGTCAGTTAGAAAATGGCGTTGAAATTCCTATATATTTGGTAAAGTAAAATCTTTTGTAAAATCTTCCGTTATAGCTGGTGTAGGTGCTTTTGAGGCGCAAGAAGTTATTAAGCCTACAATAAATAGCTCCATAATTAGTTTAATTAATAATTTAATTTTTATATTCCTTTTAAATATATAGTGTCTGAATGAAAAAAGCAGCGCTGCTTGCCATGGAGAGCGAAGCGGAGGCAAGTAGTCCCCAATAGGTGTTTAGGGCGCGGGCGTATAGTCGAAGTGCGAACAATAGAGAGTGCGTAGACTGTATGCAAAGCGCATCCCGACAAGCTGTCAAGTCATTTGGGAAAATTGTAACGTAGAGCTGCCTAACGAGGCAGTTCGAAGTTGCAATTGACCAGGACGAATTGGGGCATATTAGGCCGTCGCGTTTGCGAGTCGATTTTGGGGACTTGGATGTCCCAAAATCTATAACGAGGTAGCGACACACTTAAAACATTGATGCATAAGAGATGTAGCGATTTATGAAGTAATATAAGTTTTAGCTTTGCATTTAAAGCCAATATTACCTTTTTATTGTGCATGAGGCGGATTTTTAATTAATTCACCTCTATTCCATATGCCTTTAATGATATTGTTTTTTGATATGATCATTTTCCCCTTTCCGTGTATCATATCATCTTTAAAGTTTCCTTTATAAATACGACCATTAGACCATATAAATTGTCCCATCCCATCTTTATTATTGTTGTTAAATTCCCCGATATACATTCGGTCATCACTAAAATAAAATTCTCCAGCCCCTTGCATCTTATCATCTCTAAAGTTGCCAGTATAACGGTTTCCATTTGGCCAAACAAAATTACCATAACCATGTTTTTGATTGTTTTTAAATGCACCTGAATATTCTCTTCCATCTGCAAATTGATATATACCAACACTATTACTACAATCACCTTTGCTACAATGATCTTTGAATTTTTCTGGGGAATATTTTTTATTTATAAATTCTTTTGATATTTTTGACGTTATATAATTAGGCCAATCTTTAAAAATATTTCCAGCATTGCAAATTTCACATGAATTTAAAAAAGCGATCAACGCAGACGGGGTGTTAATAGATAATGCTTTTTTATATAAATTAAATTCATGAAGTCGCAATTTTTTTCTTTGGTTACGAATTTTTTTTGCTTGCTGTTTGTGTTGGCACAATAGACATTCATTTAAATAATTCGTGAGTGCTATTAGAGACCCATTAATACTTGCTTTTCTAAAAGATATATCATCATTTTTAATTTCTCGTTGAGTACTAACTTCAAACATTTTTTCTGCGCCGTCAATAAATGCACAAGGTGGTTTACAGTTTTTCAAATATGAAAGGTACGATTTTGATGTATTAAGTATATTTGCATTTTTAAAAGCTACAATATCTTCTTGTCTTTTTAATTCATTTTCAAATTTTTGTGTTTGCTGATGTAATTTCAATTCAAATTGATCTTCTAAATTTCCAATTGTATTTTGTTTAATATTATATTTAACACCTAGTTTTTGGGCTTTAATTTTAGCTTGATTTGCTATTATGTTTGCACGAATCAAAGCTTCTTTTGCTGTTTTTTTCTGTTTGTTATTCGTTGCACTAGCTGCATAATTTACAGCTCTTTCAAACATTTCGGTGGCTTCTTTTTGTTGTTTCCTCATATTGGCCAATTTTTTCATCAATATATTTTTTTGTTTCACAACATCTTGGGATTGACCGTACAAATAAATTTCTTCAGTTAAGCTATGACTAACCCATGGTGTCTGTGTTTTATGAGTTTTATTCATAACATTTTTGCCTACTTTTCTAAATAGGTTTAATACCTCAACGCCAGGTATTGAAAGTTCTTCTATTAAGCTTTCCGCATAAGGACTATTTCTTCCAATACCATCTTCAGCTGTACTTCCAGGTGTTGTTGAATAAGCAATTAATGAACCAATAGGGGCATTAGCTTGTGCTAAACCACGGGATAATGAACGGGTAGTATTAAATGGATTGTTTCGACATGCATCTAATACAATAAAATTAGCTATATTATTTGTAGAATCAAGTTGTGCAAGCATCCAGTCTACATCAATGGCTTTATACTTAACGTCAGACTTAGTTTTATATCTTTCATCAACAGGTAAGATATAATTTTTACCTTCGATTTGAACCGCATGACCCGCATAATATAAAAAACCAATCCCGTTATGTTGCTTTAATGTCTTACTAAACACTTGCATAGCAGACTCTATTTGCCTTTTACTTGCATTAAGCAACGGTCCATCCCATATGATATTGAAATCGATGCTTTTTAATGCATTGACTAAATCTGATGCATCATTTTCAGGATTTTTCAGTGGAAATTGCATGTATTGGCTATTTCCTATTACTAATGCGAATTTTTTCTTTTTATTAGAAATAAAGTTAGTAGGTTTATATATTGACCGTGATTTTGATGCTAATGGTTGTAATTTAATAGAAAGTTGGATGTCAGTATTTTTTATAGCAACCCATTGAGTAATTTTCTTATAACCATATTTTGATACTTCAATTTTATAATCCCCTGAAGAAAGTTCAATTTCAGGGTAATATTTAGGCTCTATATTAAGTATGCGAATCTTAGCATTTTCAGGAACAGAGGTTACAGTTAGAAAATATTTATGTTTTGTAATTCTTTCTTTTTTAAAATTTCCATTGTGCCAAATTCCTCTTGTGGATTTTTTATTCAAGTCTGTCATTATCCCATAACCGTTCATAAGGTCATTTTTAAACTCACCTTGATAGAGTTTACCATTTGGCCATTCAAACCTACCTTTTCCATGTTTTATATTTTTTTTAAAATGACCTATGTATTTACGTCCATCTGGAAAATAGTAAATTCCATCACCATGCATCATGTCATTTGAAAATGAGCCAATATAAATTTCTCCATTTGTCCAGCTAAAGGTACCAATACCACTTTTTGTGCTATTGACAAAATTACCGACATATTTCCTGCCATCTGAAAATTGCAACGTACCCTTTCCATTTACACAATCACCTAAAATACATTCATCTACCTTTGTCTGTGAAAAACAGATTTGTTGATAAAATAAAATAAAAAATAAAAAAAATGTTTTATTTAACGTCATTTCAGAACTCACTTTAAGTTTATGGTAATAAATTAATGATTTTGGGACTAAGATTAACAACATCTGTTGCCAGTAATTGGGTGATGTACTTCAATTATTGAAGTATGAATAATCTACTAATTAGAGCTACTATATAATTTCTTATATAAGGATCAGAAAATAAATAAGCTAGTGTATATAAATGAAAATAATTTTCAATATGTTATTAAAAAACAATTGCTCATTAAGGTTTAGTGGGCATTAGAGTATTTATTGGCTAATTATTTAAGTATCGGAAAAACAAAGTTTTTCAAGTAAAATCTATGGGTGCATAAGACCTTATGAGGCATTGTATTCCTGAAAATTTTTGATAAAAATGCTACTTTCTAACTTTGTATTCATTCAATTGATCGACATTTAACTAAAATCCAGAAAAAGGGTCAAAAAAGGGTCAATGGTCAAAAAAGGTCGGTCAAAAAAGGGTCACCCATTAGCAATACCTTTGTCAAGAACAAAACTCTCCCATCCCAAAAATAATTGATTTTCAGGTTCTGATAAGTTTATTTGTAAAAAAAATAATTCACACCTGAAATTTCAAATTATGCTTACGGATTTTTACAATTTTCAAATGCTAATCCGCAACAGTCACCCATCAGGATCAAGATGATTTCTATTGTGATGAAATTATCCCTGGTTCACATGGAACCCCAAAAAATAATCAGTGCCAAACCGTATCTAATGATTTTTAACAAATCTGGTGGCTTAAAATTCATCCAACCTCTTCCTAGCTTACGATTTAGGCGAACTAACAATCTTACAAAATAAATTGACTGTCAGGTGTCTAATCAAATCTACTGGTTTTACCAACCCTTTTACGAGTTCACCTGACAGTCAAAACTGTTAACAACCAAATAATCTATTTTCGTCAAAAGACTCCTTGTTTTTAATCACGTAATAACAAGTTCTTGCATATTTGTGTGCTAATGCTTTTAAGGCAACCACACGTTTGGTT
>Ga0233443_1002566_pt1 | contig 13673 bp, 16 predicted proteins | sample SI_123_September_2_FD_182784 | JGI IMG/M metagenome (GOLD analysis project Ga0233443, IMG submission 182784) | Seawater microbial communities from Saanich Inlet, British Columbia, Canada - SI_123_September2016_200_MG | ecosystem: Environmental > Aquatic > Marine > Inlet | place: Canada: British... | reverse complement strand
AGCTCAATTCAGTAACAAGCAATAAATCGCATGGTAGCTCAAAACAGCCTTTATCATCTAAACCTACAGCAACCACACCAACAGCTAGTAAAACACCAGAGAAGATCAGTATAGGCGCTAAGATTACATCCCAGAGCCACAGTAAGCCCTTCAGACCGACAACTCCTAGTAGTAAGGGCTTTTCCAAAGAAGCAAGAAGCAAAGACCACCAGCACAGCAGTGTGGCAAACTATGAAAAAAGGGTTAGAGATAAAGTGGATCAGATGCAAGGTGAAACAACCACTAAGGGTAAGGATAAACAGCAGGGCCTAGCTCAAAAAGTTGGCTACAAAATGCCAGAGCCAAAAGTATAACTTACTGGCTCCACTGCACAATGACCAATAACTTGGGTTTTTCTCATAAAAGATTAAAGCTGGAGCCAGTAAATATGCTGGGAGCCACTGTTAGAGCGTGTTTTGAGTAAGTTTTCTTATGGACCCACTAATGGGAAAAGCACAAAAAAGCCTATTTTTGAGCCTCGAAAGCCCGATGGCGTTCACATTAAAAAATATTTTTATCATTATCTTTCATACTAGGCAGATAGAACTTCTTTTTTAGCAGACAAAAATTCATCATCAGTCAAAGCACCATTTTTTTTCAGTTCAGTAAGTTCTTTTAACTGAGTAGCTTTAGAATCACCTTTTAAAGTACCAGAGCTGGGCAACTCTTTAGCAGCTCTCTCGATTGCCTTTTTTACTTTGGAACTGCCCATCAGGTAGTAAATAGGTATGAAGACTAAGAGTAAAAAACCAGAAAGAACCGTAAGTGCCGCAAAGATCCATATTAAAGCACTTGCTTTCGTATAGGCAGAGATTTTGTACCCACTTCCAGCTTCTTCAATTAAAATCTTCATCTTAAAACCGAGGTGGGAAAAATCCTTGAAATTAGTTGCTTGAAGTGATGCTCCCATTTGCTCTTGAAGAGCTTTAGTTAGTAAATCAAGTGTCTCAGGATTTTTACTACAATGAACTGTTTTTACAAAAAACTCTTTAAAGCCGTTCTCGATTTTATCTTCCATATATTTTTTCTCCGTTTAGATATATTAATTTTGGGTAAAACTATAATTCCCATCAGAATCATAGCAAACTTCTCCATCTATAAATGCTGTTGAGCCATCGCCAAGCACGATTTCTTTTTCTGCGGAGTAACAAACCAGCGGTAGTTGATTATTGCTAGCAGATGCTACGTCAGGCATGAAGGGCCTTTCTCCACGAATATATTCACGCCAAGACCTACCAATATATAGGGGCTCATCAAATATCGAATTCACTAAATACTTCCATTTTCCACCAGCTTGTACATAGCCCCAAGTACCAACTTCTGTATTTGATGAGGTTGTAGCATCCCACATGTTATTAAACTCATTCTCTGTAATCTTAATGAAGTTCATTTCGCTTCTGATTAAAATTGCAGCGGCACTGAGTTGTTCTTGAGTTGCAACATCGGGAGCTGGCGGATAGAACGCTTCATTCCCATTTTTGAGATAATCACATACTCCCCATGGGGTATTTATTGGACACCAAGTCCAATCCACACCTGAATTGTCATCCATCTTTGTTAGTAGTAGGTCATTGCCAACATCTGTATAATTATAGATTTCCATTGGGTGGAAGATGCTTGATGAGCTGGCCAGTTCAACATCGAATAAAAGCATGGCTCCGTAGTCAGTAGGGTTTACTGGCTCGGCTTCAATATCTGTCCTTAAATAATAGCAAAATACCTGCCGATTGTAAGACAGACTTCCATCTTCCAATTCACCGATAATTAACCTTCGTGCCTCACCTTTAGAGGCATCAAGCTCAACAAAAATTTTGTCATTCCTATAAGCGTAATATTGATTGCTGGATCGTAACCACATGGACAATAAGTCAGTCTGTGGCTCACAAGTAACACTATCTTCAAATCTATCAATAAGTGATTTCTCCCACTGTGTAAGGTCTTTGTTCTCGGTCACACATGCTTTCATGCCTGAATGGTAGTATTCGATGAATCGTTTTCTTACTAATCCATCAGAGTCCCTTTCTGTCCACTCGCCTTTACAGACTTTTGAATCTGTAGATGCTTCCCTCTGTTGTTCTAGGCAGGATGTCGTACAGAGAAACGTGAATAATAAAACGTACTGTTTCATGCACTCTCCATTTATTGTAAGTACCTCAATTAGTATCAAAAAAGGTCGTTGGTATTTAGCTTCAAGCATTTGAACACCTAGACCTATAAACAGGCTTATCGGTAATAAATTAAATAACTTTACCATATATGGTGGTAGCGCAGATGGTATTTTCACCACCATATGTGGTGCGCATTGAATTCCCATTATCAGACACTTAAACAATGACTGATAAGCAAAGGTTTTTAAAAAAGTTGGGGAAGCATATTGCTAAAGTGAGAAAATCAAAGGGCTATTCTCAGGACAGAGTTTTCTTAGAAACTGAAGGTTTTTCTAGATCCACTGTCTCCCGCATTGAGAAGGGTCAAGTTAATCCTGAAGTTTGGACTCTTGCCCGAATAGCAACAACGCTAGGTATATCATTAAGTAAATTATTGGATATTGATTGAATCTCAAAGAGCGGCTTATTGAGCTATGTAGCTTTTGATCATTTCTTCTAATACTGCTGTAGCTGTTTTCCCATCTTTTTTACATTCCTCTTTAAATTTTTCCAATAAAGCTGTCTCAAACCGAAACGTATGGTTTCTTCGCTTAAGTTCTTTCTTGTTTAATTCTTTAATAATTTGTTTTCTATTTACCTTCATCTTAAAAAACCACCATAAGTATATAGTTGATTATGACTTATCTTAATATAATACGGCCCCTTATGCAAGTGCAATTTGCACTTGCATTTAGTAATGCAAAGTGTTATTCTGGCTTTAGAACTGATTGCGAAATCAATGCAAGCCCAGGAGACAAGAATGCAAGAGCAAGTAAACACAAAGCTAGTTTGGCTGAAGAACTAAATGAAATTATTTATAAACGAAAACATCTTGCGGCGTAACAGTCGATTTTTGAATTTCGCAGAATCTCTATAGATAGCGAGGTAATAAGGAGCTATTGGTATGAAAAAGGCTGATTCTAGTGTGGTAAACATGGGGAATTTCGGTGTCAACAAAGACCAACGAAACTCACCCTTACAATCGCTAATCAAGTACATTGTTAGAGAAACTAATCGTAACAAATTTAGCTATAGCCAGCTCCGCTATGCTTTCAGGTGTGCTCGCCAAAACTGTGGCGTTGAAACCCCAGGTCAAAAAACAAAAAAGCTCTATCAACTACCCAGTACAGATGAAATCAAGCAATTCTTTGATGTAATTGAAAATCCTGTACACCGCCTAATATTTTCTGTTTTAGCTGACTCTGGATTACGAATTGAGGAACTTTGTTCACTAGAAGTAAGACGAATAGATTTTAAAACCAATATTATATTTGTTAATGATGGCAAAGGAGGGAAGGATCGCTGTACGGTAATCGGCAATAAGACACTAGAGAAAATAAAGCTCTACCTGCAAGGGAAGAATAATAGATACTTATTTGAAAGCAGGTACAACAGTAGGTACTCTACACGGCGGCTACAGCAGATGTGTAAGGTGTACAAAGAAAAGGCTGGCATTGAAGCCTCTCTAACCCCACATACATTTAGACATCTGCTGATGACCAAGCTAGCCCACGCAGGAATATCAAAAGAAAAACGAATGATTATCGCTGGTCACTCATCTGAGAAGACTCAAGATATCTATACTCACCTCGGAATGGGCGGCATAAAAGATGAAGTGATAGCTATTCTAGATGGCGGAGTGTAAGAGATATGTCCGATTATAGCTACCAAGACGAGTTGGCCAATAGGGCTTTAGATAGCGCCTTAAACTGTGGGATGAGTATAATAGCCGCCTCGTGTGGCTCTGGAAAATCCTCAATGATAAAATTGTTAATAAATAGATTTGTAAAACTTAATGGACCAGAATCAAAAGTCTTGGTCGTATGCGAGAACATGACAAGCCTTCGTGACCAGTTCCTTGCAGAGATGGAGCAGAACATAACTATTAATTTTACCTATGGGGAGATTTCAGAAAAAGAAAATGTCACTGTGAGAGTTGGTATAGCTGCTTCATTGCAGAAGCTAACTTGGGATAAGGTGGATCTAATAATTTTTGATGAAATTCACCGTCAATATAGAGAGTGTCGTATTCAGAAATTTCTCAGAAAAATAAAACCAAAGTATCAAGTTGGATGTACAGGTACAGCAAGCTCCTTTGTAAGAGATAATAAAACTCAATCTAAGAAGATACCAATCCACTTTTTATCTGGCGCTGAATTAATGAAAAAGGGTATTTATGCATCAGTGGACCTATTTATTACCAGAACGCCCTGTAAACAGAATCCCCAGCAAATGATAAAGGATGTTCTGACGAATGCAAAAAAAGAAAACGTTAATCTAAAAAAGGTATTAATCGTATGTGGTAGAGTTGCTCACGCTGAAGCTATGGCATCATACCTCCGTACCATGGGATATAAAGTATATCTATCTACATCAAAAAATGATCGCAAAAATGAAATATTGATGGCTCACAAGGCCGCTGACAGTGGATATTTAATCACCGTAGGAAAGGTATCAATGGGTTATAATGATGGTTCACTAACAGCTCTTATCCACTGTGACTCTCCTACTGGCAATCTGAATGCCAACGTGCAAGTTTTTAGCCGCATTCTGCGCCGCTTTCCTGGCGGTTCTGATGAGAGGAAGGCTTACATTAGAGTATCTACGCAAGATTCTAAAAACTACAATGCTCAATACTATATGCTGCTAAAGCTCAAAGCCATGTTGGATGATAAAACTGTGTTCTCTAAATTTGATGGTAGAAATCTCAAAATTCAATTCTTCTAAAAATAGCCGTTACAAAGGCTGATCCAGGTAATGGCTCCTATAATAGTAATCTTTAAATTATCCACCCTAACTAAGGAGCATATATGGGATTCTGGGATGATGATGATAAACCTTTTGTAATAGATACTGATTTAGAGGAGTTGCCACAGGAACTTAGAAAATCTGGTGCCAAGATCTTGAACTTTCTTGGTTCTAGAAATAGAGGCTTAACCAAAAAACAAATCACTAGTTTGTGTAAGATTAGAAAACAAACTTCTTCTAAAGCTATCTTAGAGCTAAACCGTATCAAGAGATTAAAAAAATCTGGCAAAGGAGTTCGTTCAAAGCCATTTATATATTCTATTGAAGCTTAGTCTTACGGTCTGCCAACCATGCCAAGGAAATGAATACTTATATAGTTATTGGATTACTCTTTAAAGTGTAATTACACATTACAGAAACACCTGCTTTTTGCTGGCTTGGCTGACATGGATTAACAAATCTTTTAAATAATATATTGAAGAAGAATTTCTATTTTGTGGTATATCTTTATATGTCACCACAGCAAATAAAAATTCATTATCTCTTCCAGATTCAAGCCAAGTTCGACCCTTGTGCTACTGATATTTTTCATCTGACAAAAAAATACATGTTTTTTCATTTTTTTTACTCCAATTATTTCAGGCACTTACAGGCTCCGCTTTTGTATTTTAGAATGATTTCAGCTGGTTATGATAGTCGAGTAATCCAAGCCCAGAATAACAATCATTTAAGTAAAGGCAGCAATGCACATTTTAGGAGGATATATGCCTGACAAAAAACACCTCATACTAATTTTTAAAACCGCAGTTGCATCTATAGATGAAACTTTCGGTGAAGGTTATAGCAAGAAAAATCCTCAGCTCATTGTTGCCCTATTGAGCCACATTAGTGGTGAAGAAAAAAGTCAACGCTCAACACATATAAATACAGGAGTTAAAAATGAAAATATCGGTAATCAACCAAACTAATTTTGGCATTGTAGATAAATCCACAGAATTAAATTTAAAAATTATTACCAGTCGTAACTGGTCGCCCTCTCTTTTCCTCTCTGAGAAAAGAACTAAGAAAACCTTTCTGTCCACTGATCTGTTGGTTTTCGATTTTGATGATGGCTTTTCTGTAAAAAATGCCATAACTCTTTTTGGTAAGTATCGGTATATAATTGGAACTACTAAATCCCATCAAACAGTAAAAAACAATAAAACATGTGATCGTTTTCGGCTAATTTTATTCTTCAATGAATCAATCGCTGACGATGACACTTATCAAGCGACTTGGTACTATTATTCAGAAAAGTTTAAAATAGAGGCTGGCAAACAAGGTTTACTCCCAGATGGAGAAAAGTTTGTTGATGTTTCTTGTAAGGACAGTAGTCGCTTCTACTTCCCATGTAAAACAATTATTGCTGAAAATGAAGGCGAGTACCTTCTGCCCATTACGTCACAGTTTTCTGAGTCACCACAAAAGAAAATAAAAGAGCGTAAACACCAAACACCAGTAAAATGTGAACGCTTCCTTGATACTGGAGAAAAAGGACAGCTTTCTAGGTGTACATTAGAGTTCTTAGTAAATGGTTCTCCACCAGGTGAGTGGAATGTGTCTCTGTACAAGGCGGCTAAGGATCTTCAGGAGCAAGGCTATGATTATTTAGAAGCAGTTGAGAAATTTGAAAATATGATTAATCCATATTTTGATGGGTCACTCGATACCTCAGATAAAAACACCATAGACTCAGCCTTTAAACAAGAACCTAAATATGAACCACGCTCCGCTCAAGGTGAAGCAGGGATTATATTCCCAGTAAAGCATTTTAAGGGAAAATATAAAGGTCAAGTTGACACAAAACACCCTGATAATATGGAGTATCTTATTTCAACGGTCATGGGGTTAAGCTTTAAATATAATGAGTTGAAGAAAAAGATATGGCTTAGCGGAGAAGCACTAAACGACTTTACAATATCTGATATTAGTTTGAAGGCGAGAAGGCTTAAATTACCACCCCATAAAGAATTTATTCGGGATGTTGTAATAGATATTGCGAAGAAAAATTCTTATCACCCATTAAAACAGTTCATTCATCAATCTACTTGGGATGGAAAAGATCACATTAAGGAGCTATTTGAAACGCTGGACATCTCATGCGTGGCTGAAGTGGATGACTCAAAATATGCAGAAGTAGCATTTTATTATGAGTATCTAAAGCGTTGGCTAATTGGTGTTGTCGCAAAAACATATAAGCCTGGGTCTCAAAACCTAGTTCTTGTATTGCAGGGAGACCAAGGCGTTGGGAAGTCTAGGTGGTTTGAGCAATTTAATATTTCTGACTGTTATAAAGAGTCTCATATTTCACCAAACAATAAAGATCATGAAGTAGACCTGATTCGTTTCTCTATTTGGAATGTTGCTGAGCTTGATGCCGTTACAAGACGTGCAGATGTGTCTGCCCTTAAGGACTTTATTACAAAATCAAAAATATCAGTTCGCAAAGCCTTTGACCGTTTTGATACAGATGGAAGGACTACATGTTCATTCTGTGCATGTGTTAATACAGAAAACTTTCTCCAAGACAATACTGGTGATCGTAGATACTTAGTGATCCCAATAAAAAACCTTAACCTTGATAAAAAAATAAATATTCAACAGGTAATGGCTCAAGCTAAATCTCTATTTGAGCAAGGCGTCCCTTGGTATTTTAATAAATCAGAAGTTGAAAAGATTAACCAACTAAATACTGCCTGGCGATTACAAGATGATGTAGATCTAATTGTCGATCAGGTAGTAAGTGGGGATGATTTTTTATCTGCGTCTGAAATCATTAGGTTGGCAGAAAGTGTTGGTAGCTACAGACTGTCTGGCAAAGCTGCTGTTGATAAATTTTCAACACTTTTGAGAAGAAAGGGAATACCAAAAGGTCGAAAACGTAACTTGCGTGGATTTAATGTTAATAAAGTACATTTAATTAAATCCTTACAGTCCCTAAATCCCAATGCCAGTATTGGTAGACTTCATGAATGATCAAGAAAAAACAGTCCTACTAAATAAAGTAGCTAAGTTGCTGATGCAAAATCTTCCAAATCCCTACCATAATCTGGATATCAACGTAACCAAAAAGACACCTACAGCATATTTTGAAGGGGGAGGTATTACTGTTGATACAGATGGGTGGTTAAGTTTGAGATTTGATTTTTCCCCTAACTTAGATTTGGTTTCTCAAATAGCTTTGGTTTTATCACGATTTGGCTTTAGACATCGCTTTTGTAGCAATACAGAAGAAGAGACAGTTATGTTCGTTTCTAGCTATGTAAATAAATTGGAAAAAATAGGTCCATCGAAACAGTTTGATATATATAAAAGAATAAAAAAGAGACTTAGTACAATTCACAAGTCATCTGTTTTGGAGCCAACGAAGTTAGGGAGTTATCATGAGCAACAATAGCTCCTCATACTTACATAACAGCGGCAGCTCACCTCCACTCCACGTTATTGATACGTTAGATAGTAAACTTATTAAAGTAGCAAAAAGAATCATAAAACGTTTAGCTTTATCTAAAGATGGTCTTTGTGAGGTTGAATTAACAAAACTTGTTACTGGTAGAACTCGGCGGATAGCATTAGCTTTAAGAGAGTTGATTAGAGTCGGTTATCTTGCAAAAAATGGGGCTGGAGTAAAATCAGATCCATATCGTTATTTTATCCCAAGTGTATCTACTGCAAATACTACAAATGAAACTGTTTATGAGGTTGTAATATAATGGCAACGCCTTTTCTGCAATCTCTTAGGGAAAAGAATATTGATGTATTTTTTGATGGCAATAATCTTCGTTTAAAATCTCAGTCAGAAAAAATATCAGATGAAATCATTAGCTTTGTTAAGGCAAATAAAGACCATTTGATATTGGAACTAACAAATAAAACAAAGATCCCTCAGCCAGTCAATGATACGGAAACAATGCCTGGGACAAAAACTAGCTCAAATATCTACAAGCGCTACACTTACCCCAATGGAGAGGTATTAGAGCTTAGCAAGGATTCATTTGATAAAATAGTCCGAGTTTTCAAAATGTTAAATGATGCCTATGATTAATATATTGCATTTACATAGAGAAAGATGCGTTCGAACTATGGATAGAGAGGAATGTTCGAACCCAAAATAATTAGCCAACGACAGATAAATTTAGTAAAGGAAACGATATGCAAAAGTGGAAAGATAATTCTAATAAAAAAGCAATAGCTATAGTTAGGCGTAGTAGCAGTAGCCAAGAGAGAAATACTTCAGCAGAGACTCAGGAAGAGCTGATTAGAAGCTATTGTGAGACCAATAAGCTAGAACTAGTTAAATTTGAATCTATTATTGAAACTGCATATAAATCTACAAAGAGAACTAAATATAAAAAACTAATGGAATATGCTCTGTCAAATGACATCCAGCATGTGCTTTTTTACATTTCAAGCCGTGAAGCTAGAAACCTCACTGATAACGAAACCAATGAGGAGCTGATTCGATCAGGTAAAATAATTATACATCACATCAGTGATAATAAAGTATATTGGGAAGGTTCTCCAGACTCAGAGTTTTTTAATAGAGATATAAATACAGTAGTAAATAAACAGTACAGTAGAGAAAATAGTACTAAGATGAAAGCTGCATATAAAACTAAGGCTGAAAAAGGGTGGTTTCCCTATCGCCATACACCTTTAGGCTATATACACAAAAAAGACTCAGATGATTATGGCAATCCAGTTAAAGGAACATCAAAAGTGATCCCTGACCCAAATCATAGAAATGTGGAACAGGTGAACAGAGAATTTGAACTTAGATCTACAGGACTGTCATTCGATGCTATAGCAAAAGAAATGATAAATGATGGGTGGATACCACCTAGTAAAGCTAAAGGCTATAAAAGCACTCTTGGTAAGCGTCTTAAAAACCCATTGTATTGGGGATACTTTTATTTAACAGATAGTCCTGTTAGGTATGAGGGCAAACATGAAGTTATTATTCCAGTAGAAATTTTGAAGAAGGTTGCAGCTATTAACGAAGGTAAAAAATGCCCTCACAAGAGTTACGGCGATCAAAATAATATTTTTGACGGCTGGTTACGCTGTGGACATGATGATTGTGGCTTAAGTATTGTCTATGACCCAAAAAAGAAAAAAATAAAAGCTACAGGTGAGGATAAAGTTTACCACTACTACAGATGTTCAAATCAGAGAAAGATACACCCCAAGAAGGTTTACGTTAATGAGGAAAAAATTTGGGAACAGTTTGAACCAGCCGTTACCGAACTAACCATTACAGAAGATTTTGCAAAAGACATCAGGGACGCTCTTAATGAGACTAATAAAAAAGAGCAGTTAGCTATAAAGACACAAATGAATGGCTATCGTGAGGCGCTGAAGGCTCTTGACGCTAAAGAAACTAAAGCCTTTGATCTTTTTGATGATGGTACAATTGATAAGACAGCATATAGAAGACAGGTTTTAAAAACGCAGAATGATAGGGATCACTACACTGATGAACTTGAACGTCTACAATTAGAAATTAGTAGCCAAGCAATGGTGTCTGTACAAAACGTGTTCGAACTGGCTATCAATGCGAAATCACGCTGGAAAGCTATGAAACGTGAAAAACGATTAGGATACCTAAAAGAGGTATGTTCGAACCAAAGATTAGACGAGCTAACTGTCCGATATGAGTTAGAAAAGCCATTTGAGATTCTTGCGAAAATGAAAGAAAATCAAAATTGGCGGAGAGGGAGAGATTCGAACTCTCGGAGGGCTCACACCCTCGCCAGTTTTCAAGACTGGTGCTTTCAACCGCTCAGCCACCTCTCCGTGGAATCATTTAAATTCGGTTGAATTTAAGAAAGGAAAATCTACCCTGTTTCTTTGTTGGGATCAAGAGAAGCTCTTGGATGAGTTTAATAAATTGTAATCTTTAGAGGGTTTACCTAAAACTGTGGGGAATTAACACACACAGTCGCAAAAAGTATGGTTGTACCTTGCTGCGACTGAATGCGTAAGTAAATGGGGTAGTTTAGAGGGTTATGGATTTTAGGCCGGCCATATAGGGTCTTAGTACTTCAGGGACCTCAATGGAGCCGTCTTTATTTTGGTAGTTTTCTAGTACCGCTATTAGGGTTCTGCCTACGGCTAAACCTGAGCCGTTGATGGTGTGGACAAATTGAGGTTTGCCTCCCTTTGGACGAAAACGGATATTTGCACGCCTGGCCTGAAAATCTTCAAAATTAGAACATGAGCTGATCTCACGGAATTGATCTTGTCCTGGTAACCACACTTCTAAATCAAAACATTTAGCTGCTCCGTAGCCCATATCCCCTGTGCAAAGCTCCATACGACGATAATGCAAGCCTAAAGCTTCTAACACCTTCTCGGCATTTTGTGTGAGCTTTTCATGCTCTTCGTAAGAATTATCAGGGTGAGCAAATTTCATAAGCTCCACTTTGATAAACTGATGTTGTCTAAATAAACCGCGAGTATCTTTACCGTAGCTCCCCGCCTCTGAACGAAAACATGGAGTTCCTGCCACAAAATATTTTGGCAAATCCTCTTCTGCTAAAATTTCCTTAGCGTAATAATTTGTTACAGGAACTTCTGCCGTTGGAATTAGGAAAAAATCTGTATCGCTAACCTGGAAAGCATCATCTTTAAACTTGGGCAACTGACCTGTGCCGTACATAGATGTGGCATTTACAATAAACGGTGTGGAAATTTCCTCGTAAGCATGATCAATAGTATGCATATTTAACATAAATTGAGTGAGGGCTCTTTCCAAAAGGGCACCTTTGCCTTTTAGGTAAGAAAATCGAGCTCCAGTAACTTTACCCGCAGTTTCAAAATCTAAAATTCCTAGGTTTTCTCCTAAATCCACATGATCTTTAATTTTAAAATCAAAACTTGGCTTTTCGCCAAAAACTTTTTTCTCCACATTCTGAGCTTCACTAGCCCCCATTGGAGTTTCAAAATGACAAATATTAGGAAGAGTCTGCATTAAGTTATTTAATTCAGACTCCACACCCTCCAGCTCTTTTCCTTTTTCTTTACCTTGAGCCGAGAGCTTTTGCATTTCCTTTAAAATTCCGCTGGCATCCTCACCCGCTTTTTTTAATTTCACAATTTCTTGGCTCATTTTGTTTTGTTCGGACTTAGTAGCCTCCACAAACTGAACGATTTCTTTTCTTTTTTGATTGTATTCCAAGGCGCGGTCAACAAGAGCCACGTCTTCACCTCGGTTTGCTAAACAAGATCTATAAACTTCTTTATAACCCTTTTCCCATCCAGGAATAACTTCATTTTTTTCAATTTTTTTAATATCAATCATTCATTTCCTCGCTATAAAACTCTACATACCAGGGGCAATAAGAATATACATTCTTAGCAGCATTGCGAACAAAATGGCAATTAAATCAAAAATTAAAATACCCGCAAGTCCCCAGTTTCTTGATAATCTTAGAAAAACACCTGTGATAACTGTAATCAAAAACACCAAAGACAGGGTCTTGTAACCCACGATTTCCTGCCCCACCAAAGACAGCGTGAGCCCTAACATAAAGCCTGTAAACATCTTAAGACCAAATACAAACATACCAGAAGATGATGACTTTATTCTTTGCTGCACATGAGAGCCAATATCTCTTACTTGAAATCCCATTTGTTCTCCTTGTTAAAATTTATAAAAAATTCAAATTACCGTCCGCCGCCTAAGCGCTCAATACGTTGTTCTATTTGAGCCCTATCTGGCGCATTGGGTGCTAATAAAAAATACTGAGTATATGACTCTATGGCAAGCTCGCGCTCACCTTTAGTTTCAAAAATCGCCCCTTGTTCTTTATAAATATTAGGGTTTCCTGATTCTATGCGAGCCGCTTGCTTTAGCATTAAGATGGCTACATCTAAATTTCCTGACAACCTATAACATTTGGCCACTCTAATATAGCTTTGTGCCCCCTGTGGAGACAGCTTAATGGCTTTTTGGTACTCCCTGGCACAAAGTGAGTACTGTTTCATGCTTAAATAAGTTTCGGCTTTCAATAAATAGGGTTCTGAAAGGTTGGGATTTAGCTTTAACTCTTCTTCCGCTTGAGCAATGGATTCTTTATAGTCCCTTTGAATTAAGGCAATTTGACCTAAATAATAATGAGCCCTAGCGTATCTGGGATTTACATTAATCACTCTTAAAAATTGTTTTTTTGCTTTGTTTATTTTTTTCATTTCAAAATAAACAAGCCCCGCCTCAAATAAGGGTGTAGCATCCGCCGGATTAAGAATAGCTCCTCTAAAATAAACATCAACGGATTCTTCAAATTTTTGTAAAGCCTTCTTTGTTCTTCCTAGTAATAAAAAACCTTTTTGAGATTTCTGATCTATATTAATTAACTGAGTTAAGACCAGCTCGGCTTCATCGTACCTCTCATCATCATACAAAATTTCACCTAGTGTCAGTCGATACTCAACAACTAAAGGGTAATTTTCCACCAAGCGCTGCGTGTAATTAACTCCAACATCAGAGCCCTGAAGGCCCCCAAGGGTTTTTGCATATATAGCTTGGGCTTGTTGGTTGTTAGCATCAATCTCAATAGCTTTAGCTGCAGCGGTATATGCATATTGATAAGCACTCATAGCGAGATGAGCCTTAGCTAAAATCACATAGGATTCCACATCTGTTTCATAGAGTTTAATGGCTTTTTTGGCATACACCACTGCCCCAGAAAAGCTATG
>Ga0233443_1002560_pt1 | contig 13689 bp, 12 predicted proteins | sample SI_123_September_2_FD_182784 | JGI IMG/M metagenome (GOLD analysis project Ga0233443, IMG submission 182784) | Seawater microbial communities from Saanich Inlet, British Columbia, Canada - SI_123_September2016_200_MG | ecosystem: Environmental > Aquatic > Marine > Inlet | place: Canada: British... | reverse complement strand
AACTTTAAAAAACTTATGGCAAATTATGGTTATGAAGATATAGTATTACCTCTTGTTAATCAATCAAGTAATAAAGTATTCACTATTGAAAACTTTAATAAAACCTTAATAAAATTAATAAATAAAATATATTTACGAGATTTCCAAATGTTCAATTATAAAATGATAGATTTAGATGAAGACTTGCTTTAATGGCATTCTTTTAATGATCTGTTTCTCGTCTTCATATTTTTTCATCGTAAAACCTTCGATATTAAAATGAGATGGATAGTCTTTCTCATGTTTCGCTTGCTCAGGATCAACTATTATGTGATATATATTGTTCTTGAACGTTGAGTACTGTACTGTATAATTTAAATTAGTTAAACCATCCTCCTTATACAAATTATGTTTTAATATCATTTCGTATCTAATTGTATCGTAATTACCTACTTTCTTTTCCATAGATAATTTATTAGATAGAGATATTGGTTTACCGTCTATAGATTCAGTATCTATTATTGATCCTTTTTTAGGAACATAATTTGTAATTTTTTCATGTTTTGTACGAATTGTTAGATTATCGTCTTCGCCCCCCCAACCTCTAGAATATAAATTAGAATAACCATTAACTTGTTCATATATATCTTTGGTACATGCAATACAACCTCCGAAGAATTCCTTTTTATTATTGTGTTTATCTTGAGCACTATAACGTGTGCCCCGCATGGCCAAAGTATTGAAACCATCTGTCACAGTAGTAAAATATGGCAATAATTTGTAATCAGGAATCATGTCAATGTCTGTAAATACATAATTATCAACAGTTTCTTTAGAATTAATATAATGAAATCCTATGTTTTTTAATTTTCCAATATTAAATTTATCAACAAAATTTTGTTCAACAATTATTATTCTGAAATCGATATTATTATTTATCAACATTTTACTCATAACATATTTGTATAGTTGGAGCTCTCTAAAACGTGAATGACTTGGGTTGTCACGGTAGCATGCAATTATAGCTATTTTAATTGGATTGATAGGCATATTTTTATACAATATTATTTTATTCAATGTATTGCTTACATTTTGTAACGATTCATCGGGCGATAAAGGTATAGGTGTATCATATACTACAGTTGAATCGGTAACATTTATTACGAATGTGCAATCATTAATTGTATATGTTTTAATCAATGTTCTAAACATTTGTTCATATTGATTGTCACACTTTATTGAATTATTATGAAATGATGCAAATAATATTAATTTATTACTTTTAATTCCAACAATAATACCACATTTTCCATTATTAAACATATTATTTATTGTGTCGCATAAGAATCTTTGTTCCATATAAAAATTATCTTCTTTTTTATTTGTTATCATGCTATAATTGAATAAACTAGTTACTAACATTGTACCATCTCTACTTAGGTCAGCACGACTGTTAATTGTTTTTGTAATATATGTTGTATCAATGTTAAATTCGCAATAATGTTTTATGAATGTTTGCAAATTATCGGTTTTTTTATAAGTTGGCAATAATTTTAAGGGAAGATCTTTGACAGTATTATAATATGCTTCATCTTTATTATTATAACTTTGACTAAAAATATAAAATGTCATATGATCGATTTTAAGATTTGTAATTTTTTTAACAATATCTTTTTCAATAATTTTATTGTCACAAGATACAATATTTTTATTAATAGTGCATGGAATAAAAGAATTATTGGATCTAATATTATATAATAACATTTTGTATGTCAAGTAATTATTAACCATTATAATATTATGTGATATAAATATGTTAAAAATATTTTATGAAATAATATGATTTTTAACATATTCACTACTTCTATGAAATTTAAATAGCATAATTTCGTAATCTTTATTTTAATTAGGCATACAATTTGGCCAATTTCTCAAGTCATTAATCATAGCAAAGCATTGTTCATATTCTTTTTTAAAAATATTCACTATATTCTGTAATAAATTGTTCATATTCTTTTCTTATTTCTGCATTGACCATAATCTGATTTGTAGTTTTGTAGTTTCGTTGTTGTACAGACAACCAAGAACCCAAACACTTGATATTATTGTTTTTATTTTTCTCAGATGGTCTCTTGCCATACTTATTTATATATTTCTTTACAATTATCAATGTATTATTCCATTTTTTGTCATTGCTTATTAAATATTCACTATATTCTGTAATAAATTGTTCATATTCTTTTCTTATTTCTACATTAGACATACTATATTTTGCAGTTTTGTAGTTTCGTTGTTGTACAGACAACCAAGAACCCAAACACTTGATATCTTTATCTTTATCGCTATTAGATGGTGTCTTATTATACTTATCTATATATTTCTTTACAATTATCAATGTATTATTCCATTTTTTGTCATTGCTTATTAAATATTCACTATATTCTGTAATAAATTGTTCATATTCTTTTCTTATTTCTACATTGACCATAATCCGTTCGTTTAATTTATAACTGTATTGTTGCTTAGACAACCAAATACCTAAAAATTTTACATCTTTATCTTTATCAATTGCTGACGGTCTCTTATCATAACAATCTATATATTCCTTAACTTTTTTCAAATTTTCAAACCACGAAATAGATCTATATTCTTTCATACCAATAATGTATTTATTTACAGTATTTACATTATCATATTCATCAATTTTTCTAAATTCATCAATAATTTGTATTTTACCTTTTATTTCATTATTTGTATTGCCACAATCTTTATCAAAATCACAATCATATTCTTTTAATCCACATATCATATTTGCAATTTCATTATATTCATTACACCACATCATTATATATGCTGTTTTATTTTTATTATTTACGTCTTTTCTAATGGAACGACACATTCGTTGTATACCAGTGCATATATTATTACTCACATGTGTCATATATATTGAATCACATGAAATAATATTAACACATTCATTTAATATTTTAATAGATAGTAAAATATTGACTTTATTTGATGTTTCAAAATCATGTAATATTTGTTTTCTTACTTTTCCACTTATTTCACTGGTAATTATTTGTATTTCATATTCATCATAATAATTGAAATCTTTCATCATCATATTTAATATTTTATAATATTTATTAACTTCTTCTATTGAATTGCAATAGAATATAGTTTTTTTAAAACTTTTATTTCGCATGCATTCAATATAAAACTGACATTTGTGATATATATCAATGTCATATATTTCATCTATATTTAATTCATTAATTATTTGTTGATTTAAATTATCCATATTTCTATGAACACTTGGTAATAAAACCAAATAATCAGTAATAATATTTTGTCTTAATGCTTGATTAAATTCCATTTTATATACGATTTCGCCAATAGTATCATTTTCTTCACCCATATCATCGTCAATATATAATTTAGGTGTTGCACTCATTAATAAACATTTATTTTCACTATTTAATATTTTATACATTTCGTTATCTTCATCATATATATTATTTTCGCTTAAATTATGCATTTCATCAATGATAACTAATATACTTGGATCATTTAAAATTATGTCACATATTACATCTATCGATTTATAACATACAAATAATAACCATTTTTCTTGTTTAATAAATTCATTAATATGATCACTATCGCGATCTCCATCTGTACTAATTAACATACAATTATTTTTATCACAGCCATAATTTATGTATTCATTTTTACAAGAAATAGCAAATTGTCTTAATGGTGATAAAAATATAACTTTATTAAAATTATTACTAATCATATAACTTAATAATGTTTTACCAGTACCACAAGGCATTTGAATTATAGCATTTTTATTATTAATCCAATATTTTAATACACAATCTTTGCAATTTATTTGGTAATCACGAGCTATAATTTTATCTTTTATCATTATTGATGACTGAACATTTAACATCATATTTTTAATACCATTTGCATCAATTGTCCTGTCATAATGTGCATGTTGTGCAGATAATTGTATAAATTTAATTTTTTGATTGCATTGTTTTACAACACAAGATAAACGTGATGTGTAAAATACAATTTGATCATCAAATTTATAATTATATAATAGCATAAAAAATCCACTTAAATTTTTAACAGAAAGTCCTTTTTCATATCCACATTTACATTGTATAGCAATAATTTGATCATTATTTATAGCTATTAAATCTATACCATTATCTTGAAATATTTTAGTGCCTTCTTTTCTTTTTATTCTCAAATCTTCATGAGATGTGGCCAAACCTATTTTGATAATAATGTTATCAATTCTCATAGCATCATTCCACATATAACAATCGTATTTCAATACATTTTTTACATAATTTTTACAAAATATTTCATAATTATCACCTTTTATTTTATTTGTTAATTGATCCATTGAGGATTTGATTATTTGTTATAACAAATTGTTTTTAATATATTATTTATTCAATTATTTATTCGCCATAATTAAAATTTTAATTGTTTTCTCCTTCATTTTTATATAAAAGAATATTATTAAAAATCACACAACATATGAATTGGACCAACATTATATTAGTTATATGGATACTAAGTATCCTAAAAACAAGAAAGAAAAAAATTATTATTTGACATACAAAGGATTATTAAAAGTATTATTTTCATCTAAATCTGGTAATGCTTATGAATTTGTAGATTGGGCAACAAACACTTTATTTACAGCTCATTTAGGTACAGAGGAACAAAAAGAAGAATTATGTTCAAAGTTATTAGGTGTTGATTCTAAAACAGTTAAAAATGTTTTTTCTCAATCATCTACAAAAACACCAATTGTGTATTTATTTTATGTTGGTGACGCTAAACAAATTAATGATAAATATTCCAATGATGAAATTGTTTGTAAATATGGTTGTTCAGCTGATTTTAAAAAGAGAACTGGCGAACACGAAAAGACTTATAAAAAAATGTTCAATAAAAAAATAGAATTATTAACATATTCAATTATTGATCCAAAATATATATTTTCAGCTGAACAAAATATTAGCCATTATTTATCAAGAGAAAAAGTTGATCATAAAAATGAAAAAGAATTAATTATTATCAAAAGACCTGAAATAAAACGCATCAAAGAACAATATAGATTAGTACAGGCATCGTATTTAGGTCATTATCAAGAAATGTTTACACAAATTACAGCATTGGAATCAGATTTAAAAGAAGAAAAATCAATAAACGAAATCAATAAACTCAAGTATACAATCTCATTAAATGAAAAAGATGCTGAATTAAATCTAATTAAAAAAGATATGGAAATTATTGAATTAAAACTTTCGTTACAAAGTCATAATCATTGAAGTATTCAAATTCAATCGTAAATTCAATAAATCCCATATAATTGCATAAATTGTACAAAACATAAAACAATGTTTGTATTTTAATTCTTTAAGAAATATTTTAATATTATTATTCAAATGTTTTTCGTATATTTTAGCCACATATTTCAACTGTAACCAAATAAACTCTTCTTCGCATTTATTTACAGATAATCTATTTTTAATTTTTGTCATTAATTCTATATAATCTAATTCTGATGTTATCATATTTTCTAATTTTAATTTATTATTTATCACATCTTCATAATTATTGGTACTTTCATATACAAATCCATATTTATAATAATATGGTTCGCCATCTGTTAACGTATTTGCCATTGATAAATTAAATCTATTGTCACCTTTGCACACATGATACGATCGATCGGATAATTTAATATGTGTCATGTTGCATTGTGTTGCTACTTCAATAGAAAATTTAAATAACATATTCATTAAATCTTTATCTTGATTAGGTATACAATTTGGCCAATTTCTCAAGTCACTAATCGTAGCAAACTTTTGTAAATTATCAATAATTAATCCCATACATATATTTTTATCATCAATAGTAAAAAATAACACTTTTACTTCATTATCCGATGATTCTTCTTCATCAATTCTCAAGTTATATTTTGTATAAGTTTTTAAAATGGTATCAATTTGATCTTTAATTTTAGAACCACCGACTTGATCACATTTATATAATAAATTAAATCCATATTTATATTCTTCATATTCTGCGATAAAACTTAAAAATGGTCCATAATTTTCATATAACTTAAATTTATTTCCAAATTGTTTTCTATTTTCTGGATATTTATACATAATTTATACCATATGTCATAGTATAAAGATTATTTTTGCGATTTAAAAATTAATAAAAGAAAAATATTGAATTGAAACTTTTATTGAATAAATAATATTTTCCCATTATAATGTCAAATAATAAAGATTTGGAAAATGCATTTATATTTTTAAAATGTTTCACACATCCATCAAATGTAAATATTGATAAAATAATTGACGCAGATTTTCTATATTCACCATGGCATTATAGAAAATATATTATTCAAACAATAAGGGAAAAATATACAGCAGAAGAATTTTATAAATATGAACTTATTTTAAATTCATTATATTGGAAAATGAAAAATAAATTAGCACCATATGTTACGGATATAACCAAATTTATTATAACAGAGGAAGTAAAAGTAGAAGATATATATTCACAATCGAATATTAATTCTAAATATCAGTATAATGAAAAAATGAAAAAATATTTTATTCTTGAAAAAATTGGAAAATTAGATAAAATATGTATCAGTATTATAAAAAATAAATCCATTTATAAAAAATATTTATCGGGTGTTAATATTCAAAAAATTGTTGATAATATAAAATTAAATACCGATGATTATTATTATTTCGATAATTATGCATTTCCAAATTTAAATCCTATGTTTAAAAATTTAAATAGTAAAAAAAGATGGATGAATAAGATAAATCGAATGTATTATAATCCAATTGATAAAGATAATACGATAGATGATTATTGGTATAAATTAATTAATTAATATTGATATTTAAAAAATTGATATTATTTACAATAATGTCATCAAAGCCAATCACCATCAGTGAAAATGCCCATAGTCTTATTATGAAAGATATGATTAAATACTTGGACGAATGTAAGATAGCTAAAGCAGATTGTCAATGTTCTGGAGTATTAAAATATAATCCTATGGAAAAAGACGAATATAAAAAATGGAAATTCCTGTATCAGTGTGATGATAGTAAGAGTAAAGTTAATCATATGGAACAAGTTACTGGTATTATGGCGAAGACAGATAAAGATTACAAAGTGCAAGTTTATAAAGTTGATAAAAATTGATATTATTTTATGATATAACTTATGGTATAATTTAGTATTACACAATGATAACACTTGACAAATTACCGTTTGACCTTGTACGTTATTGTATTATACCTTATTTGTCAGTTAATGACCAAAGGTCGTTATTGGATACCAATCGTGAATGGTATAAATATAAAAAAAGTACGTGGTATGTAACTATAAATAATCACAAAATTATGGATAATCTTGATATGTTACCTACTTTAGTAGATGATGTATCTAAACAAATTAAATTATGTTTATCAGAATCATATATCAATGTTACCATTAACTCATAGTATTAAAATAAGTTGGTATCCTAAAATAATTGATGTATCAATATTAACAAAAGTAAGAGAAATTAGTTTAAATTGGTGTTATGGAATACATGATGTATCTATGTTAGGTTCTGCTCACAATCTTAAAATATTTGGATGTATAAATGTTACCGATATATCATCATTAAAAAATGTTCATACACTTAATGTAAGTAGTTGTCCTAAAATTATTAATGTATCAATGTTGGGTACATACTCTTAATTTAAGTAATTGTAAAAGTATAGTTGATGTATCAATGTTAGGCAACGTACATATACTTGCATTAAATTGCAATGATAATATAGTTGATGTATCATCATTTAGTAAAGTACATACATTATATTTATGCGGATGTCCAAATGAATGTACTGGCATAGTTGATGTATCAATGTTAAGTAGTGTACATACTCTTAGATTAATTGGATGTACTGGTATATTATAAAAAATTAATATTATTTTATTCAAATAAATAAAAATATGTTTTAATTATAATGGAAAAAATAGATAAAAAAACAACAATTGAGACAATATATGGTGTTTTATATGCCGGATATAAACAAATTTATGAAAAGTTGGAAAAAAATGAATCTTAATTACGGTATTAAATCGGATAAAGATATGAATAAACCAGATAAACCTGTAAAACATTTTATTCTTACAAAAGGTAAAAAAGTAATTAAAAGCCAAGGAATACATTTTGGAACAATGCGCGATAATGTATTTTATTGGGATGCAACTATTAAAACAATGATAAAGGATGTTTTTATTAAATTTGCTACAGATTATAAAATTGATAAACAAATTATTGAAGTGTTAATAGAATCTTTATTTGTAGACAATGTAAATGAAAGCATTAATGATAAAACTATAGAAATAATACCATATGTAGTATCACTTATTTATATGCATACTAATGCAAATGTTATTAAAATGTTTGCAACTGCAACCTCAGATGATGTGCATTATTTTCTATTAATGAACTTTCCACTTAAAATATCAAAAAAAGATATAACTACGTTCAACACATCCATATCTATGTTAAATATGATAAAACTTTATGGAACATTTTAATTTTTCCATCATATTTTTTCATTGTACAATGGAAATATTTGAATTAATTTTGATTCCAATCATTTTTTTTAGCAAGTAATTGTATATAATGTATACAGACATTGCCGATGAAATATTAGATGATATTTTGGATAAATTATATATTCAGGGAAATAAAGTATATACTAAAAAAGATATTAATAATATTGAACTTGATAAATTTATTAATAAGTTTATGTCATCATATTCCAATGATACGTTAGACAAATATTCCAATAAAGACGTTCAAAATCAAATTAAGCATATTTACAGTGAATATGTATTTTATTATATTCTGACGAATATTTCTATTTTACACACCGAAAAATCTTTTATTAAATTATTATTACCATTAAAGAAAACATCTATTGTAAACTCCAAATTACTCAGTGTTAAAACAACATTAGAGCAAATCATGTACATTGTCAAAAATACCAAGAATATCAAAGATGGGAAAATTATTTTAGATAACACTTATGATAAAACTCTTAAAATATACAACGATTTAAGCGAATTGTTTACCAGTAATTTAAAGTCTAAAGATATATATCACAGTGTTATAAAATACGTATTGTTCCAAGTATTGTTTATTAATTCGGATAAATCGGAATTATATTCTATTATTGAAGAATATGAATTGGAACAGTTAGAAAGTAAATTTATTGAAATTGTTGAAAGTACTACTCAACAGATCAATTATGTTACTCTAGAAAAGTTATTGAGTGATGAACAATATGATGATACATTTATTAATGATATTTACGATATGTTAATTAACGACGAAGATGAAGAATCTATGACTTTAGATGACAAAGTTAAATTAATTTTTAAGAGAAAAATGTTAATTCCCATTACTGATGAATTTCTCAGATATAATAAAAATACTGAATTATATGATCATTCAACAAATATTGATCCTAATGTTAGAACTAATAAAAAGAACAATACGAAAATTAAATATATTATTAACAAGATGAATGATGTCATTGATTATTATAAAAATGGTAATTGTAAACATTTCTATCAGCCATTAATATATCGTAAAGCAGTCCTTGTGAATAATTCCGAAGAAATGGATATATTGAAGAAATTAAAAAATACTCAAAATAAAACAGACGATCAAATTAGTCACTTGGAAGAGTTAACAATTATGCGTAAATATCCTTATCAAAATTTTAGAGATTTTAAATCTTATGGTTTCGAATTTGAATCTGATGAAGGTATTGATTCCATTCGCTATTCAAATATTGAATATTTAAGAGATCCTAAATACGACTTTGCTAAATCTCAAAATATCGATTGGAGAACAATGGTAACTGAAACACATAGTAATATTATTGGTGTAGCATTACCTATGATAACAGGTGAAAAATCATTTTTACATACCGTTATTGGAAAATTATCTAATATTGATGACAAAAAACATTCAAATATTGCAAATATTATTCGTATGTTCAAACAACAATTAATAATGAATAAATCATATAATAAAATTAATTATTGGATTTTTGATAAAGAAAAAGATATTATGAAAAAATTTAATGAAATCAGTAATTTTCCCCAAGATGAATATTTTAAATTTCTATTAGGATATATTTATGATGAAATGGCAGAACTAACTTTTGAGAAAATTATTAATACTTTATCGGTAACAAAATTTACTACATTTAACGATGTTTTAACACTTATTAATGCTATGGAAAAAGAATATGTTAGCTTAACCGATGAGAAAAAACATAAATTATATCAATATATATTCACTGAATATGCACCACAACATAAAGACATATATGATATTGGTGAAGATTATATTCCTGGACAGAAGCAGCCATTAATACCATTAACCGAATCATTAATGATTGATGACACAAAGAAACCTATTATTAGAGATAACGTTGATATGTGCGATAATGTTGTTGATCATTATGAAAATGCGCACTGTCAACATTTGTTAACATGGAATAGAATTAAACGTCTTCGTATGAAATATCCCAATAAATTTAATCAAAAATTGCATGTTTTTATTAAAGAATTTGTTATGGAAAATTTAGATAAAGAATTTATTTGTAAATCATGTTCCGAATTAGTAGATTTAAAAAGATATTTGGCTGATTGGACATCATCTACCGAAGAAGGAATGAGTTTAACATTGGCTTTACAGACATCATTAGAAAATATACCTGAATATGAAAAATATACAGTTGCTATTAAAAATATGGAAAGAATTATGGAAAAAATATCTGGATCCGTAGCCTTGCCTCATTTTATTGGCGCTAAACCTGGTGCTAAAAAGAAGAGACAAGAATCTATTAAAATGATGATTGATTTAATGAATGCTCAATATGAAAAGATGAAGATTATGGATGCTAATGATAGAAAGAAAAGACCATTTGACGCTGAGAAAAAATATGGTATCGATTCAAAACTTACTCAGTTTTTTATGTTTGAATTGAAAAATGATATATTTACATATTCATCTAAAGAGATTGATAAATTTAAAAAACCAAAGCTCAATAATATTGTTACATTTATTCTATTACTATTGTTAATCGAAATGTCATCAAATGTTATTCAAAATTTTAGCAGCGAAAAAACATTAAACTATTATATATTTGATAAGATAGGATTTGACTTATTTGAAGGTATATTTATTCGCATTAATGCTGCTAATGATGTTACTCCTATTAAGAATTATAAAGTTTTATGTTATGTAATTTTTATGTTGTCTGGTTATGTGGTAAAATATAATATGTGGGTTTCTGAAAATACTGATAAGAAATCATTGATCAATGCTCTAGATCAAAAGATTGTTATTCATACATTGATTGATATATTAAATTCCATATTAAATTTCAACAAAGATAACGCAACCAATTATATTTATGAATATTTTGCTAGAAAGTTTTTTATTAAATTAAATAATGTTTATAAAGGCGAAGATGCAAACACTTTATTGACTTTATTAAAAAATCAGGTTGATAAGAAAATTGTTATAACATCAAATAATAAAATAATGTTCAAGACCAGTGTTGAAAGAGAAAATGTGTTGAAAAACTATTTTGAGAAAGATGATTTTGGTGCCAAAAGTTGGGCCCAAAATGTACCACCACATACCATGAAATTGTTTAGACAAACATTGAGTACTAATGATGTATACACTGCTAAAGAATATGAAGCATTACGTAGTAAATATAAATACGATATCAGTAAGACTAGAAAAAATTTACAAAGATCGAAAAAAATTAAGGAAGATATAGATGATCATAATATTGAAAATTTGTCGTCAGATTTATATGAGCATGTTGAAAAAATGATTGTAGAATGGGAAAGTGTTATTGGTGAAAATGTTCGTATTAATAACATGAACTTGTACTTGAGACACAATGTATATACAATCAATCACGATTATTATGGTCAAGTTGCATCAAAGACAATGACTTTTACGGATGCCGATAACGTTATTATTTTTAAGAAGAACGAACCTCATTTCAAAGCAAATGTATATTACTACTATGATAAAGATAAAGATGTCTATATGTATTACAATTCTCAAACATATAACTATATGGGTTATCGTAATAATAAAGAATATTATAATGTCATTGATACGAATGCTAACTTGTCACCTATATATTCTATTAAGAATAAGTTATTATTTTTGGGACACACCAATTTAAATTATCCCATTAATAAAGAAATGGCAGAATATATTGATGCCGATATCAATGTAGCACAAGGAAAAATGAGAAAATTTGTTTCAGATATTATTAGAACAAGAATTAAAAATCTTAAAAATACTCTTGTGAATATTCAAAGAATTATTAATCAATTGTTAACAGACAATAAAAAATTAAAAGTTGAACAAATTGCTAAAAACTTTTATAAGAAATTCAAAGATCTATCAACCAGTAAAAATGGCATTAGAATATTTGATAATATTAATGAAGTAATAAATTCTTCTTTTTTCACAGCTCTCAACAAAGATATTAAAATAACATTTGAAAAGGAATATTTGTATGCCGGTAACATAATTAAGATATTGAATACAGATCAAAAGTTAATAATGTATATTTGTAATGAGTTTACTAACTTTTTAAACATTAATGATGATGTACATACTAAAATTACTTTAATATATCTATTCTCAAATATCATTCATCAGGAATTTAATATTCATAATTATAGAGAATTTAGTATGTCATTTTCAGATGTCAAACGTTTCATGACAATGGAATCTAATGTATATCATAAGATTGAAATTCAAGAAGTTGATATTTTCAATGGTCTCAATGATGAGGAAGCTGATGAATTAAGAGAAGAAATGATCGACGATAAAGAAATGATGGATGCAGTTGACGTAGATTTGGATGAAGATGATGACGGCGGTAATGAACAATTGGCCGACACTTATTCTAATGCAGGAGATCAGTAACTTTTTTACTTAAATACATATTATTAAATGTATTTAATGGGGAACTTTAATAATTATGACAATGGACAAAAAAAATTTGAATGTAAAGGTAATGTGTATACGCGTTATTATGAAAATGGTAAAATAAAGTATTGCGGCAAATACACACTAAATCAACTCAATGGACCATGTAAAATGTATGACGAAGAGGAAAATGTAACATACGATGGAAATATGATAAATCATAAACGCAATGGACAAGGTAAATCTTATTGCAATGGAAAGTTATCATATGACGGATTTTGGAACGAGGGCGAAGCTTGTCTACTAGGTAAACTATATGCAAATGATGAATTAATAGAGAAAGAATATTTATGTTAAATTATAAATAGTACATATTTTATTAATTTTGAACATTATTTTTAACAAATTAAACAAATTTTAATAATTTTATAAAATTTAAATACATAGACAAATATATAAATATAGCTATAATAAACGCAAATATAATTTTTAACATATAAGTCTTTATTAAAAAAGTGATAGATTAATTTATGAAGGAATTTGTACTAATATATTTTCATGTGTATCGTTGTATTTAAATAAATATTCTAAAA
>Ga0233443_1002557_pt1 | contig 13709 bp, 16 predicted proteins | sample SI_123_September_2_FD_182784 | JGI IMG/M metagenome (GOLD analysis project Ga0233443, IMG submission 182784) | Seawater microbial communities from Saanich Inlet, British Columbia, Canada - SI_123_September2016_200_MG | ecosystem: Environmental > Aquatic > Marine > Inlet | place: Canada: British... | reverse complement strand
AAATATTTATGCAATAAAGATTAGTATATAATTATATTATGCAATACAGGGTATTGTCATAAATATTTTTTATTAAAAATTAATAAAATTAGGTTAAATTGCTTTGCAATTTAACAGAGTATCTAAAGACCATGAACTAAAAGGTGAATGGTCTGACTTTAGAAAATTTCATATAAGTGGAGACTTATTGGTTATTTATCAAGTTAAGGATAATCGAGTAAAATTAGTCAGAATTGGTTCACACAGCCAGCTTTTTAAATAAAATTTATGAATCCAACGTAAATTTTCAGGCTTTTTTTGACTTTTATTGTGACTATAGATTAATATGCGTCTCATATGACATCAAGACTACCCAAATCAATTGATCCTTTTAAGTTTTGCAAGAAGAAAACAGCCATATCTGGTCAGATAGACGTTCGCCAATTAAAAAGATTGAGCAAAATCGCTTCCACAGAAACAGGAGTGGTCACTATTGATCTGGTTTTTGAAAAAAATAGCAGTCGCGTCAACCATGTACATGGCTCAATTGATGCCGTTATCAGTCTAATTTGTCAAAACTGTTTAAAAGAATTTGACACAGAATTTCATTTGGAAATGGCATTGGCATTTGTTACATCGGAATCAGGAATGATGAAAGTAGAGCCCATGGAGTCAGTTATTGTTGAAGACTCAAAGGTTGATTTATTTCATTTGATTGAAGATGAATTGATTTTAGCATTACCCATTTCTGCTAAGCATAAGGACTGCAAAAAAATCATCCATAATAGTCAATTGGGTGAAATAATTGAAGAAACCATTGAGAAAAAAGAAAATCCATTTGAAATTCTAAAACAAATGAAACATTAATACGAAATCAATAGCTTAAACTATACAATACCAGGAGATTAAATAATGGCCGTTCAAAAAAGTAGAAAAACCCCGTCACGAAGAGGCATGAGAAGATCACACGACTCTTTATCTAGTCCAGAATTATCCGTTGAACCAACAACGGGCGAAACACATGTCAGACATCATGTTAGTGCAGATGGCTATTATCGTGGAAAAAAAGTTGTTGCAGGAAAGGATGATTAAGTTTAACTAACTTCTTTTACCTATCCTTAAGGGGATACGCAACAAATAAACATCCAACTTGTTTGTACCCAAAGGGCATAAAAACTTTTGGTTCGCCTGTTTTTTCGCCTCAAAGGTGAACAGAATCTTGCGCAATTTGGATGTTTATTTATTTCTCCTCCCCTAATAGTCTTTATAGCAAGTTCTTGCTTTTAGAGTATTCTCTAAAGAGGATGCTCTAAGTTTTCGACTCATTAACCACAAACGGAATCAATCTAATATGACAATCACCATTGCAATTGATGCTATGGGAGGTGATCATGGTATTGATGTGGTCATTCCTGCCACCTTGAAAATGCTCCAGCAAGAACCTAGTCTCAAAATTATCCTAACAGGAGCAGAAGATTTATTATCTAAAAAATTAGGCAAAAACCTCAAGCAGTTTTCCAATCAACTACAAATCAAAAATGCCACTCAAATTGTAGAAATGGATGACTTGGTCTCACATGCGCTTAGATCAAAAAAAGATTCTTCAATGCGTGTGGCAATTAATTTGGTTAAACATGGTGAGGCTGATGCCTGTGTGAGTGCGGGAAATACGGGAGCGCTTTTAGCAACGGCACGTTTTGTATTAAAAACAATTCCAGGTATTGATCGCCCAGCTATCACAACCGCTGTGCCCTGTATTGGTGGTTATACCCACATGCTGGATTTGGGTGCAAATATTGATTGTGAGCCAGAACATTTGTTTCAGTTTGCCGTAATGGGAACAGAATTGGTAAAAACCATCTATAATATTAACAATCCTAAAGTTGGCTTATTAAATATTGGTGAAGAAGAAATCAAAGGAAATGAGCAAATTAAAAAAGCAGCAACTATAATTTCAGAAAGTCCTTTGAATTATGTCGGTTTTATTGAGGGTGATGATATATATCAAGGTAAAGCTGATGTTGTTGTTTCTGATGGGTTTATTGGCAATATTGCCTTAAAATCCAGTGAGGGCGTAGCAAAAATGGTGAATCAGTTAATAAAAGATGCCTTTTATACCAATGTATTTACCAAATTTGCAGGTTTGATTGCAATGCCTGTGATGCGTTCTTTTCGAGAAAAAATTGATCCTCGTCGATACAATGGGGCTAGTTTACTAGGGTTGCAGGGAATCGTTATAAAAAGTCATGGCAGTGCCGATGTAGTGGCCTATGCTAACGCAATAAAAATAGGAATGTTAGAAGTGGAAAAAGCCGTACCCAGTCAAATTGGGCAGCAAGTAGAAAGGCTTCTGACAAAAGAGGCGATGAAGTGAAATATTCTAGAATTATTGGAACAGGTGGTTATTTACCTGAAAAAGCATTAAGCAATGCAGACCTTGAAAAAATGGTTGATACGTCTGATCAATGGATTCAGGAAAGAACAGGCATAAAAACAAGGCACATTGCCGCAGATGAACAATCTACCTGTGATTTGGCAGAACCAGCGGCCAGAAATGCCATTGAGGCTGCAGCCATTGATGTAAATGAAATTGATTTAATCATTGTTGCCACAACCACACCTGATCGGGTTTTTCCAAGTACGGCATGTTTGCTTCAGCAGCGACTCGGTATTCATGGTTGTCCAGCATTCGATGTACAAGCTGTTTGTACTGGATTTGTTTATGCCTTAACCATTGCCGATAAATTTATAAAATCTGGCTCATCAAAGTGTGCATTGGTTGTTGGTGCTGAAACCTTGTCCAGAGTATTGGACTGGAGTGATCGTGATACCTGCGTGTTATTTGGAGATGGTGCAGGAGCGGTTATTGTTAAAGCAGATAATGAGACGGGTATTCTATCAACGCATATTCATGCTGATGGAGAGTATGAAAGTTTGTTGACGATTCCTGCTGGCGTATCAAATAAATATGATTTTCTCAAAGAGGGCAAGGCTTTCATACAAATGAAAGGTAATGAGGTCTTCAAAATTGCAGTAAAAACATTGGGCAGAATCGTTGATGAAACATTGGAAGCCAATAATTTAAAAAAACAGGATATTGATTGGTTAATCCCTCACCAGGCAAATATTAGAATCATACAGGCAACCGCAAAAAAACTTAAAATGCCAATGGAAAATGTTGTTGTTACTGTGCCGTTTCATGGTAATACGTCTGCCGCATCAGTGCCGTTAGCACTTGATGTTGCTGTAAGAGATGGCAGAATAAAGCGTGGTGAAACAATATTAATGGAAGCATTTGGTGGCGGTTTTACCTGGGGTTCTGTTTTAGCAAAATTTTAATCTGAGCCAATATAATAAAAATGAGGAATGATATGTCACTTGAGAATGAAGTCGCCCTAGTTACAGGAAGCAGTCGTGGTATTGGGCAAGCAATTGCATTGGAACTTGGAAAACAGGGTGCAACCATTGTAGGAACGGCCACCACTGATAATGGCGCAGAAAAAATATCAGCTTGGATGAAAGAAAATGATATCAAGGGTGTTGGGAAAAAATTAAATGTCACCGATAATCAAGGTGTTGTTGATTTGATATCTGACATGAAAAAAGAATTTGCATTGCCAGGAATACTGGTTAATAACGCAGGTATTACTCGTGATAATCTTTTGATGAGAATGAAAGATGATGAGTGGGATGATGTCATTAATACCAATTTGAATGCAATATTCCGTTTATCTAAAGCCTGTCTAAGAGGCATGATGAAAGCCAGAAAAGGACGAATTATCAGTATTGCATCTGTGGTAGGTAGTATGGGTAATCCTGGTCAAGCTAATTATGCAGCTGCTAAGGCGGGATTGCTTGGGTTCAGCAAATCATTGGCAAGAGAAGTGGGTTCCAGAGGAATTACCGTTAACGTTGTTGCTCCAGGTTTTATAGAAACAGATATGACAAAAGCATTGACAGAAGATCAACGGAGTATGATGCAGGAAAATATCCCATTAGCAAGATTTGGTGAAGCAAATGAAATTGCAAAAGTTTGTGCTTTTTTAGCGTCAGATGGAGCAGGCTATATTACGGGTGAAACCATTCATGTTAATGGCGGCATGTATATGAACTAAACTTGCTGAATTTGTCATTAAATTAAAACTATTTGATATATTTATAAATTATAATAGTGTTTTTTTGTAAACTGAACTAATGTTAAATAAATTGCTGTTTTATACCGCAAGGGCATAAGTTATCATTGAAGCGGACAAGCCACTTAAGTAGGTGACCATAATTATATTAACATTTTCACTCAATATTTTCTGCCCTTTGGTACTACTACTCTGACCGAATAGATCTCTATGCAATCAGAGCAGTAACACCAAAGGTCAAAAAATATTGAGCGAAAATTAAATTAAGATAATTATGTTCACCTACTTAATTCAGCTTTAAAGCATTTGGCGAATTTCGCAACAGATTATTTTGTGATAAGAATCATTAAATATAATTTAAATAAAATAATATTAAATTTATTATTGTAAAATCTAACATGTAAAATTAGAATAGCTGGCAGAACATCGGACTGTCGTATTATTAAATAATTTAAGGAAAATATAACCATGAGTGATGTAGAAAGTCGTGTTAAAGAAATTGTTGTAGAGCAATTAAGTGTAAAACCTGAAGAAGTAACCATCGAAGCTTCTTTTGTTGATGATTTAGGTGCTGATTCATTGGACACGGTAGAATTGGTTATGGCTCTGGAAGAAGAATTTGAATGTGAAATTCCAGATGATGAAGCAGAAAAAATCACCACAGTTCAACAAGCAATAGACTATATTAACGCCCACGGCGATTAAGTTATTGCAGAGATAAAAAAGTGGGTGAAAAATATCACACCTGCTTTTTATCAATTCCTATTTTTCTTAAAATCTGAGGCGATACCTTGGCTAAAAAACGTGTAGTCATCACTGGGTTAGGTGCTATTACTCCTGTCGGTTTAAATGTGCCCGATACTTGGAGTAATATTTTAAATGGCGTGAGTGGAGTTCGCCCAATAACCAGCTTTGATGTTTCAAAATATGGTACACGTTTTGGTGGCTCTATAGTCGGCTTTGATGTAGAAAATTATTGCACAAAAAAAGATGCAAAAAAAATGGGGGTATTCATCCATTATGGAATGGCGGCCTCAATTGAAGCATTTCTTGACTCAGGTCTTGAAGTAACTGAAAAAAATGCTGAGAGAATTGGTGTTGCTATAGGTTCTGGTATTGGTGGTATACAAGGGATTGAAAATGGTTATGGTTCATACCTAAAGTCTGGCCCAAGACGAATATCGCCATTTTTTGTTCCAAGCAATATTATTAATATGATTGCAGGTAATTTGTCGGTTAAATATGGTTTGAAAGGACCTAATTTTTCAATTGTAACAGCCTGTACTACGGGGACCCATAATATTGGTGAAGCCTTTCGAGTCATTGAATATGGCGATGCAGATGTCATGATTGCAGGTGGTTCAGAAATGTGTACCACACCGACAGGTCTCGGAGGATTCTCTTCTGCCAAGGCATTATCCAAAAGAAATGATGATCCTCAAGGAGCCAGTCGTCCTTGGGATAAAGATCGTGATGGTTTTGTATTGAGTGATGGTGCTGGAATTGTTGTATTGGAAGAATATGAACATGCCAAGCAGCGTGGAGCTAAAATATATGCCGAATTGATTGGTTTTGGTATGAGTGGCGATGCTTATCACATGACATCACCTCCAGCAGATGGAGAGGGTGCCAAGCGCTGTATGCAAATCGCTTTAAAAAATGCTGAAATCAATCCATCTGATGTTGACTACATCAATGCTCACGGTACATCAACACCTGCGGGAGATATTGCAGAAACCCGAGCCATCAAAGGCTGTTTTGATGATCATGCTCAAAAACTGGCAATTAGCTCGACCAAGTCAATGACAGGGCACATGGTAGGAGCTGCAGGTGGAATAGAGGCTATTTTCTCTGTTTTAGCACTACAAAATCAGGTGATCCCTCAAACAATCAATATTGACAATCCAGATCCTGAATGTGACTTGGATTATGTTTCAGATGGAACTAGGAATTCTTCCATTAATGTGGTTATGTCAAATTCATTCGGCTTTGGTGGAACCAATGGAACATTAGTTTTTAAGAAAGTATAATCGTCTTATCTACAAATTGTTCAATTCAAAAAATATCATCAATATCGATTCAATCATTATAAAAAAGCTTGATTGTAAAAAACCTTGTTTTGCATCATTGCATCAATCTTTTCCCCAGCAATTTCCAGCCATATTAGAAAGCGTTGTGTTGCAATCAAATCAACGAAACTGGGATATTGTTTTTGCCTTTCCAAGTGACGTTATTGAGCTAACCGCGGATGATATTTTAAAAAACACAATCAATGAATCTCCTGATTTTTTTGAGTCCATTAATCTTTGGTATAAAAAAGAACAAGTTATAGACTCTACTCCTTACCCTTTTATCGGAGGATGGTTTATTTATTGCAGTTATGATTTGTCACTCCATGTCGAAGAAAAATTAAAATTATTACCTAAAACTAACTCAGAGCAACCCATTGCATTGGCAATGAGAATTCATTCTGCGCTAATCTGGGATCATGAAAATAATCAATTACTCATCATTGCAGAAAAAGGTTATGAGCATTTAATTGATGAAATAGAAAGTAAATTAAATCAATTTAACTTGCTTGATTTTAATCCGAAATACTTACTTGAAAAACCATTACGTGAAGAAGATCCTGAAAAATTTATTAATGCCGTTAAAAAAATAAAACAATACATCTATGATGGTGATGTATTTCAAGTCAATATGTCTCGTCAATGGCAAGGTAAATTGAAAGCAAACGTTACTGCAAGCCAGCTTTATCATCAACTTAAGCAAGCCAATCCAGCTCCTTTTTCTGGGCTGATGAGTTATAAAGGTTATAGTGTTATTAGTTCTTCACCTGAAAGATTGGTGAAATTGGATGGCAATATTGTCTCAACTCGTCCCATTGCGGGAACAAGACCTAGGAATCATCAAACCAGTAATGATAATGCAACAACAGATGAATTAATTCGCCATCCTAAAGAACGGGCGGAACATATTATGTTGATAGATCTTGAAAGAAATGATTTGGGGCGTATTTGTGTGCCAGGTTCAATCAATGTTAATGAAATGATGGTTGTGGAAAATTACCAGCACGTACATCATATCGTTTCAAATATCGTTGGGCAGTTAGATGCTTCGTTTTTACCTGGTGACATTATCAAAGCAATATTTCCTGGAGGAACAATTACAGGATGTCCTAAAGTTAGGTGTATGCAAATCATAACTGAACTAGAAGGTATGCGTAGAGGTGCTTATACGGGTTCTATGGGTTACTTGAGTAGAGACGGTAAAATGGATTCTAATATTCTAATCAGAAGTATTGAGGTTTTTAATGATGGTTTGCTTTCTTTTCGTGCAGGTGCAGGCATTGTTGCTGATTCAATTGAAGCTAAAGAAGTGGAAGAGACTAGGGCAAAAGCCAAGGGTATGAAATTGGCATTAACGGGTAAATTTTAACTCATGAAAATGGCTATTTTAGAAACCGATGTTTTAACTCAAGAATTACAGCTTGAATTCGGTAGTTATGGGAAAATGTTTAAAGCATTGCTACAAGACCATAATAAAAATATTGAGTTTGGTGTTTTTGATGTTGTGAATACTTGTTATCCAGTATTGATTGATGATTTTGATGTCTATTTAATAACAGGCAGTAAATCGAGTGTTTACGAAGAAAGGGCTTGGATTAAGCAATTAAAGCAGTTTTTATATGAGGTTATTGAATCTAAAAAAATAATCATCGGCATTTGTTTTGGTCATCAATTGATAGCCGAACTGTTGGGTGGTAAAACACAAAAAAGTAGTAAAGGATGGGGGGTTGGTGTTGCAAAAAGTCAAGTTATCCTCAAAAAACCTTGGATGTTGCCTGTTTCTGATACATTCTCAATCATTGTTAGTCATCAGGATCAAGTGACTCAGTTGCCTGATAATGCCGAGTTGATTGCCAGTAATGACTTTTGTCTTCATGCTATGTATCAGATAAATAACCAGATTTTATGTCTGCAAGGGCATCCTGAATTTTCCAAAAAATACAGTCAAAGTCGAATGTTATCAAGGCTTAAGTTAATTGGTGAGCGAGATATTAAAAAAGGTATCGAGTCATTAAATCAACCCATTGATGATCAATTGATAGCGCAGTGGATTGTCAACTTTTCAAGCAATAAAATTCAATCTTGATAGTTATGACATTCGTGATATTCTGCATGATGTTTTGTTGATTATAAAACCATTATTCTTAAAACAGCACAATGAGTTCAGGCTTAGGGGATGCGCAATAAATAAACATCCAACTTGCTTGTACCCAAAGGGCATAGCAATTTTTTTGTCCGCCTATTTTTGCGCCTCAAAGGCAAACAAAAATCCTGCGTAATTTGGATATTTATTTATTTCACTTCCCCTTATTGTTGATGATAGTGTTGGAGTAATGAAGGCTGACGAAACCAAAATACGTCAGTGTTTGTTGAATTTATTGAGTAATGCCAATAAGTTTACTCATGGCGGAGTGATTAGCTTGCAAGTTGAAGGCGATACGGTGAATGATGAAACATGGGTGGTTTTTACCGTCACGGATACGGGAGATGGTATTGATGCGAATGATATTGATATTATTTTTGATGAATATGGGCAAACACAAAAAGCAAAATCACGTTCGGATAGCACTGGATTGGGGTTGCCTATTTGTAAAAAGTTCAGTCAATTATTAGGCGGTGATGTTACCGTTTCAAGTGTATTAGGCAAAGGCTCTACATTTGTTATCAAAATCCCACGATACTCGACGTATTAAATAAATTAAGATTCAAAGCGCTATCTTTCAGTGTTTAATTATTTCAGGTGTGCATGGAAAATTATTTTTCCATCGTCTCTTTAATTTTTTCTTTAATTTCACTTCTTAATTTTTCAGAACCTTGTGCCGCCTCATTGACTTTAACAACGCTGTCTTGTACATAATGCCCGTATTCTTCCCAGTTTAAAAATAAAAATATACTGCCGATAACAACGACTAACCCAATAAATTTTAACATATAACACCTTGTTGATTTTTTTAACCGCTAATGGATATTGATTTTCACTAATATTGTAAGGAATGAAAATTAAATAACCTGGACATATTTCTTCCATCTTCACGTCATTTTCGATTGATCTTTAATCACAAAACCTCGCATTAGAACAACTAGTGCTATGGTTTTGCTCAATCAGATCAATCGAAACTAACATAAAGCTGAAACCAATATTGTCCAGGTTATTTAATTTTCATCCCTAAACAGAAAATTAGTGTTTGTTTGTGCCTATTCGTGGTTTTTAAAAATTTGTTTTTCCGAGACCGTAAATATGAAATTCAAAATGAGAAGTTTTTTCATATTCGTTCATAACCATTATGAATAACTGATTTATTTCACCAATCATATCAGTAAAATAAATTTTAGTTAATAATTTACAAAAAATTAATACAAAACAGCTACCATTCAACAAAAATATACAGTACAATTCGCCTGAAATTGCAAGATTACTTCATTAGCAGTTTTGTTAATATTATATTATGGTGACCTATAGGTCCTCTCGCAATGATAAGTTGCAAACTCCGTCAGGCCTGGAAGGGAGCAGCGGTAGTGATGAATTCATGTGCCGAGATGTGGCTGATAGGTTACCACCCTTCAAATATTCCAGAAAGATGTTTTATTCTGACATATGTCTTACCAAGTTTTAGCACGAAAATGGCGCCCTCATTCATTCAATGAAATGGTTGGTCAAGAACATATTGTTCAAGCCTTAACCAATGCGCTTGATCAAAACCGAATACACCATGCTTTTCTATTTACAGGAACCAGAGGTGTAGGAAAAACCACGCTCGCCAGAATATTTTCCAAATCACTTAATTGTGAACAAGGCCCTACCTCAACACCTTGTGGTCAATGCAGTGCCTGCCAGGAAATTGATGATGGGCGTTTTATTGACTTAATTGAAGTTGATGCGGCATCACGTACCAAAGTTGATGAAACCAGAGAGCTGATGGATAATGTTCAATATGCTCCTACTCAAGGTCGCTATAAAGTCTATCTGATTGATGAAGTGCACATGTTTTCCAATCATAGTTTTAACGCATTATTAAAAACATTGGAAGAACCACCTGAACATGTCAAATTTTTACTGGCCACAACTGACCCACAAAAACTTCCCATCACTATTTTATCCCGTTGTTTGCAGTTTAATTTAAAACGTTTAACCGCAGAACAAATCAAGGCACAATTTGAAAATATTTTAGATCAAGAATCTGTTGCTTATGAAACAGAAGCCTTAACCATTTTATCTCATGCGGCTGACGGCAGTATGCGCGATGGTTTAAGTTTGCTGGATCAATCTATTTCATTCGGTGCAGGACAAGTAAGAGAAAACGATGTTAGGACATTATTGGAAACAGTTGATCAGTCCTATGTCATCAAAATGCTGGTTACATTGGCTAACCATGATGCTGACGGATTATTAACGTTGACACGGGAAATTGCACAATATAGCCCTAATTATCCCAAAATTATTGAAGAAATAGCTTTGTTGTTTCATAAAATCGCATTGTACCAAGTGATTGAATCGAGTTTGCCAGATACAGAAAAATACCGCAATGAAATCATTGATTTGGCTCAGTTATTAACCAAAGAAGATGTCCAATTGTATTATCAAATAGCCATTTCAGGCAAAGCTGAGCTTGAATTGTCACCATCATTTCAAACGGGATTTGAAATGATTTTACTACGAATGCTGGCATTCAAACCATTTAATCTGGAAAACATAGCTGATTCAAATCAATCAAAGCCCCAAAGTTCAGTTAAACCTGATTCAATTAAACCTGCACCAACAAAGCCTGTTCAATCACAAACTATTGCAAACAACGTCAATACCTCTCCTCCGCCAGCAATTAAGAAAACGGTGCCCCCACTACAAAGTACAATGCCTTCAGACAAATCTGTTGATATTAGAAATTGGAGTGAATTTATTAAGCAATTGCAAATAGGGGGGTTAACTCGAGAATTGGCCAATAATTGTTATTGTCAGTCGATAGATACTGAACAAATCACATTGAATCTTGACCCAAAACATGCACAACTAAAATCTAGCAAAATTGAAATTGCATTGATTGATGCCATTTCTACACTATTGGCAAAACCCATGAAAATCAATATCGAAATTGCTAAAAGTGCAGATGAAACTCCTGCCCAGGAAAATCAACGCAAAAAACGTCAACGCATGGATGAAGTTAAAAATATTATAGAAAATGATGTGCATGTAAAATCCATGCAAGAAGTTTTTGATGCTAAAATAGTTCCAAATTCAATAAAACCCATTGATTAACAAGCTGGAGAAAAACAGATGAAAGGTGTTCTAGGTAATTTCATGAAACAAGCGCAAGATATGCAGGATAATATGCAAAAAGCGCAGAAAGAATTGTCTAATATGGAAGTTGTTGGTGAAAGTGGTGGCGGTATGGTAAAAATCACCATGACAGGTAAGCATGAAGTCAAATCTGTTGATATTGATAATGTTTTGTTGAGTGATGATAAAGAAATGTTAGAAGATTTGGTCGCAGCCGCTTTTAACAGTGCCGTTCAAAAAGTCGCTAAAGAGAATGAGGAAAAAATGTCTGGAATGGTCTCTGGCGTCAATCTACCACCAGGACTGGGTGATATTTTTAAAGCTTAAGTCTCACGCTAATTACCATGAAAAATTCAATTTTACAGGATCTGATCAATGCCATGAAGTGTATGCCTGGTGTTGGTCCAAAGTCTGCTCAGCGTATTGCCTATCATCTATTACAGCGTGATCGTGATGGTGCAAGAAAGATGGCTTACACTCTGAATGAAGCGATTGAAAAGATTGGGCATTGTGTCTCTTGTCGTACATTCTCTGAAACTGAAAAATGTTTTATTTGTCTTGATGAGACACGTAATAATCAACAACTGTGCTTGGTTGAAACGCCTGCAAATGTAATGTCCATCGAGAGTACAGGAAGTTTTAAAGGTAAGTATTTTGTCTTAATGGGGTATTTATCACCGATTGATGGTGTTGGCCCTGATGAATTGGGTTTTGACCTTTTGGAACAACATTTCAAAACACAACAAGTGAGAGAATTAATTTTTGCATTCAGTTCAAATATTGAAACAGAAGCCACTGTATTTTATATTTCTGAGATGGCTAAAAAATATGCAATAAAAATTACTCGATTGGCACAAGGCGTTCCCATTGGTGGAGATATTGAATATTTAGATGGACATACGCTGGCTCATGCCATTAACCAACGATCAAATGCCTAAGCTTAGATTATGAATAAACCACAACGATTGATCCTTACATTATTTTTGTTGCTTTCTCCTTGGCAACTTTTGTTTGCAGAAATGTCTGTATTGGAGCATTTACAAACATTATTGAATCAGTTGAAAACCTATCAAACTGATTTTGAACAGGTGATTACCAATAGTGAACATTCTGTGATCGAAAAATCAAAAGGCAAGTTTACCGTTAAACGACCAGGGAAATTTTTCTGGCAATACACCAGTCCATACGAGCAGAAAATTATTGCTGATGGGGAAACTCTGTTTATTTATGACATAGACCTAGACCAAGTGACCTTAAAAAATCAAACAGGTGTTTTGCACGGAACGCCTGCATCTTTGCTCAGCTATCAATCGCCCGTAAAGCAAAATTTTATTGTTGACCTTGAGTCTAAACAGGGCAACAATTATTGGATCTCGCTCAAGCCTAAGAAAGAAGAATCGGGCTTTGAAAAACTCATGCTGACTTTTTCAAAAGATAAGCTAATTGAGATGGATATATTGGATCAGCTGGGTCAAATGACACATTTTAAATTTACCAATATCATCAATAATCCTGAAATTGGAGATGCATTTTTCCAGATTAAAATTCCAGAAGGTGTTGATGTACTTGATGCTAGAACGAAATTATAAATAAGAGATCATCAATTCCCACAACCCAAGGAGTATTTTTCTGGGAGCATCACTGGCCGCAATATCACTGCCATAATTAAGCAATATATTTGTAGCGGTTCTCTGCTTTAACAGCAACAAGGAACGGTCTGTTGCGTATTCTTTTCCAATGCCCAAAATCAATTTCCATCGTTATTCGTAAGACACCTGATGTTATATCAAATAACCCATCACTAATTTCATAACATTGCTGTGGAAAATTAATTAATTGAATAAATTCTTCATCAATCTCAATAGAGCGGTGATTTGCGGTATTGATAACATCAATTAAATGACCTTTATAGCAACCGACTGAATTTTTTTTCGATTCTCCAAGTTTCTGTGCTGGTTATTTAAGATGTATCGCAATTAATAAGCAAACATTTAGTAAGTATTGCTCATCTCCAGTTAAAAATTGACTACAATTATTGCAATAGTTAGGAATGGGCACGAAATAACTTCCGTTTCTTGGTTTCATATTTATTTTAATTTCATAATGATGTGATTGAATAAAAGTATAGGGATAGCCGTTTTATTCTTAGGGGAAGCGAAATAAATAAATGTCCAAATTGTGCAGGATTTTTGTTTGCCTTTGAGGCGCAAAAATAGGCGTGTAGTCGAACTACACAACTATTTTTGCAACAAAAAA
>Ga0233443_1002553_pt1 | contig 13716 bp, 4 predicted proteins | sample SI_123_September_2_FD_182784 | JGI IMG/M metagenome (GOLD analysis project Ga0233443, IMG submission 182784) | Seawater microbial communities from Saanich Inlet, British Columbia, Canada - SI_123_September2016_200_MG | ecosystem: Environmental > Aquatic > Marine > Inlet | place: Canada: British... | reverse complement strand
AACTTAACAACTTTATGATTACCCCTAACCCATTTTCGGAACAAATAAGTTTGGTGTTTGAGAAGGATTCCGAATATCAAATAAGAATACTCGACATACTGGGGAAACAGGTACATACAACAAATATTGTTGGTTCAAGGCATACCATTTCTACCTCTGATCTTCTCGCCGGTACATACCTGTTGCTGGTAAGGTCAGAAGAAGGAGTAGCACAAATGAAGATGGTAAAGAATTAATTGCAATCCTGCGTATCTTATTTTTACGTGTTTCGGAGAGGATAATGCCATGGAGTGACTTGCTAACCATAAATACTACCGCAGAATGATCATCTTCTTCGTTTCGGAATAATCACCGGTACACAATCTGTAGTAATAGGTTCCCGATGTTAGCACATCGGTCCTGAACTGAAGGTGATGAATTCCCTTTTGCAAATAATCATCCACAGCAAGCTCTAATTGCCGGCCAAATACATCTATTATTGCCAGTTCAACATTCACACTCTCTGGCAAATAAAAGCTAAGCTTTGTTTCCAGGCTGAACGGATTCGGCACATTCTGGAACAGAATGTAATCCTCTTTGGGAGCTAAGAATTCAGTTTCAGCAACAGCAATCTTATTAATCTCATAGCTGCTATTTCCCTCGAGCCATGAATGAATAAGCAATTCATATTGTTTATTTGTTTCGGAATCTACATATCTTATAATAAAATGCTCTCCGCTATCCATTCCTTCTTTTTCATTGGTCGTTTCATCATCACCCCATATTGATACAACGGTAAAATTCTTCTCAATATACGAGGAGCCAACGAGAATCCCGTCCTGGCTATAGACAGCTATTCTGTCTCCTGTTTTGAAATTATGTCCTTCATCCAATAGGCCAAGTGTCATATTATTACCTGTGTTTTTATGATGACTGATTTCAGTCGCAAACCTTAAATAATCAGACTTTGCTGTTTGAATGGAATTTGCCGGATAGGTAAAAATCTGCTGGCTATACATTTTAATCTGGTAACCTTTACCAGCTAGCATTGCTCCTATTTGATTAGCTCCAAATATTGGCCAGAAAACAAAACCATTCTCATCCTTCATAATTAATATCTCAGTAACAATACTATTCATCATCTGTTGAACAGAATCAGCATCCTGCCTTAAATAACCAAGAATACTCCATCCCTCAGGAAGAATGACTGGTGTAATTTCAGGAACAACTGAAGTTCCGGTAATAGTTACTATTTCAGTAATATTCATTTTGGTTCGGTACCCTTCACCAATGGTCAAGGCACCAATCTGATCAACCTCAACTTCAGGCCAGTAAACCTTCCCATTTCCGTCTTTGACAATTTTCAGGGATGACAATTTATCGAAGAAAAGGTTGCTGATATCAGCGTCATCCGGATCTATATAAGTTGACCAAATTGACCAACCTGCTGGAAGATTTATGTATTGATAATCTAATGAATAGGCAATAAGAGAGCTAAGCCCACTTAATCCGCTGGCCGCGAATTCACTTGTATTTGGCATTCCCGGAGGTTGGATATAGGCTGCTGTACAGATATATTCCTGACCATCAGAATATCTCCACAATTTCCACATAAATTCTTCCCCTGAGGCAAATCCATCATTACCTGCATTAACACCATTAGCTGTTATAATAATCGAAGTTCCTAACCATTGTATATATCCTCCGCACGCTGGCGTTCCAAGCGAATCATAGAATACTCCCAGATAGTCTCCGGCGCAAATCTGAACACCATCAACGCTTATAGGAATTGTATCCGGTATTACAATTGAATGGGTATTAGCTGTATTTGTATAAGTCCAGGTTGGAGAAATACCGGATGGCTCTGTTACTATTGCAGTATCAATTTTCTCACATAGATTGATATCCGTAACAGTTACAACATATTGTCCAGCTGGAATTCCTGATAAGTGCTGTGTAGTTTCTCCATTTGACCAGGCAAAAGAATAAGATTGTGTTCCACCATTTATCCATAAATTTACCGAGCCATCGGATCCTCCAAAGGAGCTAACATCTGTAGGAACAGCTTTCACCTTAAGCGATTCGGGTTGTTCAACTATGTAATAGGATGAATTTGAACAATCAAAACTATCATGTACGGTAACATAATACAGGCCGGCACCCGATGATAACAAATCTTCAACCGTTGCACCATTGGACCAGAGGAATGAATATGGAGGTGTTCCGCCGATTACAGATAAATCTATAGAACCATCGGTGGCACCAAAACAACTCACGTCTATTGATAAAGATGAAAGAGTTAAAGCAGAATAGGTTTGAGAAAGAATCTGGCTTCCGGTTTGAGTACAAGCTGCGTCATCTGTCACTGTTACAGTATATGTACCCGGAGTCAGACTTTCAATTCTATCTTTGTTTGTACCTACCGTATCTCCGGCACTTACCCAAATGAAAGTATATGGCTTTTTACCACCATTGACATTTACCTGAACACTTCCATTGTCAAAATTCGGACAGCCTGGATCTATTCCTGAAAGAGAGATGCTTAGATCGTTACAGCAGGCATATCCAATGGAAGTAGAGATATAACCTGGTCCAAAGGTATTTACCTCTTCTTCATCCACAAATACCTTAATCTCAACATTTGCACTATCATTAGTAAACATAAATGTTGTATAGCAACTATTTCCAACGCAAACATCTACATCGATAGATGTTGGGCTTGTGAAAAAGGTATCTATCACCAGACTATATGTTAACTGATCCTCCATGTACAGATAGAAGTCAACCGGATCTGATCCGGTTGGAGTTACATTAAATGTTATTATAGCATCATTCATTCCGGGCGGGCAGGTGCTATTATACATTTCCGATGAGTCTTGTACTCCGAGATGACAACAGGTACTGCAATTAACCGTTTGTGCTTTAACAGGGGAATATGCTAATATAATTAAAGATACAATGCATAAGAATCTAAATACAATACGAATCAAATACTGGGAATCGTTCCATCTAATTGTATTAATTATTCGTTTCATTTTATATTCTTTTAGTTATCATTTTTGTATTTCATCAGTCATAAAAATCATGGCAAACAGCCGAGAGTAATACTAATCCAATAATTGCAAACATCGGATTGCGAGGATTAAAAATTATCTTATTCGAACTGGCATATAATTATTTGATGGAACTCCAGGCGCACCAGTAGGTATTGGGACCTGGATAATATATTGGTTAACCTGGCTATTTAATAATGTCTCCATATATCTGGGCATAATAGAAAGCCCCGTATTCATGAGTCCATTTTCCGGAATGGCTCTTCTACATTTCGGTGTAAATTCCTCTGTAGATCCATCAGGTAAATATCTAGTTACAGATCCAGGTTTACATTGTCCGGGCCGGGGTTCTACATATTCATCATCAACTCCCATTAAATGTAAGAATTCATGAGCAGTTGTTTTTACATACCGATCATTGGTCTTACTAAATTCCCTCCATCTAACATTCATGAATTGATTATCAATAACAAATGCTCTTCCACCATTTCTATTCCTTGGGTTTGGCCCTGATCTTAGCTTAGGAGGTCTAGGATCTTGCATTGGAGTTCGATTCTTCCAGATATTTAGCTTATTCTCGGTGCTTTTATTTATTTTCTGGCCAGGTTGAAGAAATCTAACTGATCCTAGTTTAAATATTACAGGTTTAGCCCTTTCATCTGGCTGACAAGACCAACAAAACTCATTATCTTCCAGATTATAAATAAATTGATTCGCTCCAGATAACAGAGGTGATTGAAATCTATTTAAATATTCAATTCCTGATTGAAGTCTTTCAAGAATCTTTTCATTTTTTAATCGTTGACCAGTTTTTACATCAATAGCAAAATTTAAAACAACTTCTATCCGATCCGGATATTCATTAACAATTGCTACTTCTCCATTTGGATCAATGTAATTTATAGGATTACTTAATACATAATCATACATATTCATTCCATCTATGTAAGCAAGTGGATCCCGTTGCATAAACCGCCCATATAATGGATCATTATGCCTCGACCTATAAAAATATTTTCCAGTCTCCTCGTCATATCTCCTGCCTGTAAACGTATAATCATTCCCAAAAGCTGAGTTGCTTAATGAATTCATTCCCTGATCGGAAAAATCTATCTGACCATAAGCATCGTAATGATAATATTCCTGTGGACTACCTGTATCGTTAGAAACAGCAGCGACAGAACCCAAAGAGTTGTGGTGATAGAAATATTCATTGCTACCACGGTTCATATTCAGCACATCGTCTATCCAGCTGCCAAACACATATGTTGCGTTGCTGCTCCCACTGCCATCTTGTTCTTCCACTACGCGTTGACCATCATAATAATAATTAATGGTGTTTCCTCCGGCTATCTTTGAAATTCTCCTTCCCAGGGGATCATAACTGTATTGGGCTATAATACCATCATCAACGCTGTCCATTCGGTTCTCAAAGTCGTATGAATAGGAAAAAGTGCCATCCGTTAACATGTTGCCATTATCATCATAAGCTGGATAAACGGTTCCACCGCCTGCAATACTTGTATATTCGTTCATATTGTTATCAGAATAGCTTGTGCTTGAACCGTTTTCAATTACCGTAGTACGATTGCCGAGTTCATCATAATTGAAAACCTGATGTAATGCAGAGGCAGGTATTGTGTTAGCTACTAATTGACCTCTTTTGTAATCAACCAGGCGATAGATATCATCATATGCTGCCAACATTGAATTCCCGGGTTGATGAAGGTGTTCCTCGGAAATTCGGTTGCCTTCGTTGTCAAAAGTATAAGCAAAGTCTATAAATGAACCCGGGCCATGTGTCAGCTGTGTTACCCAATTATTGGCGTTGTAACTGTATTCACTGAAGGTAGCATTTTGCGGATAGTCTCTGCGCACCAATCTTCCAGCCGGATCATAGTTATAAGATGCAAGGATATCGGTACCTTCCTTAATCTGGTACATCCGGTCACGCATATCCATCTCCTCCTCTATTATGCGACCTGAGGGATAGGTAATTGCCCGTTTTCTGTTGACCACATCATACTGGTAAACAGTAAGCCGACTATTCAGATTTTCACTCAACATACGGTTTACAGCATCATAGGTATAAGTTATGAATGCATAGTTATTGGTGGCTGAAACCATTCTTCCGGCACTGTCCCAGGTAAAAATATCATCGTTATTATCCGGATAATCCCGCAAGACCAATCTGCCATTATCATCGTAGGCATAAGTAGTCACAGCCCCGTTGTTATCGATCCGGGAAGTCAGGTTCCCTGCATCATCGTACATAAATTCCTTGGTAGTGTTATCTGCATAAGTCTCAGATACTATGCGATTTAGAGGATCGTATTCATAGCTCGTAACGTTATTGGACGCATCCATCAATGAATCAACATTACCCAGTTCATCATGGTAGGTCCAGGTGGTGTCTAGCAAAGCATTTATTGTTATATTGAGCCTGTTCATTGGATCATATTCATATTTTGTGATTTTCCCGTTTCTATCCGTTTGTTCTACCAGGTTTGAATTGGGATCATAACTTATGCTGAAACTATTGTTTAAAGCATCCTGAATTGTTACCAGGCGATTAAGGTCATCGTAAGAATAGCCGACTGAATTATTGTTAGCATCTCTTGATTCTATCAATCTGGAGTTCTCGTCGTAATTCTGATAAGAAACGGGCCCCAGCAGATCATAGGTGTGAATAACCCTATCCAGTGCATCATATATTGCTGTTGCGTTATTTCCATTAGGATAACTGACTGTTTCTACATTGCCTGTTGAATTGTAGGTAAAGCTGGTCACTTCACCTTCGGCATTGGTGACATGAAGTATTCTGTCCAATTCATCCCGGGCATATTGGGTATTGTGCTTGTTCGGATCGAGAGTGCTTAACAGACTCCCATTCAGATTATACAGATATTTGGTCACAAAACCCATGGGATCCATGATGGAATCCAACCAATTCATTTTATTATAGTAATAACTGGTAGCGTGGTTATTAGGGTTGATATAAACTGTTATATTTCCTACCAAATCATATATCAGACTATCCTGTCCAATAGGGTATATTGTTTGAACCAGGCGATTCAGGTCATCATACTGGTATTTTGTTTCAGAAGCCCTGGCATCTGTGATACGTTTCAAATTTCCATTCAGGTCATATTGATAGTGTGTTTCTTTGCCCAGCGGATCCACAACTTTTTTCATACGGTTGAGGGTATCATATTCCATTGTTGTCACATTGCCATTGAAATCTGTTTGGGTTAATACATTACCGTTGGCATCATGCGTAAATTGCATAGTATTCCCCAGGGCATTTGTAATTGTTTCCAATAAGTTACGGTTGCTGTATCCATAGCTGGTCGAATTTCCCATTGGATCGGTTATTTTTGTCACATTCCCCATTGCATCATATTCACTTAATCTGCTGTTGCCATTCGCATCGGTGATTTTAATTGCTTGTTGAAGCGCATTGTATTGTACAATAGTACTGAATCCTCTGGCATTGATTGTTTTTATAATGTTTCCCAACTCATCATGGTTCATTGTAAGCTCATTACCTTCGGGATCAGTGATCGCAGTAATCCAGTTATTCAGATTGTAGGTATAATGAGTAGTATCCCCCTGGGGTGCGACAGAATACAACATCCTCCCCGCACCATCACTTTCAAAATATGAAATTCCTATTGGACGACGGATTTCTTCAAGATAGCCATTGGAGTCATACCAGAATACTGTAGTATCTCCGTTTGCCGAAATGGTAGAATCCAAAAGACCTGTTGCTCCATATTTATTCAAGCTTGTTTTTCCAAGTGGTTCATTAATTTGGATAGCATTGCCTGAAGTATCTCTGGAGATGATGGTTATATTGCCTAATTTATCTACAATCTGGGTAAGTAAATTGAAAGTTGGATCATAACTCTTTTGTACAGATCCCCCTGTGGGATCTGTAGTCGTCAGGTAATTCCCGTTTCCATCAGCAACAAAATCAGAGGTAAAATTCCTCGCATCCTCCCGGGAATTAATATTATTATCACCGTCGTAGGTATAGTCAATATCATATCCACAACAATTGTTTGCCATTTTGGTGTTGCGTCCCTGACTATCAAAATCGAAGGAGCTAACCTGATTTGTCCCCCCTACCGTATTGGTGACCATAGTTTGATCTGATGAATGCAGATATGCCATCTCAATGTCTGTTAATTCTGAACTAATACCCTTGACCCGGCCATAATCATAATACTCGATATCATAATATTGTCCTTTCCTGTTTTTCAATTGTAGCATGCTCCTGTTGATATCATAAGCATAGTGAGTGGTGTGCCCTTGTGGATCGCTGGCACCAGTCATATTCTCCCGGGCATCATAGGCATATGAAAGAGTTCTGCCAGAACTTATATTATTATCTGAGATTTGACTTAGCAGACCATCCGTAAAGGTAAACTGAAGGATTCGACCAGTAGCATCAGTCACCATTACTGGTAAACCGTTGGTATATGTGATCGTCAGTGTATTCCAGTGTCTGTCGATCATCTTCGTCATTCGTTTGTGCGTGGCATCCTCAAAATATCGCTTTGTACCGTATTTTGACCTTAGCTGGTATTTGTCAGATTGATATTCAATCAGCGTATCAAATACACCCACTGGAGCATGATAGGCACCACCTAAGAGTAAAAACGTGTCCCGACGACCATCCTCCCGGTGGACAATGATGGTATCATTCAAATTCTCGTATAGAACATTATAATTCATTGTCCAGCCATTGCCATAGCCAAAATTCAAACTGGTATTATGACTGTTATAGCTGAAGTAGATCTGCAAATCAGGACCAAGGGATTGTATCTGCAAATCCTCACGTTGATAGAACAGATTTCCAGTACGGGTATTGATCTGTAGTCCTGACGGACCTATAATATTTGGAACCGTTTTATTATATGTTTGGGAAAAAATCATCTGAGAATAGATGATAAACAACCCAAAATAAAAGAGACGATTTCTATGGATGAAATTCTTCATGACCGTAATTTGAATTTGAATATCCTTTCATTTATAGCGAATGTTTAAGTTAAATCCATGAGCTTGGCGACCAATTAAGCTAAAATCAGAAAAGGGCTTATGCAAGAATTTACAGCAATCAAAACTAAGAATGGTATGCCAGGCACCTCCTTCAGTTTGCTCTTTTCATTTTTCATCATATTCCTTTTGTCAGACAGAACTCGTTCATTAACAATTACAAATCGTCAGATCCGGCAGATGGATTACTACCAATGACCTTAATTAATCCAATTGATAATGCAGGATATCAATTTTCAGAATGAGTATATTAATTGTTGTGATATAATTTTGTGATCTATCTGGTATCGGATAATTCCGTCCTGATTGTTCAGATCGATGACTATAAAGAATTGAATTTGAATAACACTCTTCCTAATAAATACTATCAAGCTTTGGATTGATTGGATTGTACAATTGCTTTGCAGAAGAAAGGACACGAGCATAGTTTTTATTACAGAATTTTTGAAGCATACCAAATGGAATTACAATACTTTTAAAATGATTAGTTTTTTGAAGAAAACGTGCAGCCATTAATCATAAAGAATCACTTACTAATTTGAATTTGCAATATCACTCCTTAATTATTAGAGCAAATTACAAAATAAATCCATTCAGGTCAATGATGTAGTTTGATTATCTGTACGGCTAACTCACGGGGTGACTTAAGTCACCCCGTGAGTTAGCAAATAAAAAGTCGGGGTGATCCGACTCGAACGGACGACCACATGCACCCCATGCATGTACGCTAGCCAACTGCGCCACACCCCGAACTAGTTTAACAAAGATAATAAATGATGAGCAATAGGCATGCAGATGAACCAAGTTATTAGCGCCAGATTGGAAGAAGCATCTCATCCGTTCCCGCGCGTGTCCTCACGCGTGATTTGTTTATCTGCAAGTACCACGCATGTTGACAGGCGCGGCAGTATATGCTTAGTATTGAGGATTGTAATTCAAGGGCTTAGCGATTATCGAACCACACTAAACCGACTCATCCAGCATTCTCTGTCCTCGTTCTCCCATCTGATGAAATAAATACCATCGCTAAAGGATTGTACATTGATGGTGGTCTCATATCCATTGACTTTCTGCCTGTTCACTGGAAGTCCCAGCGAATTATAAATTGCTAATGTGCCTGACTGACTGCTGCTAATCTCCACATGTAAAAATTCAGAAACTGGATTAGGATAAACTTTCAGTGCTTGCTGAAAGTGGTTTTCAACCTGGGCAATGAAACTTATGTAAACACTATCGTTGGTACTGCATCCACCAGCTGAGCTAACAGTAAGTGAATACCATCCGGGGTAGCTGACCGCTAGAAGAGGTTCAACGGCCAGGTTATTCCAAAGGTAGCTTTCAGCACCTGTAATCACAGGAATTATTGTGTAGAATGTTCCTGTATTAATTAAAGTATCAGCACCAAAATCAATGCTAGGTACCGGTTCAATAAGCAAGGTATCCGTGTAGTTATCACCAGCTCCGTTATAGTATACAGTAAGATTCACTACATAAGTTCCCACAAATGAATACATATGATCAACCTGTAATCCTTCTGCAGTGTTTTGTACCCCTGATGCCGGATCACCAAAATTCCAGAGTGCAGAATCTACAAAACTAGAATCAGTAGCAAAAAACAAGGTAAGAGAGTCGAGACATGGCAATTCGTATGTAAAATCTGCACTGGCACGAAACACATCAAGAAAAATTGGTAGTCCCTCTGCAGAACTGGTTCCCTGATGCAGGCTTATACCAACTTCTTCAAATCCACATGCAATTCCAACTGAATCGGGATATTTAATTTTAGACAAATGAATTTGATTGTTTCTGGCTATATAAATCATCCCATCCCTTGCCATCTGCATAGCGCCTCCATAAGGAGAACTTAGTGAAGCTATTTGTTGTCCTGAATTTGCAATAATGGATCCTATACCCGATGAAAGATCCCATTGGTAGACCACTGTATCCCAGCGACTTGTTCCATATAGTAATTCGTTGTTTCGGGAAAACTCAATACCATATGAATCAATATAACCAGGATCCCAGCTATAAATTAAATCTATGGTTCCATCCTGTTTGTCAAAGTTGAACAGCTCAATTAAATCAAATCCCTCAAGAGCAGCCGCCAGCATGTTTCCACCATGTGAAAAGTTTAAATACCCCCTCGTACCTGCAGATCCCCCTATGTACATTGATCCCGCCGTACTAAGAACAGCGCTTGTTGAAACACCAGATTGTGTTACTTCATATACACGGAATTGTTCTGAATTCCAGGGATGTGTAACCACCCATATATCAACGCCATTGGCATGCATGCATGCAGCTAGTTTCTCAGAGGATGGGGAAAAAAGTTCTATATTCTTAAATAGTGTGTCAATATCACCTAGTCCGGCATCTAAAGACATATCCACCATGGAATATCTGCAACCATAGGCTCCCAGATTGGCATCAGTAGTAAATATATAATAATGATCCGGGTACATTGGTCTGGGAACAATCAGAGCACTTTGCGTAGCTGAGGGATCTCCTAACAATTGCCCCCCCACCGAGCTGCCCAGGGAATTAAGCATTGGTGTGTGCATTTTATTCCAAACTGTAATCCCGTCGGTATAAAACAACAAATTTCCCTGCTCATCACTGATTGAGCTACATCCTTCATTCGTATTCATTGCCCCGGACGATGTGGAAACGGCCGATCCTGAGTTCCAGTTAAGAGAAGCATTATCACCAAAATACTAGTTGTTGATAGATTGAATCTGGGCATTTAGTTCACCTATAAATGAAAAAATGACTATCAGGAATAAGCATTGTAAAGTTTTCATATCACCTTAATTGTTGCTTAAAATCATCGGATTCAAAACAGAGCAGAAAAAACTTGTTGATAAGAAATGAATCTCAATGATTTTAAATAGTTATTGATCAAAACCAGCCGATCATAAAATCAGGGCCACTGCAATTTACAACAATTACAGGAAAATTGCTTCGATTACCACATTAAATGATCAAAATTCTACTGCCATCAAACACATGGAAATCTGATGGCTCTTACTAAATCAACAGGGACAGCTAAGCGTCACAAAGTACCGGGAACTCTGCTCCTGTATCAGGCTTGCACAGGCCTGCTGCAAGCTGATGATTGTCTAATTAAACCATACAGCATATCGTTGCCGGCGCAACTCCAATGCAAGTTCCTCTTCCATCCGGAGTGCATCAGCTCTGTTCATTGGTTCCAGATGATTGTACAAACTGGGCCGCAAGTACATACCATATTTCTGAACAATATTGGACGATAGTTTGTGCCCTTTTTTATTTCTGTATCCGGTTTTGTGCTGTTTGAATCGTACTGCGGGTGTTTTACTTGTCATGCCTACATAAAGACATTCCAACACTCCGTTGAATTGCGGATTGGCTGCCCGAAATCTGGCATTTTCAGTAAATACACGTTTTGACAATTCGATCACATAAACCCGATATTTCATTCCTGGTATAGAGTTACAAGTAATTTATCCAAATATAAGAAGATGATGAATTCATCCTCTTGTTTCAGCAAACTATCACACCTAAATTATTGTGAACGTCTCCGGCCAATTCATGTTATAAACTTCACCTGATCAATAAAACTGATTTCAATATCCTCTTCAATGTATTATGCAAATCCTGCTGGCTCCCTCCAATTACAGCCTCCCGGAAATAATCACAAGCTTCGTCAAATGAGACAGAATCGTTATCCGACAAATCATAGTTAAGCGAATCATACAAGCAAATGATCTGATCCGGTCACAGAGAAAGTTCCGCACCATGTTAAACCGGCCTGCTCACCGAAATACCAGTTCATCCCCATGTATGCCTGAGACCATGAGCCCAATGTAATTAGTAAGAAGCCTATGAGAAGATTAATGATTCGCATGTGAGTGATTAGTAGAAAGTTTATAAGGTTATAACTTAAAAGTTAAGACCCCGCTGAAGCGGAAAGGTTGCTTTCATAACCTGGAGAATATTTGTTCTAAATGCAATGGCTTAGCGAATAATCTTTAAACTGTTTGTGATCTCCTCTCCATCGTAAAAAACACTCTGATAATTAGTCCGGATTATCACTCTTTCCTGTAGAATCTATTGCAATTTAAAGAAAAAACCGCCTTTCGGCGGTTGATTAAAGTTATTTATTTGATCACCTTACAATATTGAAAGGTTTAATGATTACTCCACCTCCATCGGTGTACAATTTAACGAAGTACAATCCTTCGCTTAGTTTGTGTGTGTCGATGCCGCTGACCTGCTCAACCTGATTTGAATGTGTTACCATCTGTCCGATTGAACTGTAAACTTCAAGTGTCTTAACCTGAACTCCGTTGAGTCCAATATTTACCCGATCTTTTGCAGGATTCGGGTAAAGCACTACCAATGTCTCTTCCTCATTGACTTCATCAATGCCCCAGTAGAAGTCTACAAATACTTCCTGCTCGGTTTCACATCCATTAGAACTGGTTACCGTTAAAGTATACCAGCCCGGTTGTGTTACAGAAATCATTTCACTGTTCTCAAGCGTTGACCAGCGGTAAGTTTCTGCATTGGTGGTTACAGGAGCTAACAGAACTGTGTCGGTTTGTGAAATGATTGAATCACTTCCAAAGTCAATGGTTGGTGATATCTGAACCACAAGATCCAACTCATCATTCAGGATTGCACAATAGTGTGTCACAGTTACAGCATACAAGCCTGTTGTTGTAGCTTCGATGCTTGGTGTGGTTTCCCCGGATGACCAGCTGTAGCTTGCGCCCTCGTGAGTTGCATCCAATGATAGCAATTCACCTTCACAGATAATTGTATCCGGCCCAAGATCCAGATTAGAATCAAACTCCGTGATTGTAATTGTGTCACCTACAGTTTCACATAAATTGGTTATTTGAACAGTATAAGTACCAGCGGATGGTACCTGAGCTGTTTGAGTCATTGCTCCTGTTGACCACTGGAAGAAGGATCCGGGATTTCCGGCATCCAGTACCATGGCTACTCCAGGACAAATCACTGTATCTGTTGGAATCAAATCTTCTACTTCAATAATATCGATGTGAATGATATCAGAGTAAGTTCCACAGGCATTGGTAACATCTACACCATAATCACCCGATTCAGTAACCACAATGGTCTGAGTCTGATCACCTGTCGACCAGTAGTATTCCGCATTGGCAACCTCTGTATCAAGCAGGAAGCCTGAACATACCAAAGTATCATTTCCAAATATGGAGGCCAAAGGAAAATCTTCATAAACAAAGATCGCATCCAGACTACTACCACATTGGTTGCTCACTGTTACGGTATATAAGCCCGATGAGAAAACCTGGATTTGTGGTGTGATTTGTCCCGTGCTCCAAAGGTAAGTTTCCTGAGGCCCACCTGTTGTTGCGTCTACAACCTCACCTGTGCCTGAACAAATGGTGATATCGACTCCCAAATCAATATCTGGAACGTCCAGAGCACTTAACTCTATATTGTCACTGATGGTTCCACAGGAATTACTGATGGTAACGCCATAGTTGCCGGGTTGATCAACTTCCTCAATCTGAGCAGCTCCACCCGTCGACCAGATATAGGCAGCTCCGGGATTAAGTGCATTTAATGTTACCGTTGCTCCGGCACAGATGTA
>Ga0233443_1002540_pt1 | contig 13773 bp, 5 predicted proteins | sample SI_123_September_2_FD_182784 | JGI IMG/M metagenome (GOLD analysis project Ga0233443, IMG submission 182784) | Seawater microbial communities from Saanich Inlet, British Columbia, Canada - SI_123_September2016_200_MG | ecosystem: Environmental > Aquatic > Marine > Inlet | place: Canada: British... | reverse complement strand
AACCACAATTCCCGACGTAGAAGATATTAATAACGATAATACCCTTAGCGAAGGTGAAAGCTATTATCAATACATCCTGCCAATTACTTACCAGAATCTTCGTGTTGATAAAAACTACATCAACGATGAGATTAAGGCAAACGTAACCTTTAAAAATGGTGACGCAGGACAGGTAACCTGGTATCAGTTTAAAATTCCTATCTATGAACCAGATCAGGTAATTGGTTCTATCTCGGATTTTAAATCAATCCGATTCATCAGAATGTTCCTGAAAGATTTTGATGAACAGGTAGTATTGCGTTTTGCCAAAATGGATCTTGTTCGAGGTGAGTGGCGTAAATACAATCAATCTCTCAGAGGACCCGGAGAGTATGAACCAACACCACAACCCGTTAATGCAACATTTGATGTTTCAGCAGTAAACATTGAAGAAAACGGTAATAAATCACCCGTTAACTATGTACTTCCTCCGGGAATTGACCGTGTAATTGATCCAACCAACCCACAGCTAAGACAGCTTAATGAGCAATCAATCGTATTACAGGCATTTGACCTGGAAGATGGTGATGCAAAAGCGGCCTATCGAAATGTTACGATGGACATTCGTCAATACAAGCGTCTTAAGATGGAAGTTCATGCTGAACAGATCGATCCATTCCTCCTAAATGACAAGGATTTGAGAGTGTTTATCCGGGTAGGATCTGACTATAAACAGAATTATTACGAGTACGAGGTACCATTAACCGTTACCCCGGCTGGCAGATATAATAATGACTCCAATGCTGACAGATTAATTGTCTGGCCGGATCAGAATAGAATTGACGTTGAACTGGCAGTATTTCAGACGGTAAAACAGCTCCGAAATGATGCGAATCGTGAAAACCCGGAGAATGTTAATATTACAGCACCTTACTCACGATTAGAAGGAGAACTGGTTGATGATGGAAGTAACTTCAACAGAGTTACCGTAACCGGTAATCCTAATTTAAGTAATGTCAGGACCATCATGATTGGTATTCGTAATCCTAAAGCGAATTCTGTTTATGCCGAAGAATCGGATGATGCCTTACCAAAAACCGGTGAAATATGGTTGAATGAACTTAGGCTTACCGACTTTGACGAAGAAGGTGGTTGGGCGGCTAACGCACGTGTTATGACCCGATTAGCTGATTTTGGTACAGTTACAATTGCCGGAAGCACCAGTAAACCTGGATTTGGAAGTATCGAACAAAAAGTAAATGAAAGAAGCAAGGAAGAGACTTATCAATATGATATCTCCTCTAACTTTGAATTGGGTAAATTCTTTTCTGAGGAATCCGGTGTAAGAATTCCACTTTACATGGGAATTAGTGAAAATGTGAGAAATCCTGAATACAATCCTTTGGATCCGGATATTCCATTTAAGATTGCACTGGACAATGCTGCCAATAAACAGGTAAGGGATTCAATTAAGACCATGGCTCAGGATTATACCCGAAGAAAGAGTCTGAACTTTACCAATGTGCAAATTAACAAACGTTCGGTGGAACAGCCTAAAATCTGGGACATCGCTAACTGGTCAGCAAGCTATGCATATAATGAACTCTTTTCGCGTAACGTAAATACGGAATACAACGTTCAAAAAGATTATCGGGGAGGTTTGTCCTATAATTTCAACAACAGGCCTAAAAATATTTCACCATTTAAAAAGTCAAAAAACAAACTTCTAAAGTCGAAATATCTTCGTCTGATTAAAGATTTTAACTTCTATTATCTGCCTCAGCAAATTTCCTTCAGAACCGATCTTACAAGGAACTATAAAGAGGCGAAGATGCGTAACATTACCACCGACCATCTGAGTAACGCTGGAATTGAAATCCCGGCAACCTATCAGAAGAATTTTACCTGGAACAGACAGTACGATTTGAAATATGACTTGTCAAAATCCTTGAAGTTGGATTTCTCGGCAACCAATCAGGCAAGAATTGATGAACCGGATGGAATGGTAGACCGGAAAGGAGATCCTGCTTTGTACCAGGCATGGAAGGATTCAGTGTGGCAAAATCTAAGGAGTTTTGGAAGGACCACCAACTATCATCAAATGATGAATTTGAACTGGAACATTCCGATTAACCGCTTTCCCTTCCTGGATTGGACATCGCTTACCGCTCGGTATAACAGCACATACGACTGGATTGCAAGTCCATTGTTGGTTGATACCATTAATCTTGGCAATACAATTAAAAATTCAGGATCAGCACAGTTGAACGGACAGGTTAATCTGCTTACACTTTACAATAAAGTTCCCTACCTTAAAACCATCAATCAAAAATACGGTAGATCCCGAGGAAGAGGTGCAGGACGTGGTGGAGCCCGTGGAGGCAGCAGAGGTGGTAGGCAAGGAAAAGATGGTGGTAAGGAAGAAGAAAAAGATGGAACGGAGTTGGTCGAGTTTACAAAGACCGGCCTTAAGTTTAAAGCTAACGTTCCAAAGTCCATTGTTCACAATCTGGGTACTGAAGATGTTGAGGTTACTGCCTTCGATGGTAAAGGCGAAAGAATATTTGGTGAACAGAAAATTGTAAATGAAGAACGGGTTACCTATAAAATGGACAAGGATTTCGACAATGTTAAGATTGTTGTTAAGGGACGAAAAAAATCAGATGTTAATTACCTGAAGATCATCCTGGAAAGATCTTTAAGTGTTATGATGGGAGTGAAAAACTTCTCTGTTTCAGTTCAGCAATCTCATGGTTCAACGCTTCCGGGTTATTTACCTGATTCACGTTTCTTTGGGAGTAAGGGAATGAATGGTGCTATAGCCCCAGGTATTCCATTTATACTTGGATGGCAGGATAGAAATTTTGCTTCCAACGCGGCCAACAGAGGTTGGATAACAAATGATCCTACTTTGAATACCCCGTACGCAATGAATTCCACACAAACAATCAATTTCCGGAGTTCCATTGAACCTATATCCGGAATGCGGGTGGACATTACTGCACAGCGTACAATGAGTGAGAATATTAGTGAGTTTTATCTTGCTGATACGCTGGGAACTTTTCATGCCAATAGCCTTAGGATTTCAGGTAATTTTACAATTACGGTACTCACACTTGGAACCTCTTTTGAGAAATCGGCTGATGATCATTCATCCCTGGCATTTGAAGCCTTCAGAAATAACCGGATCACCATTGCCAAACGATTACGTGACGACAGACTTGCTCTGGGAAGTGATCCTGATTACAATGGTGGAGAAAATCCTGAGAATGGCTTCCCTGAAGGATATGGTCCAACCTCTCAGGAAGTTTTGATCCCTGCTTTTATTGCAGCATACAGCAACATTGATCCAAGCAAAGTCAGTCTTGCTACTTTCCCTGGTTTTTTCAGTATGAAACCTAACTGGAGAGTGAATTGGGATGGTCTCTCTAAGATCGAATGGGTTAAGAAGTATGTTAAGACTGTTGCAATTAATCATACCTACCGATCAACATTTAATGTTGGAGGTTATAATACCAATTTGCAGTATGATGAAAACGAAGACGGGCTGTCAATGACACGAGATCTGCTGGACAACTTCCTTCCGAAGAATGAAATCAGCTCTGTTTCCATAAATGAGCAGTATAGTCCGCTTCTTAATTTTGATATTACCTGGAACAACAGCCTTACCAGTAAGATAGAGATGAAAAAGACCCGAAATCTCACCCTTAGCTTTTCTAATCAACAGATAACTGAGGTGAAGAACCAGGAATTTATTGTTGGTGTTGGTTATCGTTTCGACGACGTGGAAATTCTCGTATTTAATAAAGAATTCAAAAGTGATCTTACCTTAAGATTTGACTTCTCCCTCAGGGAAAATAAAACGGTTCTAAGACCACTTGATGGAGTACCTCAGGCCACCACAGGTCAGCAAATGCTATCCATCAAATCAAATGCTGATTATATCCTGAGCGATCGTTTTAATTTAAGGATGTTCCTTGATTATACGCGAACCAGTCCGTTTGTTTCTACCACTTATCCAACCAGCAACTGGAATTTTGGATTTAGTGTAAGATTCACCTTAGCAGGATAAAAAATATTAATGGTAAAAAAAGGCGACCAGAATTTCTGGTCGCCTTTTTTTATTCCCTTTTCATCGAGCTAGAGAATCCATTTTACTGCTTCACAATCTTCCTAAAGAATTGCTTTTTTCTTGTTGTAATTATAAGAAGGTAGATCCCATCATTGAAATTGCTCAAATCAATTCTATCACTTCTCATCGAATGGCAAAGAATTCTCCCTGCCATATCAGAAACTTCTATCTGTGCATCAGAGGAACCTTTTATGTAAACTAATCCTGTACTCGGATTAGGATATATTTCTATACTTACCGGTGTTTCAATTTGATCTATTTCGCTAATCAGATTAGAGCCACCTGGAGTTGGACTTAACCAAGTATGATATGAGGAAGCATCAGGGAAACACCCAAATGAAAGATTCGGACTCTGAGTATGATACTGAAACTGATCAATTATTATAGTGTCATCCTCAACAAGTTGAACCAATTGAATCGTCTCTCCTTCACTACTGAGCGAGAAGCCCAAGTGATATGGTCCCTGAGATTCTGACTTATCGGCCCAAAGTATAAGAAAACTATCTGCAGGGATAAGCATTTCGTGATCGTAAGATAAAGGAAAATAATGTTTAAAAAGTTTCTCCTCATTATCCGTTATAAACAAACCGCCCAAATCGACATCATAGGAATTCGAATTATATATTTCAATCCAATCATCTGATTCTCCATATTCGTCAGAGTAAGATGAATTGCCACTTGTCATAAACTCATTAATAAAGAGACCTGATCGAATTTCATCGGGCTCAAAAATAGCCTTAAAGGTTGTATCGCTTAATAAATTAACAATTAACCCTGCTCCGCCTGTAATACCTTCCCAGTGAGAAAACCGATATCCTGGTTTGGGGAACGGCCAAAGTTTGATTGGAACATCTTTAAAGTAAAAGCCCTGCCAAGGAAAGGTCTCAGTTGTAACACTGGGTAGTGAGTTATTCAAAGTGAGAGAGTTGATTTGAATAGTCCCATGATCTTCATTAGATACATTCAGGTGAATAGTAAAAGTATCTGATAAACTAAAATGCGATACCATGTGCTGCAGCATGTACGAATGTCTTAGATCAATATTCTCATGGAGATTAGTCATGAATGTATCCCATTCATAGTTTAGCTGCCACCTATCCTGGTATTCTGGTAGATATTCAACCAGTTGTCCTTTCATGCTGTCAAGCTGATTGTGCATGACGCCAATCTTAAAATAACTATTCATGAAATCGGCAAAACGATTTATAAACAGATCATGAAATTCTGGATTTTCCAGTAAGCTAATCAATATTGGATATGGACCCCAAAATCCTGAAGTTTGTAAAAGCTGAGGAAACATATCATAAGAAGGACCTCCGTAGCCCTGACCTAAACCAATTTCCATATCATATTGTGACCACCGCCATTTTCCCCGACCTGTTCTAGGTCGCCACATGAAATGATTATTTTCTGGCCAATCTGCTTTGTAAAGATAAACGCAATGGACAATATAAGTGATGAAGTTTTCTATCTCCATTAGTGTTCTAACTGAATCATAATTAACCTCAAGGCTCATGTCATTATTAATAATGAAAGCATTCATATCGTTCCAATGATCATTTTCGCCCTCGTCAATTTGGAGATATTCATTAAACCCAACCAGCATATCAAATCCCGGTTCAACCCTGTCGATGTTATAATGATATTGATAGTACCAAGAATTTTTATTCGCCTCTCTCACCTCCTGAAGTCCCCAATACTCTCCATTGATAAAAACAATGGCAGGTCTATAATCCTGAATATCCAGATCAACCTTTGACAATAATAATTGATTGTAGGCATCAAGGAATAGTTCTTCACCTCTTGCAGACCCCCACGATCTTATCAAAAATCGCTTAAATGTATTTAGTTTTCTTGCCTTGGTTCTCCCGTTCTTAAATAATGGATACTGAATCCTATCTTCTCCGTACTTACCTTTTGCAATAATGTGTACACCTTTCTGAGGGCTTGCCTGAGACGCATATCCTTGGATCTTAATTCCATAATTACCGAAAAAACCCAAGCTGTCATGATTTTCATAAAACTCTAAATGAACTGGCCGTTCCCAGTCCATAAAATAATTGCCACTTCCATAGGATCCATCCCAGGTAACTCCAGGAACGTAGATACCGACAGTATCATTGAAAAAATTCCTGGGATCACTAACCAATGATATGATTGGTAGGCTTGTATATCTGAAATCAATGCTATCATCAACAAAATAAGTTTGTGTTAATATCTTACTTGGGATGTTAGCAGAGTTCCATGCTTTAGCTCTAAGAACAGTCGCTTTGAATACTTCTCCAGCCGGAGCTTGCCACTCAGGAATCCATGCTGGCGGGGAAATGTTAGTTTGAATCTCAGAATAAACATTTGGATCACCATTCCGGTCATCGATGATAATAGGGGATTGAAAAATCGCAGAATTTATGTTTGGTTCCGAACCATCTAAAGTGTACCTAATTGTGTCATCAGGATTGGAAGTGCAAATGGCAACGGTTATAGAAGTATTGTAAAAGCCTCCTGAAACGGAAGGTTCAGGTGTTTCTGTAATTGATTCAAAACATGAACTATTAAGGTTTGAGGCTTGAGGCGAAGGAATGGTAAGATATCCCCATGAACCTCCTCCGTTAGTGCATCTTCCCCATGAAATTTGATCGATGGTGTTATCAAAGCTTACTGAATCCAGCAAATCTCCATTTGAATCAGAAAGGATAAGTGTTTCACCATTACTATTTAGCTTAAAATTTAAATTCAGCAACCCTGATTCGTCTCCGTTTGCGTAGTATCTTTTAAATGCACCAGGTCCTATTGTATGATAGATACTTGAGGAAAACCGGAATTTTTGAGGCTTATTAGGATCATCACTAAGAAAGTAGCCTTCATAATTGATAGTGGTTGACGATGAATTATATAGCTCAATCCAGTCATCATCATCACCATTACTAGCAAGAAGTTCGTTTATTACCAGCTGAGAATATGAGCAATATGCAAGCAATACAAAACATATGATTAAGAGACCTCTAATCCTATTCATACAATCGATTGATTGATTAATTATTAAAATTACATCAATCTAAAATCAGAAGCAAATTAAAATTTCGGAAATTGATTGATGATCAATTATTTAACAAGCACTTCAAGCTATCAGTGCTTTCTCTGATTTAATATTCCACCAATTACACATATACCTTTAATATTACCTTTTTCACCCGATGCACTGAAATATTCAAACAATAGAATATAGATTCCTAAGCCGGCTTTGGTATCGTCATCACTTATTCCATCCCAGATGATGGTACCATTGCTTGAAAGTGATTCATGGTTTAAGAGTTGTTTTACCAACCTCCCCCAGGCATCAAAAACTTGCATGGAGCCAACATATCCCGGATTTTGCATTGAATACTGAATTTGAAGAATATCGTCAAAACCATCGTTATCAGGTGAAAAAATCTCAGGTGTTATGTTCAAGGTAGCGGAGTTCTCTTTACTCATCGTAAACTGAGAATTTCTCTCACCCGGAGTCCCAAAATAAACTTGCTCGGATGCCGAGTGCCATGTTCCGGCATCATTAGTAGGCCAGTCATGATTAACGCGTTCAAGTGCTACTCCATCCAAAACATTCAGAAGGGCAAAATGCAGATCTTCATGATAGGAGAAATCATCAATGGTAATGAATGATTGATCCAGTAAAACAACACGGCCCTGTTCATTTGGAAATGAAGGTAGCTTAATGGGAGGATCAATAAAGGACCTGCTATCCGAAACAGGAAAAGAATAAACAACTGCATTGGGTTCAGCACAAAGGACTAAATAATCAGCCGGAAATAAGAGATAACCTGCTTCACTCAGTTCTTTAATAGTTCCTAAGCTGGATTCATAATCATCCCAGTTGGCCAGTTTCATTGATTTCAAATCGATGATTTTCTCGCTTCGATTATATAACTCAACATAATCAATCCCGATTTCTGCAGGATTAAATAGAATTTCATTGATTACCACATCAAATGGTTCAATCTGTTGAGGTTCACCAAACTTAATTTTATCAGGTTCAATCATCACATTCCCGCAACAATCTGCCATGTCACCCACTTCAATTGTATGAATAAAACCATCACTGAACGGTTGAACAAAAGTTAGCTGAATACTCCTGTACAAGGGAAAGCTGGCGTTCAGAACCAGAGGATGTTCAATACCATCCAGAGTAAAACTGTTTGTCAATATCGTAGTCGTATCGATTGATTCATTGAAAACAATTTCAACATGCAAGCTATCGATCCATAAAGCTCTTAATGCAATTGGTGCCAGATAATCCGGATTAATGGCATCAACTGAATTCATGGAGCCGGGAGTTCCACCAATTGAATTATCAGATGCCTTCCAATTATCCTGCTGACCACATTTGTTGTTCAGGTCAATCCTTTCCAAAGACCAACCTCCCTCTGCCTTGAACGATTCTGAATACCAGTCTGATGTGTACTCAACGCTGGAAACTACCCGGTAGTGCTGATCGAGAATAGCAATTTCTTTCCCATCATTACTCAGGTCACTGTTACCAAGTATATCCATGGTACGGATGAATGGGCCGAAGGAAAGAGAATGATTTGAAGGGCAGAGTACAATCACCTCATCCTGATTAATCAGTTCAGCTTCTAAATTTCTTTGGGTTTTACCTAATAATAAGGTCCAACCTTTCAAATTAATTGAATAAGATGAGCGGTTGACGATTTCAAGATATTCTAACTCCGGCAGCTCAACCGCTGGTGATGGATCAGCCATGATTTCAGTGATTAATATATCGTATTGTTGTGCCTGGTAGAAAGTGAGTTCCAGATATTCAAAAAGCAGATTTTCACAACCATCTGATATTCCGTTGAATTCCAGCTTGATAATATCTCCCTGTGAAAAAGGTGCATGAAAGAATAATTCCATGGTGTTTAGATGGATATAGATGGAGTCAATAGTTGCAGTCTCAGCCAGGATTAGTTCAAACAAATTAAGAGGTATGAGAATCTCTTCATTAAACTCTAATGTAAGCAAGGTATCCGATTCAAAGTTGTAAATGAGCAGTTCAGGAGATTCATTGTCGACGTAATCGTCCAAAACTGAATTAACATACCCCGGCGTTCCTCCCTTGTTACTATTAGAGGCTGTCCAATTGGTGTTGCGGCTACAGTGATTGGCAGGATTTATTCTTTCCAATGACCACCCTCCTTCTCCTTTAACAGGGTCATCATACCAATCGTCAGCATAATGGACACTATTTATTACTTGTTCCGCTGAATCAATGATTACAATTTCAGCACCTGCATTGGTGAGTGAAGGAAAAGAAGCAATTCCAAGAACATTTCCATACCCTTTAAAATCATCAACCCTGGTTGTTGAGCAAAGAATCAGATAGGAAGCCGGATTCATAACGAAGGCTGGCATTTCCTTAACAGTATTTGCCACACGCAATTGCCATCCGTTTACATTTACCGGAAATGATGATTTATTGTAGAGCTCCAGATACTCTGCTTCCGGCAAATCCACAGCTGGATTTGGATCCGCCATAATCTCATTGATTATCACATCATTTTCCTTAATCAAATGCCAGGAAAAACTTATTGTAGTATCCTGCATAATATTACCACTTTGATCACCAATTCCAGAAATTGTCATGGTGTAGCTTACATCTGCCTCAAATCTGTTGGCAAAATATAATTCAATGATTTTGATTCCATCATTGTATGCTATTCCCACCGGATTACCAATTGCATTGTCCACCACAAAACTCAGCACATTGACAGTATTGGTATCCAGAGCTTCTGAGTATTGCAATTGAACAGATGATGGAGCTTGAAGAAAAAATTGTTCAATTGATGGCGCCAGTGTATCAACAAGAATATTACCGACATAGAAATCATCAAAATAATATTTCTGAGCATTGCTGCTTGTGTATTTACAAAAGATGCCAAACCAATTGGTGTAGGTGTAGGTATCATCCATCACACTACCTTCCAGTTGATAAGCTGTGCCGCCTGTTACATCAGAAAACAAAGTCCAGTTACCCGAACTATCTCTGATGACTCTTATCCTAAGCGTATTTAACGAAAGTCCGCAACTGGCATCAATCCCATCTACCAGCTTAATGTGAGTCTCTCCGTCCTGACGAAAAAGATCGACGCTATCGTCCGATCCTGTTTCTCCAATACTAATATAATAACCATTGAGTGGTCCGGTAAAGTGCTCGCTATCACTCATCAGATAGATACGAAGCTGGTTATTGTTGGAAGGTGAAAAGGAAAGTTTTATCCAGATTTGCCATTCAGTGTCCAGGCAGACATCATTTTTTGTTACAAGTATGCTGGTGTCCGATCCGCTGGAATAGAGTCTGAGTTGTTCATTGGAGTTAATAGTGAATAAACCTGTATCACCGATCCATTGTGGATTGTGAGATAAATTTAAGTCACTGAAATCATCTGAAAATTGAGATAAAAGCTGCAATGGCAGCAATAAGAGAAAAAGTAATTTCTTCATTGAAGTAAGTTTAGTTAGTAAGTTGAAAGGCAAGTTAGGAAATTTTTAAAGCTATGTCAAGAGCGAATACTTTCTATGCAGATTTATCTAAATTTGTCATCTGTGAAAGATGAGGTCATTGAACATATCGCAAGCATTGGTGAAGTTCGTTTTCTGAAGAGTAAAAGAGCGAAACGAATAAATATTTCCATCAAACCGGAACAGGGGGTGCGTGTGGCAGTTCCCGTGAGATCATCATTGAAAGCTGCCAAAGCTTTTGTTATTGAAAAGGAACAATGGATTCTGAAGCATCTTGAGCGTTTAAATCATAAGAAGAGCTCCCAGACCTTCTGTGAGGAGAAAGAATTTAAAACCAGGGATCATACGCTTAAAATTATTCGGGAAGAAAGGAACAACATGAATGCGAGGCTTGAAAAAGATTTCATTATTGTCAGAATTCCTGAGTATCTGGAAATCAATCAGGACTTTGTTCAGGATTTCTTCAAAAAAGTGGTGAGTGAAACGCTACGAAGTGAAGCTAAGCAGTACATTCCACGAAAGGTCAAAGAATTGGCGGAGCAGCATAAATTTAGCTATAATGAGCTTAGATTAAAGAATATTAAAACAAGATGGGGTAGCTGTTCTACAAAAAACAATATCAACCTTAGCATTCATTTAATGATGTTGCCGGATCATCTGATAGATTTCATAATTTTACACGAACTTTGCCATACGATACACAAGAATCATGGCCCAAAGTTCAAAGCTTTGCTTGATGAAGTTTCAGGAGATCAAAAGGGTTTGGAAAAAGAGATGAAAGATTATCGAATCTGGATGAAGGGATAGTTTTATAACTGGCATTCATCCAAAGAAATATAAGTAATGAGAATAGCAATTGTAGGAGCTACAGGTTTAGTTGGACGTGAAATGATGGAAGTACTGGAAGAAAGAAACTTCCCCGTGGACGAACTGATTCCGGTAGCCAGTGCTAAATCTGTTGGGAAGGAGCTTAGCTTTAAAAATAGGACCTTCAAAATAATCGGTATGAAGGACGCCATTGCCCTTCAACCTGATATTGCCCTGTTCTCTGCAGGAGGCTCAACTTCTTTGGAATGGGCTCCTGAGTTGGCCAGGGTAAATACAACTGTCATTGACAATTCTTCAGCATGGAGAATGGATCCTGACAAAAAGCTGATCATCCCTGAAATTAACGGTCATGAGTTAACAAAATCTGATAAGATAATCGCTAATCCCAATTGCTCGACAATACAGATGCTCGTTGCCCTGGCTCCTTTACATAAGGCATATAATATCAGGCGCGTTGTGGTGTCCACTTATCAATCGATAACAGGTACAGGGAAAGATGCAGTAGTCCAAATGGAAAACGAGCGTGCCGGAAATAATGCCAACAAAGTTTACCCATGGCCAATTGATAAGAATTGTCTTCCTCACTGTGATGTCTTTCTTGAAAGTGGATATACGAAAGAAGAGCAAAAAATGATCAGCGAGACACACAAGATTTTGGATCCGGCTATACGTTTAACAGCCACGGCTGTTCGCGTTCCTGTTATGGGAGGACATTCTGAAGCAATCAACCTGGAATTTGAAACGGATTTTAAGATTGAAGATATTTTTGAACTTTTTGATTCAACTGAAGGAATTGTTGTTCAGGATGACCTTGCGAAAAATTTATATCCGATGCCTCTACATTCAAGAGGGAAGGATGATGTTTTCGTTGGTCGGATCAGACGCGATCATTCTCGTGAGAATTGTTTGAATCTTTGGGTGGTCTCAGACAATTTGAGAAAGGGAGCAGCAACCAATGCAATTCAAATTGCTGAACTATTGCTTAAAAGAAATTTAGTTTAGCTTGCCTCAGGGGCCGGCTATTCTACCGGAACAGTAAGACTTATTCTACCATCGCTGCTATCCATGAGCTGAACGTTAAGCTTTATGTTGTCCTTCATATATTTCCTGGCCACAAAAACCACAAACGAGATCTTGAGAATTTCTGATTGATCCAGATTGGAAATTGTGAATTTATTTTCAGGATTCACCAGCATATAACCTCCATTTCGGTCTTCCAAATCAACGTTTAATTCACCCTTCGAAATCGATCTGCCATTGTTGATCAGACTTAGCTCTAACTTTACAGCTTCTCCTTTCTCAAGCTTACCATTGCCATTACCCACTGTAAATGATCCTGATCGGGACGATTGATCATATATACCCGTATTGGCGATTATGAACCTGCCATCCGATTCAATCTGTATCAATCTTTCTTTTCTGTTTATTGGTTTCTTAACAAGATGAACCACTTCATCAGCAACTTTCTGTTTGGTACCAATTTCATCTTCCTTATGCACTAAGGTATCTTTTACCTGAAAAGATTTTCTTGCTCCGGAAATAGAGGACATTTCCTTAACCTGAGGACTTCCCTTAATTTTTAACTTCTTAACGGCTATTGTAAAGCGGTTGTAAATTATGAATCCAACTTTTGTTCCTGGTAAGGGTTCATAATTCTTTTTTTCAACCAGACTATCATTGATAAAGAAATGATATTCAGTATCTATTTTCCTGACTGTCAGTTTATTTTCTTTTTTGCCTTTATTAATATAATCGGAATTCTTACGGGTTAGATATATCCATTTATCAAAATCCCATTTCCCTATCTCGAAGGAACCTCCTGTTGAAATTGTAAAGGAATAGGCATTATTCCCTTCTTTCCGGCCCCAGCTAATTCCAAATCCATCTCGATTAATGCCGGTCTTTTTTTGAAAAACTGCCTCAAAACTAAAATTCTCGTTCGGATCGAAGCGAACTAATTTATCAGTAATAAACCAGGTTTCGTTATGCCTGTTTCTGATTAAATAATCACCCCTGACCAACTTTGCCAGATGCACAAAATCACTCACTTCATCCCATCCATTTTCACTATCAAAAGTTTCAGACAATAAAGTTACCGATGACTGGGCCTCGTTCTTTAAATACCCTGACATCAGCAAAAGTAGCAGTATCAATAATCGTCTCGTATTCTTACACATTGTTATGTGATCAATTCTTTCGGGTGGTGTTTACGGTACTAACACCAATAAGTTTGTCATATCTGGAAGAATTATCCCGATAGTAGATGAAAATATGATAATCATTCTCTGTTTCGTAGTGATTTCCTTCAATATAGCCTA
>Ga0233443_1002537_pt1 | contig 13791 bp, 10 predicted proteins | sample SI_123_September_2_FD_182784 | JGI IMG/M metagenome (GOLD analysis project Ga0233443, IMG submission 182784) | Seawater microbial communities from Saanich Inlet, British Columbia, Canada - SI_123_September2016_200_MG | ecosystem: Environmental > Aquatic > Marine > Inlet | place: Canada: British... | reverse complement strand
TAAAACCCGGAGATGTTGTGCGAGTAGGTATAGATGGTCTAAGTAGTCAGCAGCAGACTGTATTACCACCGCCGCGCTAATACCAAAAATGAAGCCCGCTGCTCCCGTGCTGCACACTTTTACGCTTTCTCTGCTGCTAGCCTGCTGCGCGCTGGCTAATCCTGTTTTCGCGCAGGATCGACTGGTCACCCTGATTGGTGATGGCAGTGTGATGCTCCACTCCCCAGACGGTGAGGAGCTGGTGAGCCTTAACCCGGATAGCGCATTGGTGCCAGCTTCGGTGGTCAAGATCCCACTGGCGCAGGTAGCGTTGACCACGTTAGGCGAAGACTTCCGCTTCGAAACTCATTTTTATCGCAATAATAATGGCGACCTGTTGATTAGAGGTTTAGGTGATCCGTTTCTTGTGTCTGAGGAGATTGCTCTTATTGCCGACGTACTGGCCGAGCGCGGACTTGAGCAGGTAAGGCGCCTGGTCTTGGATGACTCTGCTTTCGAGCCAAACCCCGATCTACCTCTGGAGCAGAATAGCAGTCAGCCTTATGCAGCGCGGACCAGTGCGTTGGCGGTGAATTTCAACACGGTGAACCTTGCATGGACAGCACAGGGTAGACTGATCTCGGGTGAGTCGCAGACTCCCTTGACACCCCTTGCTCTCGAGCTCGGCGCGCAACTTACTCCCGGTGATGCGCAGCGTATCAATTTGGGTGAAGAGCCAGTCGCCGGCCTGCAACAAGCTGCTCAATTATTTCGACTCTTTCTTGAGGAGTCAGGTATCACAGTAACTGATACGGATTTCTATCGTGAAGCGGTGACGGATGAGTGGACACTGTTTTATCGACATTCCAGTTCCCGCTCGCTACGGGACAATCTCGATGGCATGTTGCGCTACTCCAACAATTTCACTGCCAATCAGCTTTTTCTTACCCTTGGGGCGCACAGCAGTGGCTACCCTGCCACGGTGGAGGCCGCCAGAAAGGTTCTGCAGCAGCAGCTCACTGTGCTTTATGGTGATGGTTTTGGGAACGAGCCACAATCCCTGTTTATGCTAGAAGGCTCCGGCCTGTCTCGAGAGCAGCGCAGCAGTGCTGCGGGCATGATGCGCATACTCGAAGTATTCAAGCCCAATGCCGAGCTGTTAGCAGAGACCAATGGAGTGCTGCGCAAGAGCGGCACCCTGACCGGCGTCTATAACTTCGCCGGATACATCTCCGGTCCCGATGGATTGTACCCGTTTGTGATTCTGACTAATCAAGCGGTCAACAACCGCGCAGAAATCCTGCGCATTTTACAGGGAATCGTGAACTAGGAGACGGACTAGGTTTTATTGAATTCGTATTGGCGGGCGATGATCAATACCGGAACCAGTAATAGCAATAAGGGAAGAGCAAACACCATCACTCCACTCCAGCCGATACTGGCTAATAGAACGCCTGCACTGAGTGAACCAATCGCCTGTAAGCCAAAGACCGAAAAATCATTGATCGCCTGCACCTTAAATCGCTCCGAGTTACGGTAGCTTTGCGTTAGTAAGGTGGTTCCTCCAAGAAAAAGAAAATTCCAACCTATGCCGAGAAATACCAGGGTCCCCCAGTAGTTGATAAAGTCCGGTTGCCCCCAGCCAATTAATACACAGACCATCATCAGAGCGAGCCCCGCCTGAATAATCCGCCGAACACCCAGCCAGGAGATCAAAAACCCACTGAAGAATGATGGGACATACATAGCAAGGATGTGGCTTTGGATAACTCTGGTTGTGTCATCTAGCGAATGATGATCCATCTCGTGCATGCTTAGGGGGGTTGCGGTCATTATCAGGCTCATGACGCTATATCCCACAGCAGCAGATGCGATGGCTAGAATTAGTGTGGGTTGCTTGAAAATTTGTCCTAGAGGCCTGACGTCGCTAGCCTCATCCTTTGTTTCGATCGTCGTATTTCGATAAAACACCAGCAAGATCAGAAACGATACAGTCAACATTGCAGCCATGCCCAGGAATGAGCCCACGTAATCGGGAAACCCTTCAACGACGCTGAAGCGTCGGCCCACTTCCGGCCCGAGTAAGGCAGCGACGATGCCAGCTAACATTAAGAATGAAAGGCACTTGGGTATTTGGTGGTTTGGCACTGACTCTGCAACCGCGAAACGAAATTGCTGCAGGAAGGCGATATAGTTGCCAATAAAGAAAGAAGCAATACAAAAAAGAGCAAACGATTGTTGATAGATACTCCAGGCAGCAAAGAGTGCGGCAAAGATGGCGAGCGCAGTGCCCCCAAGGAAGCCAGCCTTTCTGCCCACTTTTGACATTAGATAGGACGCAGGTATTGTGGCAGAAGCTATGCCAACAATTTGAATTGCAATTGGAAGAGTTGCCCAATCAATGGAGGGCGCGATTTGCGCTCCTACAATACCGCCGAGTAAGACAAGAATCGGTGCTGCCGTTTGGCCGAAGCATTGCGCGAAGGTCAGAACGATAAGCGTTCTGTAATTTTCGAATTTCACTCAGGGGCTCCCGCTCCAGTATGGTCTGACACGAGAGCTTAATGCCCGCTTGATAAGTTTAAACTATAAGGGTCCATCTTGTGTAGAATTTATTCTGGCGTTCCGGTAGATTGAGATTCAGTTTTTCAGTACTCTTAAAAATCCTTATAGAATCGATTCGGATGCAATTGTGGCTATAGCTAGTTCTCCTTCCAAGCTCAGCCTCCCTCAGCACAATCCTGGCGTAACCACTGTTTTAGAATATCTTGTCCTTAAGTTTCCTGCCATAACAGGTGATGTGTGGGAGCAGCGGATGGCTGATGGCAAGGTTCACTGGCACGATGGGAGCCTAATCAACTCGAATTCACCCTTTGTGGCTCAGCAACGAGTTTACTATTATCGTGAAGTTGATAGTGAGCCGGTGATTCCTTTTGCTGAAAAGATTATTTTCCAGGACGAGTTGATCTTAGTGGCGTACAAGCCGCATTTTTTACCCGTTACTCCAGGTGGAGAGTACATTGAGGAATGTTTGCAAAATCGCTTGCGTAGCAAGAGCGGAAACCAACAGCTGCAAGCCGTGCATCGTATCGATAGAGCTACTGCAGGCTTGGTATTGTTTTCAGTTAACCCCGGTTCACGACAGCACTACCACCGTTTATTTGCGTCACGCCAAGTCAAAAAAACTTATCAGGCCATCGCCAGCACTAATAACAATCCTCCGATGAATAACCAGCAATGGGAAATTAACAATCGTTTGGAGAAAAGCGGGACCAGGTTTTTGATGCATATTGTCGAAGGGGTGGCCAACAGCCACTCGCTTATCCGTTGTCAGCAATGTTCAGTCGACAAAGCTTTATTTGAGCTAAACCCTATAACAGGTAAGACACACCAGCTGCGCCTACATATGCAAAGCCTCGGCTGGCCAATATTGCACGATACTTATTATCCTCTATTATTGGAGCTAAGTCGGCAAGATGATTACAGCAAGCCCTTGCAACTTTTAGCGCAACAACTGCAATTTGTTGACCCCGTAACACAACAAGCTAGAAGCTTTTCTAGCGGTACCGAGCTGAGTCTAGTCTAAGGCGCAGACACTTCATGCGTTGACCGGTGTTGGTTGCCATGCCCCAAAGCATTGCCTAATAGTGATTATTGCTTATACTGAAAACTTTTCAATTCACACAGTTGTCATTATGTCTCGTTTTTCTCAATACGCACGCAGTGCCGCCAAGTTGTTGACTGAGCGCCATCACACCGTTTCGGTAGCAGAATCTTCTACAGGCGGCCTGATTGCAGCAAGCTTACTATCTCTGCCTGGTGCTTCACGCTATTTTATGGGCGGTACAGTTATCTATACCATTAAGTCGCGCCGAGCATTCTTGGACTTGGATAGAGAACGTATAAAACAACTTAAACCTCTAACTGAAGAAATGGTCCTGGAATTCGCAAGAGCTGCACGAGCTAAATTGAATACCACCTGGGGCATTGCAGAGCTGGGGGTGGCGGGGCCAGGAGGCACACCCTATAGTGATGCAACTGGCATTTGCGTGATAGCCATATCGGGCCCAGTTGATGCCTCGGTAACCGTTAAAACTCAATCGGACGACCGTGAAGAAAATATGGAGGTTTTTACCGACAGAGCCTTACAATTATTTGTGCAGACGCTTGTTAACGTTTGATCTCAAAAGCTAAATAATTGTAATTGAGGGTAGGTCAGGTTTTAAACTGACTGGCTTTGTAATGTATAGAACCCCATAGATTTTCCTTATATATTTCGGGCTCCTACAGAAACCCGTGCTTATCAAAAACTACTGAATTTTTACCCTAGTTACATTTATCTAATGTAGAATTCGACAAGTTCCTATCTTAATTGTTCATTTTGTTGTTCCTTTTTTGTTTCGAGTTCAAGGGAGTTGTGAAGGTGAAACAGGCTCGACCTGCCGGCTTGGCCTGGTTGTTTTCAGTGACGATTTTCCTCAGTGCGTTCTTGCTATTTCAAGTGCAGCCGATGATTGGAAAGTTCATTTTGCCTTGGTTCGGTTCCACCCCTGGCATGTGGACAACGGCATTGATGTTCTTTCAATTGAGTTTGCTTGGCGGCTATGTCTATGCACATCTTCTGGTTAGTCGCGTGGGCTGGAGACGTCAGGCGATTCTACACGGAGGTTTATTGGCGCTTGCGCTGATCGTGTTGCCCATTGCGCCTGTGGAGGCATTGAAGCCGCTTGCCTCGGATGCTCCTATCGGTCGTATTTTTCTTATTTTGACCCTATCTGTCGGTGCTCCATTCTTTTTGCTTTCGGCAACAACTCCTCTCCTGCAACGCTGGTTCGCTCACCTGTACCCGGGAAAATCACCATATCGCCTCTTTGCTCTTTCCAATTTTGGCTCGTTGCTAGCATTGTTGTCCTATCCCTTTATTGTTGAGCCTCTATTTCCTCTTCAGGTTCAGTCCTGGATTTGGTCTTTGGCTTATGTGGTATTTGCGGTTCTGTGTGCTGCCTGTGGATGGCAGTTTTCTCGCTCGCGAACTGAAGAGAAGCAAGTATCGGTGGATGCTAAAGGTGACAACATGGTATCGCAAGTCGATGCTAGAAATAGACAAGCAGCAGGTGCTGGCTTGATGTGGCTTTTGTTGTCCGCCTGCGGATCTGGTCTGCTGATGGCAACGACGAATCAGATGTCAATTGATATAGCATCGGTTCCCTTCCTCTGGGTTGTTCCGCTAAGCATTTATCTGCTGACATTTATCCTTTGCTTCGAAAGTGAGCGTTGGTATTTCCGCCCCTTGTTCTCGGCACTGCTGCCGCTGGTCATGATCAATACCCTGCGTTTGCTTTATATAGGTGAAGACCTGAGCATCATAGATCAATTACTGGGTTATTCTCTAACCCTGTTTATATGCTGCATGTGTTGCCATGGCGAATTGGCTAGACTGCGTCCAGTACCGACGCAGCTGACTTTATTCTTTCTTATAGTTTCCGTCGGGGGTGCTTTGGGTGGAATGTTTGTGGCAATTTTGGCTCCAGTAATTTTTACCGGCTTCTACGAATTCCACATCCTGCTCATCATGTGTTACGTGCTGGTGGTGCTGGCGCAATTGCCAGGGTTTTTTAGCAGTGCCCCTGACTATGACTACGACATTGGTAAAGGAGTGCTGATTCGAGTGTTATCGGTAATTTGCTGGGCAGTAGTTCTAGGAACTATTATTTTCGGCGCGTACTACTCTTTTGTTCCTCACACCTGGTCTATATACAATCCTAGCTCCGCTATAGGCGCAGCTTTCATGATCTGGCAGATGAATATGGCGCTAGCCCTGCCGTTTAGCCTTGGTCTGTTGATGGTGGTTCTGGAGATATGGAGGCGAGGTAAGGGCGTAACACTCATGACATGGTGGGGTTCGAATCACGGAGTCGCCAGACTTGGGGTGAGCGCGGTGCTGACTCTGGGTCTGGTTTCCTTGGTCGGGGCATTGAATTGGCAGATCCAAACAACCCAAAGCAGCATGGTTGAGGGCGCACGCAATTTTTACGGTATCCTATCAATCAATGAGCGAGGAATCGGCGACTCTGCTTATCGGCTTGCACTCAACAACGGCCGCATCCGTCACGGGGAGCAACACCAATTATACCCCACTTGGCCAACTACCTATTTTGGACCCGAGACAGGGATTGGGGTTGCCATTATAAACCATCCCGCACGATCTGATACTAGCCGCCAGTTCCGAGTCGGTGTGGTGGGGTTGGGAGCGGGGACTTTAGCCGCCTATGCCAATACTCATATCGACTTAGAAGGGTCAAAGGATTCCTATGTAACGACACGTGATGTTGCCACTGATGACTATCTACGTTTTTACGAGCTCAACCCTCGCGTGGTGCAGTGGGCCACGGAGTACTTTACATTTTTACAAGATGCCAGTTCCCGGGGGGCAGACATCGATGTATTCGAGGGTGATGCTCGCATTGTATTAGAGCACCAACTCCGGCAAGGAAATGATCAACACTTTGATGTGCTCGCTATCGATGCCTTTAGCAGTGACGCCATCCCAATTCATTTGTTGACGCTTGAAAGTATTCAGATTTATCTCGAGCATCTAAATGAAGACGGTATTCTCGCCCTGCACGTTACCAATCGCTATGTTGATCTGGTTCCTATTGTGGCTCGCCTGGCTGAGGCGGTGGGTATGGAAGCGATCTACATTGAGAATTATGCCAATACAATTCGGTTTGTAGATTCTACCGAATGGATATTATTGACCCATAATCGAGCTTTTCTAGAGAACGAAGCTGTATATGTCAATAATGAGCCGATGCCAGCGCCTGGCTCACTGTGGACAGACGATTTTAGTAGTCTGTTCGAGACGATTCAATTGCAGTTCTGACTACAGCATATAGGCTCTAAATGTGAACTCGCAGGTAGTAATCAAATGTATAAGTGGTACGATAATATATGGAGATAATTCTTAGTTGCTTCTGTTGCGTTGATGCTCGCCTTAGAAGTGCAAATGAGCTGGAACTTAAGTTCCAAATACTGGAATCGATGGTTGCTTCAGTCAAAAGACACTTTCGAGTAAATTGCTGAGCGAGCTTCGAAAAATTGATGCCTACACCTTCGACAAGCCAAATGCCAAAATCACCTTCAAGGACACAGAGTGGCATCATTCTTTTGTTGATGATGTTTGCCCTACTTTTGGTAGGAACAAGTGTTTATATTCGCGTGTTGAGTAACAGTGATGTGTTTTTGCAGCAGGAGGAGAATACCACCGATGCCTTGAGCGGTATTAAGGAGAGCTTGATTTCTTATTCAGTGTTGTATGCTGATTACTATGGTGTGGCCAGTGCTGGTCCTGGGCATCTAATGTGCCCTGACATCGATGGCGATGGCGTCGAGGATACGCCTTGTCCTGTCAACTCTCTCGGTCGCCTGCCAACTTCAATGACATTACCTTCCGGCGATATTTTTCCGCTGAGCAGCTACGAGAGTGGTATCGATCAGCAAGTTTGGTACGCATTGTCTGATGATTTTCGCCGTAGTCCCGCAACAGCCCTGAATACCTCCGCTGTGGGCAACCTCACACTAAATGGACAGGGTGGAATTGCAGCTGTTCTAATTGCGCCCGCGGAAATTATTGCAGCGCAGACTAGAGCCAGCAATTCCAGTGCAGACTATCTGGAGGCAGGCAATGTCGCCGCCCCAGATTTTGTAAGCAATAATCCACTCGATCCTAATAATTTTAACGACCGAGTATTGCCTATCAGGATTACGGAAATATTCTCTCCGGTGACAGCTAGAGTAGCAGAAGTGATCAGGGTTCAGCTGGACGACTACCATGCGATTTCCGGTGTATACCCCGTTAATCAAAATGATTTTGAAGATGTCCTTAACGGTATTGTCCCCGCGGGCGGTGGGGGTGGTGGAGGCAAGGGTGGTGGAGGCAAGGGCGGTGGTAAAGGTGGTAAAGGTGGTAAAGGTGGTAAAGGTGGTAAAGGTGGTAAAGGTGGTAAAGGTGGTGGAGGTGGTGGAGGCAAAGGCGGAGGGGGAACATTGAACCCAATGCCAGCCTGGTTTGTCAGTAATGACTGGTTCTCGGTTTCAAATTACACTCAAATTGCCAACGATAGCGGCAACGTAAGCTTTACAGGTTGCAATATAACTTACACATTGAACTTTGGAGTGACAGAGCTTGGTAGAGCAGGGTCGTCATGCTGAGAAGCAAAAAGAAAAGAGAGATTATCCCTGTTAGCGCTTTTCGTATTACTATTTTGTAATTTGGAGAGTGCATGTCTTCGCCTGGGTGTTTTTGCGTCTTGGGAAAAGGCAGTGGCAGTATAGGTGATAATCGATGCAATAATTTTTGATTGAGGCTATTAACTTGTAAATTCCCGCTAGCCCTATTCGTTAATACTAGTTACCCAAAAATATTGTTTGAACTATTCTGGAAGACTCCAGCGTATCCCCGAATGCTGGTCCCGGAGAATGAAGCATCCAGGGCCTAAACAAAACCAATCTATTATATTTGTAGGGTATAGAAAAAGTCTTTTCCCACAACGATTCATCAATTCCTTCTGTCTCCAGAAACTCTTTCAAATCTTGAAAATCTTTCCATCCATATTTAGCAAAGCCTTCGACAGTATTGGGCGCCACTTCCAAGCCAGTTCTTAAATGTTTCCAAAAAACCGTTCCTTCTGTGTTGGGATGGTCCTTTGAAAGATATACTACTCCTGCCCATTTGGTTTTCATATCCACATCATAATGAATATGAAATTTGAATGAATCGTTCGCTCTCGTAAAACGTAGTCTTCCGTTCGCGTTTGTTGAAGAGTCAATAGTCTCTTCCATTGTTAGCTTCTTAAATATTTCTCTATGCTGTTGCCCCAGAAAAGCTTGTGTAGTCATTACGCCTGCATAGCCCCCAGTCGGCGAATCTTCTTCTCTTAGTGAACTTAATGCTACTCGAACCAATGCATCTGGATCGTTATAAAAATCGTCTACTACTATATATCTATTCAGCATTATCGTGCCGCTCGTAACAGATTAATAAACCGCAGACCGTTGTGGAGTGAGGGCTTAATCTTCTTGTTGTGGGGAAAAACTAACCTTACTTATTATAAGTTGCTTATTAAAAGAATAAAAGGCATCTCCGGACTCGATTGAGGTCGGTTGGCCGACTGGTTCGCGTAAGAGACAGATACTCGAACAGTTTCTCTGATTGAGCGCTGAAGCTGAGTCTTGGAGTACTAAATCTGCTGGGGAAGATAGGGAGTTGAATAACTGAGAAAATGGCTCAGGATACTATTACATTTCTAGAAACGAATTTGCTGGACTGAGATCGAGAATTAGGAGGAAATACGAGAGTTTGTGCATAGTAGAAGATACAAAAAGACACATCAGCAATGTGACTAATATAAGCAAATAGCTTATTCTCAATCGGGCATGATGCATGGAATGACTTATTTCTGCACTTGATCAGTCTTGTATATATCGATCGGTAGCATATGAAATCGTCAAAGGAATTTATATGGCACAAAAGCTAGCAGTATTTAGAGGCTTCTCTCTATTCTATCTTCGTGCCTTCAGCTTGGGCAGAAATCAGTTCTGCGCAGTTGCACTAACAGCGGTCATCTCTGTTGGTTTTATTCTTCCCGCTGCCAACGCTCAGGAAGTAGTAGTGGGAGAGGACGCGGACGGGAGACTGACAGTCAAGGCTGTTCGTTATGACGGAAACATCAATCTGGATGGGGTTCTTGATGAGGGAATCTACACACAAATCGCGCCGGCAGATTACTTTATCCAACAACTTCCCGACGAAGGTGAGCCAGCGAGTGAGCGAACCGAAGCCTGGGTTTATTTCGATGACGACAACCTCTATGTAGCAGCACGCAACTATGAATCGGTACCCGAAGAAGATTGGGTTGCCAACGAGATGCGCCGCGACACTAGCCAACTACGCACCAACGATTCCTTCTCTGTCATGTTGGATACCTTCCTCGACCGCCGTAATGGTGTCGCGTTTCTCGTTACACCAATAGGAGGCTTCTCCGACTTCGCCATAGCCAACGAAGGTGACCGAGGACGAGGCGTAAACTTCGACTGGAATATTGTTTGGGATTCGCGAGTGGCACGCTTCGATGGCGGCTGGACTGTAGAGATGCAAATCCCCTTCCGCTCGTTACGCTATGAACCCGGCGAGAATCAAACCTGGGGCATTCAGTTTCGTCGCATCATTAGGCGATTAAACGAGGCGTCCTATCTTACTGAGCTCCCGATTTCAGCTGCACTTGGAAACTCTCTGGTGGCAGGCATGTGGCGAATCTCTGAGGCTGGAACGCTGAACGAGTTGGAGGTGCCTCCGCGAAATTTCAATATTGAGGTGAAGCCTTATGGCCTAGGCACTCTCACCACAAATCGGCTGTCTAATCCTCAGCTCGAAAACGAATTCGATGGTGAGGCTGGAATCGACGTCAAGTTTGGCATTACTAACAACCTCACTGCAGATTTGACCTACAACACAGACTTTGCGCAAGTAGAGGTGGACGAGCGCCAGGTCAACCTGTCGCGATTCAGTTTATTCTTCCCAGAGAAGCGCGAGTTTTTCCTCGAAGGAAGAGGAAATTTTGATTTTACTCAGCCTCGGAATCTAGACATTCCTACTATGTTCTTCAGTCGTCGTATTGGTTTGGAGCAAGGTCAGATAGTACCGATCAATGTTGGAGGTCGCTTAACAGGCAAGGTTGGCGACTTTGACATCGGTGCCTTAAATATCAGTACCGACGGTGGTGGCCTCGATGGCATCGAATCTACGGATTTCTCTGTACTGCGCGTCAAGCGAGATATTCTCAGCCGCAGCAGAATAGGTATGATTCTGACCGACCGAAGTGAGTCCATAGTTAGCCCCGGATCAAATCAGCTCTACGGTATCGATGGGCAATTCAACTTCATGGACGATTTCGAAATTAGTGCCTTTGCCTCTAAAACAGATACGACAGGTTTAGAAGGCGATGATTCGAGTTATATGGCCAACTTCGATTATAACGGTGACCGCTATGGACTGCGCTCTGGATATCTGGTCGTCGAAGACAATTTCAACCCAGAGATTGGCTTCAAGCGTCGCAATAATTTTAAGCAATACGAAGGCGGCGGTAGATTCAGCCCGCGTATAGCGTCTAGCGAATCAATTCGGCGCTTTGTTCTAGAGGGAAACACTGAATCCTATTGGTCGGCGAGCGAGGATGATCTTGAGACTCGCAAAAATGAAATCAGCTTTACCACTGAATTTGAAGAAGGCGACTCCTTTAAAGTCTCTGTAAGTGACGAATTCGAGATGTTAAGTCGGCCCTTCCAGATCGCATCCGGCGTTACCCTTCAGCCGGGTGACTACGACTTCACTAGCTATAGTGCCACTTACCGCCTTGGAACCCAGAGACAATTCAGCGGACTGATCTCTCTGCGAGTCGGTGATTTTTGGAGTGGCACTAATACAGCCGTTGGACTTAGCGCGGGTCGTATCGAGTTGTCGCCTCAATTATCCGTAGAGCCCAGTTATTCATTTAACAAAATTGAATTGCCTGAAGGAGACTTCAGGACTGAACTAGGCCGCTTCAGGGTAACTTATACTATCTCGCCACGAATGTACTTTAGCGGGCTCGCGCAGTACGACTCAAGGTCCGACTCTTTCAGCACCAATTTACGTTTCCGCTGGGAGTGGGCGCCGGGTAGCGAACTCTTTGTGGTCTATAGTGACGATCAGGATACCGACCCATTCATGAATCCAAGCTCGATGGAACTTCGAAATCGCGGCTTGGCAATTAAGTTTAATCGACTGTTTCAAATTTGAAGAGAGCCGCAAGAACTGTGGGCATTGTATTCCTCATGCACAGGTAAATGCTCGAAAATATCAGCGGTTAATTGATGAAGAGAAAGACCCTAGGCTCCAAGTCATAACTCTGAAAAACCAAGCAGTAGAGGAAGACATGAATGAGATGCTTGCTCGACTTACATTTGGTAGTGAGTTCTGTGAGGTAAGGCGGCATATTTCGATACAAATTTATTACAGCAGAGACGAATAGCCTTACAGCTCGCGACAATATCGTGCTGAGCCCTTAAGGCTTCCATGTCCTGTTGACTGAGATCGAACTTGATTCGATGTTTAACCTCAGGTTTCTTTTATTGTCTCCCCAAATTACGATTGTTTATTCAGTAGGTAACAGCAGGAAAAATATCCCCTATCTAGTCTAGTCCGAGAACGATTTGCCGGTCGAGACTTACCTGGTGTTCAAGGCCGTTAGTTAATAAAGTGAGAATTAGTGTGCCGGTAATCTCGTTTAGCTGTGGTGCAGCATAACAAGGTGAAGCGGCGCTAACGGGGTTGCCATTGATTTCTAGCACTCTGTCTCCGGGTTTTAACCCTAATTCGGATGCCTCACTTCCTGCCCAGACATAACTCACAAAGACTCCCTCTGCATCACCTAGCAATGTTAAACCGTATTCATTAAGGGGTTCTGGGGTACTTTTTGCTAGCCCCTTAATCGCCAGCTGCTTTTTGTCCCAGTCAATGATTAGTCTTTGTCCTTGGAAAAACAGCGTGCCGAGACGATTGGTATTTTCAGTTTTTACCTGAGCTGTTGCCTGCGAATAACTTGTGCTACCCAATTGCAGGCTAGGAATTCGAACTCGCTTACTGGCTTCGAGAGTTCTGCCAGCAAGACCGATAGACGAATAACCTTCACCGTGAACAGAAGTACTATCAAGTGCTCCAAATATTTCTCTCTCGGTTGCCGAGTTCATCGCCAATTCACGAGTGCTTCCTGTATCAACCAGAAACGAAAATGACTTCTCGTTGATGACAACATTGATCCACGGAGAATTTTTACCGAACTTGGTGGTGAAAGGAAGCCATTCCAAATTCTGTTGCGAATCAATAATCCGCGAGACAATATTGCTGCCTCTAATGCGTTTGTGAATGAAGTCAAATTCCCAAGCCCCATGTTTCAATACGTTGGCCCCCAAGATCCCTCCATTCGCCAGACAGGCTAGCTCCTGATTATTCAAGCTGGCAGCATCTACGTCGTTGAGCACCAGGTTTCCAATAACGAGACTATCGGCTCTAACCAGCGAAGTACTTTGCTGTAGTCGGTTAACGTCATTTATGGACGCTGCGCCTTCATTAGCTAGTCCTAGTTCTTCGATCAGGCTCTGGGTGAAAAGTGTTGGGGCTCCACTATCCAATATGAATTGATATGGGCCTTGACCGTTTACACTCGCTTCGACAATTACAGCATTGGATGTATCGTCGAAAGGAACATCAATGAGAAATTCGGTAGTTTGCAATTGGCTGTTCAGCCCGCAGGATCCGAACGACAAACTAATCATTGTTAGCATAGTATTGCGCTGCAAAGTGAGCCAGATATTATTTCTAGAGTGGTTTTTGTTATGCATAGTGAGGTTGAAGACGGTCTCTTTTAAGTAGGATTATTATCGATGGAGCGTAGGGTACGTGACACGGCACTGTCTAAATAGTGCCAAAAGTCACTTTGGATTACATGACTTCTGACCTAGAGAGATGAGATGAAGAATCGGTGGAAGGGCGATTTAGTTTTAGAGGGACAATTAGTTAATACCGTTTTTCTCGATTTGAGTGGTTAACTGGCCAATACGAGTTTGGGTCAACGGGCCGCGAAAAGGCATAGTCCATTGCTCCAAATCACAAGCGCATGAAGGGCAGGGGGAATGGAGGGGCCACGAGGACTCGAACCTCGGACAAACGGGTTATGAGGCAGCTAGTCCAGACTGAGAAAGGATTGGCATCTTAAG
>Ga0233443_1002535_pt1 | contig 13793 bp, 14 predicted proteins | sample SI_123_September_2_FD_182784 | JGI IMG/M metagenome (GOLD analysis project Ga0233443, IMG submission 182784) | Seawater microbial communities from Saanich Inlet, British Columbia, Canada - SI_123_September2016_200_MG | ecosystem: Environmental > Aquatic > Marine > Inlet | place: Canada: British... | reverse complement strand
GATTGAAAAACTGGTTCTCTACGCGCCGGTTTTCAGCGACCGGAACCCTGGCTGGCTAAAAGCCGTTTCAGACCCCGACGACCCAACCCGGTTCAATTTCGCGCTGGGTGCCTACAGGCGTGAAACGGCTGCTGGCGTCCGCAATCGTTGGGATGCTGAAATTGTTCCTGAAGACAAACACCGTTGGCGCGAAGATCATATGCTGGAGACCCTGGTGCAGCAGCAACTAGATAAAGACCCCGAAAGCTTTAATCAGACGCCACCTGATTTCAGGGTCCCCAACGGTGTCCTGATGGACGTTTTTGAAATTTTCAGTGAACGTCCCCTTTATAATCCCTCATTGATTCAGGTCCCAACGATGCTTGTTCGCGGCGCTGATGATCCAGAATCAACCCATCGCGACGCCACCGGACTGTTTGAAATGCTCGGCAGCCAGATCAAGCGTTATGTTGTTATTGGAAATGGTTCACATTTCCTGTTTTGCGAAAAGAACGGCTTCCAGGCAATCCGGGAAGTGTTGAATTTCGTGCAAGAGGAATTTTGAATTTCCGCAGAGTTCCCGGAGAAAATTCTCTGCACCATTTCAAGACGATACTAGGTCACCTTCTTCTTTGGCGATGGTTGAACCCTCCAGGCTCCAATGAGTTGAATACCCGTCAAGATACTGAAGTCCGTTCAGGGTCAATATCGACCGTTCTTAACTAAGTCGGATTTTGTCTGCTTTGAATCACCTAACGGACCTTTTCAGTCGCGATGTCGCCGAAGGTATAGAGTGATCACTATCTCAACAGGGTGACGATCCAAGCCTCTGCCGACAAACCGTTTGAATGCGGTCAAATTTCTGGAGGAAACTGTGTTGCAATAGAAATGCAAATATTGGCTGATCTTCTATTTTTGACTCGAGCACATTGGGTCAAAGTATCCAGCAGCAAATCAGGAATACTTGACACCATTAGTAAGTATCTCGGATTCTTTGCTGCGGCCTTACAAATTGAAGCACTTGACGCTGCGAAACGGGATCATAAGCACCGGGGATAAACCTGTCTATTCGGAATACGGCATGCCAACGGAGCGATACTTGCGCTACCAAGTGGAGACGGCGCGGGGCGGCATGGCAAAATCGGCAAGACACAACAATTGAATCGGCTTCCTTCTCTCCGAAATCGAATACAAGTATTCTTTGTGCAAACACGATTAAGATGCCGGGCGGTCACTCATCATTTTGTACGATTTGCGTCGACTGCTGTTTTCAACAACGACAAATCACGTCACGTAAATCGTCTACAATGCAGGCCGACATTCCGGGTCCATCATGATACTATTCTGAGAATGAAATGTAGTTCAGACCGGAGGGAAAATTGAGCAACACCAAGACATTAACAGTTGGCTGTGGCGCCTATGACAGGACCTGGCCGCTCATTGCGTCACGCACAAAAATAGAAGGTTTTGAACTGGACTGGGAAATCCTGCCGCCAGAACAGGCCTTCCTCCGAGGCATGGTGCAACAAGAGTTTGATCTCGCCGAAATGTCCTTTAGTACCTACATGCTACAGGTTTCCAGAGGCAATAACCCTTATGTTGCTATTCCCGTTTTCCCCTCGCGCGCCTTTCGTCACAGTGCCATCTATATCAGTACAAATGCTGGCATAGAAAAGCCGGAAGACCTGAAGGGACGGGTTATTGGTGTGCCTGAATACCAACTGACCGCCAACCTGTGGGCGCGAGGCATCCTTTCCGATGAATATGGTGTTCGCGCCGAAGACGTTACATGGGCGATCGGTGACATTGAGGTTGTCGGGCGCAAAGAAAAAGTTCCCGTCGATCTTCCTGATCACATTCCACATTACCAAATTGGTGCTGAGGAAACACTGTGGGGTTTGATGCAGGAAGGCAAGGTCGATGCTATTATCGCGCCGCGTGCCCCTGCAGCCCTGACCGAAGGACACCCTGGCATTCGCCGTTTGTTCACGGACGTGAAAAAAGCCGAGCAGGATTATTACAAAAAAACCGGTATTTTTCCGATCATGCATCTGTTTGGAATTCGCAAGGATGTTTTGGCTGAAAGCCCCCAATTGCCCGGGCTATTGTACAAGGCATTCGATGACGCCCGCGCCCATGCTGTCCAGGAACTGCATCAGGTCGCTTACTTCTATATCATGCTGCCGTGGCTGGTCGACAACATCAAGGAAGTCGATGACATCATGGGCAAGGATTACTGGACATACGGTATGGAAAATAATCGAGAAGTCATTGAGATGATGTGCCGGTATTCATACGAACAAGGTATCTCCAGTCGTCTTCTGAAAGCAGAGGAGTTATTTGTTGATTTCTGACACTCTGCCGAATGCACATTCAGAATGCGTCGCTAATTTGATGACGCGTGGGCACAAGGCTCTATAGTCAGAGCATGAGTGATCAAAAACAACTTTCCGGCAAGCCAACGACAGAAGCGATCCTGAACCACTGGCATCAAGCATCGCCAGATGACCGTATGGCACACCTGGTGCGTGACGCTGCCCGTGGGTTAACCCGTGCCCTGCAACTCCGATTGTCCGAACATGATATTTCGTTTGGCCACTGGGCATTTTTGCGCATTCTCTGGAAACGGGACGGTTTGACCCAACGGGAGTTAAGCGAACGGGCTGGCTTGATGGAGCCAACAACACATTCTGCGGTTCTGAAAATGGTGGACCTGGGGTTTGTTACCCGCCGCCATCCGGAAGGCAACAAACGAAAGCTGGCAGTGTATCTGACGTCTGAAGGCCGGGCACTTGAAAAAACGCTGGTCCCACTCGCAGAGCAAGTGAATGAAGTCGCCGCTGCGGGCGTTTCAAAGGAAAACCTGGAAACAACCAGAACAACCCTGCTTACCGTGATTGAAAATCTGGCTGCTGATGAAGAACGGGCAACAGAGGGCGGCAAAAAAATAACGGCAACACGCGATCAATCGAAACGGTCTGCGTCAAGAAAGCAAAAGACCAAGGATTGAGTGCCAGCTATAGATGGCATGATATCAGTGACAATATCTCATTTGGTAGATCAGGCTGCAGGTTTGGCAGCATCACGCCAGTCGATGGTTTTTGGAATAACCTCCTGGTAAGAAGCAATTTCTGCCTGCGGCGTTGCGGCCGGTGAGCCCAATGCTTTGCCTTCGTCTCGCATGGTTTTGGCCGCCTCAGACATCAGTTTACGAAATTCCACGATGGCCAGGTCGCTGGCCCCAAGCACATCCTCACTGCGATCCACCAGTGGTCCCATGGAAGTCCACATGGCAATGTCCTGGTTTGGTATGCCGGCGATCCCTGTGAAATTTCCTTCTTTCATAGCCTGTCGGTCTTGCAGAAAGTCGTTATCCAGTGTGCGTAGCGCGTTGTAGTCAGCATCGACATCTACACCCTTTTCAGCTCGTGCAAATTTGCGCCAGGTTTCTGTATCCGGGCAATCGGTGCCACCCCATGCAATGAAGTTGAAAGTCGTATTTTCGTCATCAATCGGCACAATAACAGTGGCTACATTGTAAGACGTATTCGGCGGGATCAGGGAGAAAAAGGGAGCAACATAAACTGTCATTCGGACATATTCATGGGTCGCGGCATCCTTGATGGGACGCCGGATCGCAGCATAACGAAAACCGTAATCTGTTCGCTCTACCTGAAGTCGCGGGGATTTATCCGTTGAGGGGCGTAGCCAGTTTTCCTCCGTCGCCCCGGCACTTTCAACGCGGGCAGGCACCATGTCAGAAGAATGGAGGCTGGAAGAGTGGGCTGAATCAATTTGACCTTCGGTAATCTGGGCCCAGTTGCAGGGGATCTTGATTTTCAGGATTGAAACATTTGTGTCTTCCTTCGGCGCAAACGGTGGTGGCTGGAATTCCGGCATATTTTCTTCGTCACCAAGATACATCCAGACAAACCCGCCCCATTCAGTATGCGGCCAGGACTTGTGTTTGACTTTTTCACACAAGGTACTTTCCGGTGGCTCCGACGACATGTCTGTACAATTTCCGTCTGCATCGAATTTCCATCCGTGGTACAGACAGCGCAGACCATCATCTTCATTGCGACCATAGACCAGGGACGCCTTGCGATGCGGGCAAAGCTCATCCAAAACACCAAGCTTTCCGGAACTGTCCCGAAAGGCCACTAGCTGATGTCCTAGCAAACCGACGCGAACCGGCTTTCCATCCGGTTCGGCTACTTCTTCGCAAAGCAACGCCGGGATCCAGTGCTTTCGCATTAACTGCCCCATGGGTGCATCACCTTCTACCCGGCAAAGCAGTTCATTATCTTCTTTCGAAAGCATATTATGTCTCCTGGAAACGAGGCCTCCCTGACAAGGCAGGTTCATTCTGGAACTAGTAGAAAAAAAGAGTAGATAAACTTAGATTTCTAAGCTATTTAAGTCAACAACAAAATTCACCTCGCGAAACCTTTGGAAGAACAGATGACTGGCGACCTGGCGACAGGCGGTTTGATGCCGCTCCAAGTAAAGAATAAATCCTTGTTGGCCAAGGACATCTATTCCTTTGAACTAAGCCGTGCTGATGGTTCAGATTTACCCGAATTTACGGCCGGATCACATATTGCGGTCGAAACACCAGGAGGTGCGATGCGCCACTATTCGCTCTCCAATGACCCTCAGGAAACCCATCGCTATGTCCTGGGCATCAAAGTCGAACGAAATGGCCGTGGTGGATCATTGGCCATGGTGGACAAGGTCGATGAAGGCGACACCGTAATGGTCAGTCCGCCCATGAATGAATTCGAATTGCTGCCTGCGCCCGCCTACATTCTGGTGGCTGGTGGCATTGGTATCACCCCGATCATGTCTATGGCGCGACAACTTTCCAGAATCGGCGAAGTGCCATTCAAAATCATATATTGCACGCGAAATCCGGAAATGACTGCTTTTGCCGACGAACTTGTCAAACCGGCGTTCGATGGCAAGATAACGACCCACCATGATCAAGGCGATCCTGCGCAGGCATTTGATTTCTGGGATACCTTCGCTACACCGGGCAAAGCACATGTCTATTGCTGTGGCCCGACTCCCTTGATGGAGGAAATCCGCGGGGTCACGGGGCACTGGCCACCAAGCGCCATTCACTTTGAAGATTTTGGAGCAAACAAGGAGCAGTCCAGAAACGATGACAAGCCATTTGTTGTTGAAAATTCCCGGACCGGAAAGTCTTATGAGATCGCCCCTGACCAAACTATTATCGAAGCTCTGCGGGCCGCCGGAGAAAAGCCCCCGACTTCCTGTGAAAGCGGCACCTGCGGCACCTGCAAGACATCATTGATCGACGGTGAAGCGGATCACCGGGACCTGGTGCTGATGGGAGAAGAGAAAAGTGATTACATCATGATCTGTGTCTCCCGCGCCCTGGATGACAAATTGGTCTTGAGCTGGTGAGCCGTTCATCACAAAAAACTGTGGGCCTCGGGATCTGCGGTCTCGGCCGGGCGTTCACCTTGATGTTACCAACATTTGTCGGCGACAATCGTTTTGTGCTGGTCGCAGCGACGACACCAAATCGGGAAACACGTGATATTTTCAATAAGGATTTTGATGCGCCTTCATACCCTGATCTGACAGCCTTGTGTACGGATCCGAATGTTGACGCCGTCTATATCGCCAGCCCACATGAATTTCATTTCGAACATGTTGAAATTGCTGCCAGAGCCGGCAAACATATCCTTGTTGAAAAGCCACTGGCAATTTCCCTGAAAGAAGCGCAAGCCATTGTCGACATTGTTCGGGACTGCGGCGTGCATCTGATTGTCGGACCGAGCCACAGTTTCGATGCTCCCGTCCTGCAGGCCAGGCAGATGATCGCCAGCAATGAATTCGGCGGCCTCGGTATGATCCAAGCGATGTATTACACCGATTTTTTGTATCGCCCGCGACGACCAGAGGAACTGGACACCAGCCGGGGAGGCGGCGTCGTCTTCAGTCAGGCCGCCCATCAGGTTGATATCATCCGTCTGCTGGGCGGCGGGTTGATCAAATCTGTCCGCGCCCACACCGGAAACTGGGACGAAGCCCGCTCAACGGAAGGAGCCTACAATGCGCAACTTGCTTTTGAAGGCGGGGCTTTCGCGTCTCTGACCTACAGTGGATACGCCCACTTCGATGGTGATGAGTTGGTTGGCGGAATTGGCGAACTGGGCCGCAGGAAAGATCCTGATCAATATGGCAATGCCCGTCGGACACTTTCCCGAGGCATCGATGCTCAGATAGAGAGTGAAAAAAAGCGTGCCCGAAATTACGGTCTGGCCGGAACTGCTGAAGATTTCGCGAAAATGCCTTCCGTTGATACGCACGAACATTTTGGCCTGATTATCGCCAGCTGCCAGAACGCCGATCTGAAACTAATGCCGGATGGTGTAACGATATATGGTGACCAGGAACGCCGTCATATCCCGGTGCCCGTGCCGACCATCCCGCGCGTCGAAGTCATGGACGAACTTTTTAAGGCTGTGGTAGAAGGCAAGCCACCCCTTCATTCCGCAGCGTGGGGCATGGCGACACTGGAAGCTTGTGTCGCCATCCTCACTTCCGCAAGGGAAAACCGTGAAGTCGAGCTCGAGCTTCAGGTCGGGGTTTGAGTTCTCGCATGTTGTGTCAGTCGATCAGCCCCTTGGCCTTCACCCAGTCGGTAACATGCCCCACGGCTTCAACAAGTTTTTCCGGTTGATCCTTGTAATAGTGCGTCGCCCCGTCGATGACGTGCATGGTTTTGTCGGGACTGGCTGAAACTTCAAAAATGTCGCGGGTATGGCTGGGTGGTGTCGCATCGTCCGCCTGATTTTCCACAAGCAACAACGGCGTATCAACCTGCGTTGCACAAATCAAACCATCGGCGTTTGACTTCTCCGACCACTGAGACATCCAGGCCCGCAAGGTGGAAAACCGGCCAATGCCAACCGGTCCAACATTCACCGTTTCCGGGTCGCCAAGATAACACCAATTCGGCTTACGCCCGTTTGGCTCCAGCGTCACATCAAAATGACGGGGGTCGGCCATCGTCCGATGCGTAATGAACGCGCGTTCCAATTCCAGCCCACCACGAGCCTTCAGTTCAGCAAGGGTTTCTTCCACACGCGCTGTAATCCTGTGAATTCGGTCCAGCTGTGCTGCACGAAAACGCCCCACCCAGTCTCTGTCATAGGGTGACTTGTCCGCATTGTCAGGATGGAATAAATCAAGTTCGGCGATTCGATCGTCGGGGTTCATCTCATCCTTGACCGATGGGTCAATCCATTCCGTCAGGATTTTGGCTCGACCGATATGGGCGGCGATAAAAACAACAAGGTCTGCGGGAATCAAACCTGCCTTGGTTATATCAACAGGGTCACCGGCAGGCGTGTGGGTAATTGTAGGGTTCAAGGCCTGTGCCTGATAAAAGAAAGTCAGAGACCCACCCCCGCTCCAGCCCATCATCACGACGTTCTTGTACCCCAGGTCTTCTTTCGCATAACGCACATAAGCGCCGAGATCGACCAGAACCTTTTCCATTATCAGTGCGGTGTCGTTTTTGGCGTACCGACTGCCGCAGCATAGTACGTGGCAACCAGCGGCGGCCAAACCAGCCGGAAAGGGCATCAAGTTGAGAGTGGTGGCAGGGTGCATAAACAGGAAAATGGTATCGGACTTCACATCCCGGGGCAGGATGAGTTGTCCCTCAAGAAATACATAACCCTGACTACCGACAAAGCCGTATGTTTCTGTAAATGAGGAATTGTCTTCAAACTGGACGATGACAGGAGAGCGTTCAATTTCGTGCGTAGTCATGATAATTTCCAAATCTAGCGAGATTGTTTTTGCGCGATTTCAGCCCAGACCCGTCCTTGTGTCCGGGCCGCCCCAAGCTCAAGTTCCTTGCCGCGCGGATCTTCAAGCCGGGCCATGGCACCGGCACCATAGGGACTGCCCCCATGGGCCACCGTTACATCCCGAATTTCCTGGGCCCGGTAGCCGAGTGGCACGATTGTCATGCCGTGATGAGCAAGTGTATTCCAGAAACTGGTAATTGTAGTTTCCATACCGCCACCGGTGCCTGTTGAACAAAATACTGTCGCCGGTTTAGCCGCAAGAATACCATCGACATAGAAGCGCCCGGTTTGATCAAGAAAACTGCGCATGGTGGAACTCATGTTGCCAAAGCGGGTCGGTGTGCCAAAGGCAAATCCGTCATAGTCGGGAAGTTCGTCAACATTTACCACGGGAACGTCTGCGAAGACCTTGCGGGCTTCTGTTGCCCCGACGCTGTCCAGCACTTCGCTGGAAACTACTTCCGGAACCTGCTTGACGACAACATCGACGCCATCAACGGACCGCGCACCTTCAGCAAGCGCCTCTGCCAGGCGATAGGTGCCGCCTGTCCAACTGTGAAAAAGAACAAGTACTCGTGTCATGGGATCTACTCTCCAGGGGCTTCAACGCCCGTTTGATAAAAATTGACTATTCTGATTTCAGGAAAACACCAGGTGTGCCGACAAATTTTTTGATCCTGAGAAGATCATTGAGACCAAGTTCTTCGCGTTCCTTCGCATAGCGCTGCGTTGCTTTGCTGTTGAAATATGTCTCGAGCTTTTCCCTGGTCTCTACGCCGTACATCATCATGTAACCGGGCCAACCGTCCTCATCCTTTTCTTCCATGGCAAACATGCGGGCCCATAAAAATCCGGGTTGGGAGACCACGTCTGCCAAATGGGTTTCGTTCAACCAATCAATGACACGTTGGCCACCCTCTGGCCGGGTCCAGAACTGGACGATATAGACTGTCTCTTCATCCATCGGTCGCTCTCCTGTTATTCTTTTCAAGCGGCACTGACGCCACCATCAACATTCAGTTCGGCCCCTGTGATAAAACCAGCCTCGTCAGACGCCAGAAACAGCACGGCATTGGCGATGTCTTCAGGTTCACCGATACGCCCCAAGGGGGCTTTGGCCGCCATATTTTTGGTGTAGCCAACAGGGTCCGGCGTTGCATCCATGCTGGCGCGCAGCATCGGTGTATTTATGGCGCCGGGATTAATCGAATTGCAGCGGATATTGTACCCGTTACGACCACACCAGGTGGCAATTGTCTTTGTGTACTGACGCACGGCCCCTTTGCTGGCGCCATAGGCGGCCAGTTGAGGAGGCGCACCTCCCAGAGCTGCCCGAGAGCAGATATTCACAATTGCCCCACCACCATAATCCCGTATCACTGGCATCACGGCCTTGCAGCCGAGATAAATACCCTCAACATTTACTGACAATACCCTGCGCCATTCCTCCAGAGTGGAAGACTCAGGCGTGCCCTCAATGGCTGATGCGGCGTTGTTGACCAGAATGTGCAGGCTACCGAACGCCCGCTGAACTTCGGCGACAACATCTTCCCAGCCCTGCTCGTCAGCTACGTCCTGGTGGGCAAAGCAGGCATTTTCACCAATTTCGCTGGCGACAGCTTCCCCGGCGGCAACATCAATATCGGTAATGAGCACACGTGCGCCTTCGGCAACAAATTTTTGCGCCGTTGCCCGTCCCATGCCTGAACCGCCACCGGTTACGATTGCAACTTTTTCTTTCAGGCGTCCGGTCATGTCATTTCTCACCGTTTTCTGTTTTGTCAGCGATATCAAGAATGCGTTCAAAGGTCTTGCCTACTGCTTGCATGGCGTTATCAAAACGAATGGTCGTGCTGTCATCGATTATCTCCGGGAATCGGGCTTCAATTTCCTCGGCGGTAATGGATGAAAAATCATCAAAATCGATACCAGACGTCTCGACCATTTGCGCCGCCGAAAAATGCCCTCCGCCTGCGACAATGATATCGCCCGAGCTCTGGCACCTGTCGCTGCAGAGATAAGTAACTGCGGCGCTGACTTGTTCCGGAGCAATCAGCGGAACAACATTTTCAGGAAAGGCCCCGGCGGACATTCGCGTTCCTGCGAAGGGCGCGATGGCATTGACATGGATGCCGTGTTCAGGAGCCTCCTCAGCCAAGGTCGCCAGCAAGCCAAGAATACCCATCTTGGCGCCGCCATAAGATGTCGATCCAGATTTTCCAAAAAAGCCGACTTGAGACGAAGTCATGACAATGCGGCCATAGCCTTTTTCACGCATAACCTTGTATGCCGCCTGGGACGTATGAAAAGTGCCAAAATAGTGTACCTGCTGCATTTCCAGAAAGGAATTCCAAGGCAGGTCCTCAAAAGAGTGGTGCTCCAATCGACCAGCATTATTTGCAACTATATCCACAGTGCCAAAATCAACTACGGCCTGCGCAACGGGTCCGGATTTTCCTGGCTGTGAGATATCATCAAAGTTACTAACAGCCTCTCCGCCAAATGACCTGATTTCGTCAACGACTTCTTCCGCCGGCGCTTGTGAAAAACCTTCACCCTCAATCGACACGCCAATGTCGTTGACCACAACCCGGGCACCACGTCTGGCCAGATCAACTGCATAGGCTTTGCCCAGACCGCGACCGGCCCCGGTGACAACTGCGACCTTACCGTCGAAGGTTATGGCCTTCACCATTGGAATCAATCCTTGGACAATTCGGCTTCATGGACCCAGGCTGAATGACGAACTGACTTTTTGGTTTTGTTCCATTCATCCAGCATCGGTTGCGCCGCATCATGCAACTTGGCGATCATATTGAAAGTCAGTTTATTGGCGGCAAATTCGAGCCGATGCCCATTGGGATCGTGAAAATAAATTGACTCACAAAAACCATGATCAACCGGCCCCAGGACATCGAGCCCCTTCGCACGCAAGTCTTTTTCAGCTTCTCGCAAGGCTTCGATATCCAGCGCCCTGAAGGCCAGATGCTGGACCCAGTCAGGCGTGTTCGGATCGACGCCCATTTCTGGTTCATCCGGCAATTCAAAGAATGCAAGGTAACTGCCTTCCTGACCCATTTCGAAAAACAGATGCATGTAGGCGAACGATTCCTTTGTCGACGGCACCTGGTTTTCCGATACAGCCATCGAATATTTCATGCCAAGGACATTGGTATAAAAGTCTACTGTTTCCTGGGCATCCCGGCACCTGTAGGCAACGTGATGCAATCCCTTGACGTACATCTTATTCTCCTTTTCCTGATCGGGAGGACGTGATCAGATAGACCCAAAAAATCAAAGGCCGAGATAGGCCTCCCGAACCGCCTCGTTATTACTCAGCACCGCAGATTCCCCGTTGAGGATCATTTCTCCGTTTTCGAGGATGTAACCAAACTCACTGAAGGCCAGTGCGATAGATGCGTTTTGCTCCACCAGCAATATGGGCACACCAGCCTTGTGGACGCGGCCTATAATTTCAAACAGGCTATCAACCAGCACCGGTGAGAGGCCCAGACTGGGTTCATCCATCATCAAGAGCTTTGGTTTCGACATCAGGGCACGGCCAATTGCCAGCATTTGCTGCTCACCACCTGACAACGTACCTGCCTGCTGCTTCAGACGTTGCTCGAGCACCGGAAAGTAGTCCAACACGGAAGCCAGATCGTCATCAGTAGACGATTTGTCAGACCGCAGGTACGCACCTAACAGGATATTCTCACCAACAGTCATGGAAGAAAAAATCTCACGGCCTTCAGGAACCTGGATGATACCCCGTTTGACGACATGTTCCGGCGCCAGACCGGTAATGTCTTCATCTTCAAAGAAGATGCGCCCCGCCTTGGGTTGTACAATGCCTGAAATGCAGTTCAGGGTAGTTGACTTACCTGCTCCATTTGCCCCAAGCAGACAAACGATCTGGTCCCCCATTGTCAACGACACGTCGTCAAGGGCATGCACAGATCCGTAACTTGCGGTGATGCCTTCAACCCGGAGCATGATCACCCTTTCCAAGATAGGCTTCGATTACATCTTCGTTCGATCTGATTTCTGCAGGTGTACCTTCGGCAATTTTCTGCCCGAAATTGAGCACGGTGATACTGTCCGCCACACCCATGACAAGTTGCATCACATGTTCAATCAGTATGATCGTAATTCCTCTTTCGCTGGCCAGTTGTTTCAGCAAGGTATTCAGGGCAGCAATATCTTGATTGCGCAGACCAGCGGCTGGTTCGTCCAGTAACAAGAGACGCGGTTTAGAGGCAAGAGCCCGTGCCAGATCAAGCAGTTTTTGACGTCCATAATCAAGTGATTCAGCCAAACTGTCTCTCTCGGAGAGAAGGCCAAATGAATCCAGCAGAGCTTCAGCTTCCTTAATTGCCTCCGCTTCGATTTCGCGTCGCCGCGTGCCTGGAAAGAAAGCTGAATATTTCGGGATCACAGCAGACATACCGACAAGAACATTTTCCAGTGCAGTCATCTGCATACACAGCTCAATGTTCTGAAATGTGCGCGCAATGCCCAAACCAGAAATCGCGTGTGCGGGCGTTGCAAGAAGAGATTTTCCTTCAAATCTAATATCACCGCTGGACGGCGTATAGAAACGGGAAATGCAGTTTAGTGTCGTCGATTTACCTGCACCATTTGGACCAATCAGGGCATGGATTTTCCCGGCTTCAGCAGACAGGGACAACCCCTGAACCGCGTGAAGTCCGCCAAATTTCACATCGATGTTGTCGAGGCTGAAAAAGGGAGACGTCATGATTCTTCCCCCTGTGATGCCGTTATCTTACCTTCAGGCTTGCGGGAGCCCATCGAATCCCGAAGCGACAGAACCCGACCCCAGATACCGCGAGGCATAAACATCAAGACACCGATCAAAATGATGCCGTAGATGAACTCCTGGTAGGATTCTAGACCGCGCATAACTTCGGGTAACAATCCCAACAGTACGACGCCGACAATGACACCTGGCAACGTGCCAATACCGCCGATCACGATCATAGACAAAACCAACACTAACGTATCGAAACCAAGAACATCCGGATGAACGTAAGACTGGAAAAGTGTGAACATGCCGCCCGCCACACCGGCGTAAACCGCTGAAATTGTGAAAGCGATTGCCTTGGTCCGGTTTACAGAAATTCCGGAAGCCGTAGCCGCGTGTTCAGATTCCTTGATGGCTTCCATACTTCTACCGAGTTTTGACAATTCCAGATTGCGCGTAATCCAGACCATGAATACGGCGATTGCCAAGACAAACGGATAGGCCTCAAGGTCGTTGGTTATCTCTCCAAAACCGGTTTGGCTCGGCTGGAAACGCAAGCCATTGGCACCCCCGGTGACTTCTTCCCAGTTATTGAAAACCCACTGGGCAACTTCAGCAAAAGCAAAAGTTGCGAGGCCAAGATAAAGGTGTTTGAGCCGGGTCGCCGGAAGTGCAATGAGGGCACCCACCAGTCCAGCAATGCAGGCGCCAATCGGAATGGTTAGATAAAAAGGCAGGCCAGTTGCGATATTCACTAATGATGTTGCGTAAATGCCGATACCAAAAAATGCCGTATGCGCAAAGGCAAACTGTCCGGCCCGCCCCAATAGAATATCGAGACCGATGGCAAGAACAACATACATCAGGATCATGTTTGCCATGAAGACGATGTATATTGATCCCAGCATCGGAATGGCTGCGGAAGCAACAACAAACGCCCCCGCCAACACTAGGTTCCTCGTCAGGTTGTTCCCCACAGTCAGACCTTTTTGACCTCTGAAGGACCACCGAACAACCCCTGGGGGCGAACCAGCAGAACCAGAATAATAACAATGAATGGCGTTACAGAAATAGCGTTGGATGAAATCGTCAGTCCAACAATATTTTCAATTATCCCGAGCGCAAAACCACCGACAATCACACCCGGAAAATTGGTAAACCCACCAATGATCGCCGCCGCGAAGGCAAGTATG
>Ga0233443_1002533_pt1 | contig 13799 bp, 14 predicted proteins | sample SI_123_September_2_FD_182784 | JGI IMG/M metagenome (GOLD analysis project Ga0233443, IMG submission 182784) | Seawater microbial communities from Saanich Inlet, British Columbia, Canada - SI_123_September2016_200_MG | ecosystem: Environmental > Aquatic > Marine > Inlet | place: Canada: British... | reverse complement strand
ATAGGAGGGGTTCAGATATTATCAATAGGGGTTTTAGGGGAGTATGTTGGAAAAATTTACCAAGAAACAAAACAAAGGCCAAGATACTTTATAGAGAAAAAAACTAAAAGTGAATAAGCATCATTTTTTTAGATATATTTTTATTGGTATTTTTAATACTATTACTGGATATGGAATAACTTTTTATTTGTTTTATTTGGGAACTATGGCCGAATTAAGTAATTTTCTAGGGTATGCCATAGGTATTCTACTGTCTTATTTCTTGAATAAAAAATATAATTTTAAAAGTAATAACTCCCATATAAAAGATTTTCCAAAATTTGCTATTTCTATGTTTACTGCATACATAGTTAATTTAATTATATTGATAATTATATTTAGATATTATGAACTTAGTTTTTATTTGGCCCAAGTTTTGGCTAGTGTTGGATATGTGCTTGTAGGTTATATTTTGTCTAAACATTATGTATTTAGAGAGAGATAAAGTATCAACACTTTTTTAAAAAATAAAAGCATTCAATATGCGTTTTATATTATTATTTTTTTGTATGGGTTACTATTTCTAGTTGGTAGTAATTTTGGAATTATTGATGACTATGTCATAGCTGAAACTTTACTGATCGGAAAGGATCTTCCATATTTTATAATGGAGAGTATTGGTAGGTACTTCCCTTTAAATGGTCAAGATATTGCTATTATTAGTAAAGTTTCTATAGCACCAAGTGCTTTCTATTTTTATAATCTCTTGCAGTTTTTCTTTATTATTTATTTGATAGTAAAATTACTAACTTATTTATTTGGAAAAAATTATAAAAATTTATTTTATATACTAATTCTAATTCTAATACTATCTCCTGGTTTTACCACGTCATGGTTTAGATTGCTTGTTCCAGAAAGAGGGGCTGTATTATTTTTATCAGTATTTGCTTATTGTTATATATATTTTCAAGATAAGCAGAGTAATAGTTTACTGATAATGGGAGTTGTGGCTGCTGCAATATCTCTTTTTTATAAAGAAACAATGTTTATTCTTGTAGGTGGATTGTCTTTATATCATTTTATTTTCGGGTATAGAATATTAACTATAAAACAAAAAATATTTGACATACTGTTGATCTTGACAAGTATTTTCTGGTTATTGATATATTATTCTCTTGTTTATATTAATAAGGGTGAGGCAATGTATGGCGAAGGTGTCTCTGGACAGTTATCTTCTTTTCTTAAGCAAATACTTAGTTTTTCCTTATCTGATCCTTTTGCATTGTTTTTACTACCGACATTGTTTGTCGTCAGGTTATATGCAATTATAAAAAATAATGAAAGAATTAACCCTTTATATGATGGGTTGATTTTTGCATCTATTTTATATATTTTGGCTTATTTAAAATTAGGGATCTATAATTACTATTATCTTTTGCCTATATATATATATGGAATTATTGCGATAGTTTTTTTCCTTCTTAAAAAGAGATATTTCAGTAATATATATATTAAGATAGCTCTTATACTTTCTATCATTTTATTTACTTTTGGAAGTTTTCCTTTAGGGCTTCATTCGATATCTCATTATAAAAATACACCATATAATTACCAGAAAAGCCTTTCTTTTTTGACGGATTATATAAATAATAGTGATAATAAATTAGTTATACATATCGATGGAATTAAGGGAAGTAATAATGAGCCTGTTGTAAGTGTAGACAAATTTCTTTCGTATTATGGTGTTGATAATGATAAATACACTCTGACTTATGGTGAAGATTATAATAATAAAGATTTGATATTTATTACATCATCAACCATGATAAATATAAACGATGAATACTTTAGTAATTTATTAATAAATTATAAAATAATTTTCATGAAAAAAGCTACCTTTGAAGTTCCAGACTTTTCTTTTAGAGCGTTGATTAAGTCTGCGTTAATAAAGTATAAACCTGTATATGTAAATAATCATAATATTACACATAAAAGTGATTTTTATATACTGAAAAAAATAGATGACAAAAATGATTAAAGTGTCAGTTGTGACTATATCTTACAATGAAGGCACTAGACTCGAGAGTACAGTTGAAAGTGTAGCACTTCAGACCTATCAGAAGGTTGAATATATTGTTATAGATGGCGGATCGAACGACGGATCTATTGATATTATTAATAAGTATAATTATGGAATTGATCACTACTCCAGTGAGCCTGATCAAGGAAAATATGATGCCATGAATAAGGGGCTAAACATAGCTAGCGGAGATTGGATTATTTTTATGAATGCTGGCGATACTTTCTTAGATAAAAATACACTATCAGAAGCGGTTAGTAATTTTTCTAACATGGAGAATATCTATTTTGGCAGGGCAAATATAATGTCATTGAATAATGAGAGTTGGCTATATCCAGCTAAATTTATAGATACGAGTAACATTCATAAATGGCTTAAAAAAAACTTACCCAATCATCAAGCTACATTCTTCCCTAAGTCATTTTATAAATTTAATCTATACGATACTAGCTTAGATATATCTGCTGATTCTAAATACAAAGAACAAGCTTTAAAAGATTGCCCTTATACTTTTTTAAATATGACAGTCTGTAATTTTTTTATTGGTGGAGTTTCAAGTTCTCCTAGTATTAAAAATATGGTCATTAATTGTAATAATAGATATGCAAGGGGTAAGAGTTCTATTGACTACTTAAATTGTATATTCAAGTCCGTAATAAAGTGGCTTCTTAATGTATTTTTCGGGCATCATTCTCATCGTTTTATAACTAATCTAAAGAATTATTTTGCTCGCATATTATAATAGAGAGAGAAAGCCTTACACTTTAGGATGGGTTGGGTTATCTTGTTTTTTTCTTCTATTTTTTCCATCTGTAACTTTTGATTTGTTGCCCGATACTGAGGTAGCCCCTTATGCATTTTTATTTAGTATTGCGTACCTTAAAAATATCGACTATCGCTTATTAATTTTTGTATTTTACTTAATCGTATCATCTGTTATTTCATTGGCTTATAACTATGAGATAAATGGAATTATGTATGAATCAATAAGGTCTTTGGCGGCATTTATAAATCCAATACTCATTTTCTTTGTACTGTTTTCTTTTGATCGGCGCTCATTAGAAAAAATGTGGAAAATTTCGCTTTATATATTTTTATTTTTATTTTTATTAGGCTTGTTACAGTCTTTAAATGTTATAGATTGGGCTGAAGATTTTTTTAAGTTTCTTGTGCCAAAATCATCATCTATTGATCTAGGTATTCGCGGCGTTACTTTGTTGGATATTGAGCCTGCCAGAGCTGGAGTTAGCTTTCTTTTTATTTATATACTTGTTAGGACAGTTTATTTAAAGAACAAGTATTTATTTATTTCTGACTTGATAATTGGATTGTATTTATTGCTAATTATTGAATCTGCAATGGCATTTGCATTATATGCTGCATTCTTTTTTATTTTTCACTTTAAGAAGACGCCATACATTATTTTAATATTTATTTTTCTCCTATTTCCATTCTTATCAGGGGCTGAAAGTAGGACTATAATGTTGATTGATGTTTTTTTTAATCTTCCTTTTGATGAATTCCTATTGGTGTTAGTTAACAGCTCTGGACATAGAATTTTTACAATGTATGCCGCTCCTTTATACGGCCTGTTTAATCCTTTTGGGGGTGGCGTGGGAAACTGGCAACTATCCTCTCAACATGCCGCTTTATTGACGGAAATTGATTTGACTCAATTAAGTTATTATAGAGATCTAGAACATGGAAGGTTTTCAACATTTAGAGGGTCAGGATACATTATGAATTTATTTGTCGAAGGCGGGATAGTGGGTGTCTGGCTTTTGTTATCAGCAGTTATTAGAAAAACTTATAGATTTTACAAAGCCCATATACGGGCAAAACAAGTTATATTGATTTTCTTTGTTAAGATTTTTTTTATAGGATCTGTTGGAAACCCTGTAGCATGGGTTTGTACAGCACTGTCATTGTTATATATACATTACAATCATGAAGTTTAGTTTAGTTATTTGTTTGTATAGAGAAGATAACTCACTGTATTTTATGGAGGCTTTTGAGTCTATCCTAAATCAAAGTAAAACTCCTAATGAAATTATATTGGTTATTGACGGCCCTATCGGTAGTGATCTAATAAATGCCGTTAAAAAAGTTCAGAGAAGTTCTGCAGAAGTAATGATCCCTTTTATAATTATTAGTCTTGAGACTAATCAGGGTCATGGTATTGCCAGAAGTAAAGGTTTAGAAAAGTGTAGTTTTCCTATAGTTGCAATTGCAGATTCTGATGATATTAACCATAAGCATAGATTTTTAAAACAAATAAAATACCTAGAGTTAAATCCAGAAATTTCTGTTATTGGAGCGCAAGTATGTGAAATAGACAATAAGAGTAGACAGGTATTAGGATTTAAAATGGTACCATGTAGCTCAGTCGAGTTGTCGAGTTATATTAAAAAGAGATGCCCATTAAATCAAATGACAGTCATGTTTAGAAAGAGTGATGTTTTGTCTTCAGGGGGTTATATTGATTTTTACCATAATGAAGATTATTTTTTATGGGTTCGTATGTATATTAACGGGTATAAATTTGCAAATATTCCTGAAGTTTTAGTTGATGCTAGGGTTGATTTAGAATTCTATAATAGACGTGGAGGTATCAAATATTTTTTAAGTGAGGTAAGGTTACAAAAATACATGCTATTGCACAATGTTATATCTATGCCACTATATTTTATAAATGTTAGTATAAGGCTTTTAGTTCAAGTTCTAATACCCTCAAAGGTACGAGGAAAATTATTTAAATTGTTTTTTAGGAGTAAAGCACATGAGTAAAAGAATTGGCTATACAACAGGTGTATTTGATATGTTTCATATAGGACACTTACATTTATTAAAAAAAGCAAAAAATCACTGTAATTATCTTATTGTAGGCGTAAGTTCGGATGAATTGGTTGAAGAATATAAAGGTAAAAAACCAATTATTCCTTTTGAACACAGACTTGAAATTATTAGCGCGTTGTCAGTTGTTGACGAGGTTCTTGTTCAATCGCACAGGGATAAGATTAAGCAATATCATGATATAGGTTTTGATGTTATGTTTGTTGGAGATGACTGGAAGGGTGACCCGTTGTTTGAATCTGTAGAAAATGAATTCCAAAAATTTGGAGTAAGTGTAGAGTTCTTTGAATACACTAAAAAAGTATCTTCGACAAAATTTACTAAAATACTGCAAGAAATACATGACCTGGAATTTAAAATAAGATAATGTTTATTCATAGTGAATGGGATAGATTTTGTTCAATAGTTTCTGGTCAGTACAACTGCATTAGAGCTGATGAAATTTGTCAACAGCCATTAGATGGGTCATGGATTTGTATTAAACATGACGTAGAAACTGATGTAGGTAAGGCTCTTTCAATCGCACAAATTGAAAAAAAACACAGAATAAGGGCTACATACTTTGTTCAGTCATACCTTCTCCATGATAATATTGAACTTTTACAAGAAATATCCAATTTAGGCCATGAAGTGACATATCATTATGATGTTCTAGACTCAAATAAAGGTGACATGACTGCTGCAATTGAAGAATTCTCAGATACTGTTTCTAGATTTAGAGAGTACGGTTTTGAAGTTAGAACAGTTTGTCCTCATGGGAACCCTATAATGCAGAGAGATGGCTGGTCCTCTAATAAAGATTTCTTTAGAAATATGGACGTTGTTGAGTTATACCCGCATGTGTTTGATGTAGTAGTTCAGGCAAAAGATGTTATCAAGAGTAAGTTTGTATATATTTCTGATGCTGGATATGGGTGGAAATTGATAGGCAATGTGGATGAAAATGATATTCAAAATATTGGCGATATTGATATTGATCAATTACCAGCAATGCTAAGATTGATCAGTGATAGTAAGAAGGTAATTGTTAGTTCACATCCACATCGATGGTCATCTAATAAATTTATTTTTTATTATCAAATAAATTTATTCAAATTTCTAAAACATACTTCAAAGTTGATAAAAAGAATTCCATTTGTGAAAAAGATAGCTTACAAGTATTATTATTTGGCAAAGAAATTTTAGAAACTTATGGGGCCTGAAGAATGATTTTAATTAAATTTTTGATAGCTTACTTTAGCTTTTTTATTTTACCAGTATTATTTTTAATAAAAAAATATTCAAATACAAACAAATCAATACTACTAATCTTTAGTTTGATAGGCTCCTTTTTATTGGGTTGGGCTTTATTTTTACTGGGATTTTATTTGAAGATAAATAATAATTTTATCTTTTGGTCTTTATTGGTTTTTGACTTTAGCCTTATTTTTTATCTGTATAAGTATAGAGATTTAAATTTTAATATAAAGTATGAACTGAATTGGCTAACATTATTGATAACTCTTCTTGTGTTATCTATGCTTGTAAAAACAGGATCTATTTTTAACGAATGGGACGCTGTTGTCTCTTGGAATAGGTGGGCAGAAGAGTTATCAAATAATATTTATAAACCGCTTGAGGCAGCATATCCAATACTGTTACCTGCAATATGGAGTGTTTTTTATAAAATACAGGGCACTTCCGAAATATCGTGGACAGTTAAAACATTACTTTATGTAGTGCCACTTTACCTTTCTTTTATCTTATATTTTTTATATAAAGAAACAAATCATAGAATCTATGTATTTATCTTACTAGCTTCTCTGATTTTTATACTCCATAGTGCAGCTACAAATGGTATGGTTGATATGCCTGTAATGCTTTTTGGTTTGTTGAGTTTTGTTATGATTATTGCTTTTGAAGATACAAAGCTTGGTAATTATAAAATTTATTACCTGATAGCAAGTATTTTATTTGCAGGGTTAGCATCTATTACAAAACAAGCTGGGGTATATTTTTTAGTAATGAATGTAGTTTATTTCTTATTCTTTAGTAGTAAGGTAAATAAGAAACTAATATTCATTATATTGAGTAGCTTTATTTCAATTGGATTAATAATTTCATATTTATTTTTATTTTTTCAAACTCAGACAGACGTTATTGGCAACCTACCTACTTTAAGAAGTCTTTCTTCGCCTGGGTCAATTTTTAGCATATTTAGTACATTTATAATCCCATCGAATAGTTATTTATTAGGAATTAAGATACCAGGATTTATTTTTTATTTCATAGTATTGGCACTGCTATTTTTTACAGGGATGTCCTTAATAAATAATACTTCTTTTTCTAAGATTGCTAAATATTTTACTGTTCATTTAATTATTTCATTTATTATATGGGCATACTATTTTTCCTATAGCTATAGGAATGCACTATTTATTTACGCTATCATTATTATTTTAGCCTCAATTGGATTGTTTAGTTATTTTAAAGAAAATTTTCAATTTAAAACTTGCAAAAAATACCCTGAAGTTGATATTCTTAAGCTTTTTAAAAAAATAAAAAATAAATCGTTAGAGAAAATTCATGTCGCTAAAGATATATTAATTTTAATATTAGTATCCTTTCTAATGTATTTCTTTGTTATATCAGATGAGTCGGTATATAAGCAACAAAAAAAACATCAAAGAAATATGGGAAATGCAAATCTTTCCATTATGCTTTCAGATATTTTGTTAAAAGAAAAAAACACTTGTAGTAAAGTTTATACACCAAGGCAGAGGCTAAGATTTAATTACTACACAAGAGCGGTAAAAGATAGAATACAAAATGTCGGAAGTGAAGATTTAGCTTATTATATGAAAATAGTTGATGGCACTTGTAAAGATGGACACTATATACTTTTTTATCCTAGAAGCATTAAGAAAAGAAAAGAAAATCAAATATTGATTAATGAGTTAAAAATTAAGGGCGTATTAGAAATTATGCCACAGAGCGCCTATTTCTATAAAGTATATCCAAGTAAATTGATAAGTGATAAATATGACTAATAAAGTAGAGTATGCATTCATAATTCCTGCATATAATCCAGATGAAAAATTATTAGAAGTAGTGAAAAACATACAACAAAAAAGTAATAATAAAATATTTTTAATAGATGATGGAAGTAAAGAAGAGACTCAATATATTTTTAAAACTATTGAAGGGTATAAAGATGTTATCTTATTGAGGAATTCTGTAAATATAGGAAAAGGTGCTGCGCTTAAAACTGCGTTCAATAAAATACTAACAGAATACAAGAATATAGAAGGGGTGGTTACATTAGATAGTGATGGGCAGCACTCCGCTCCTGATTGCTTAAGAATGCTCGCTGAATTAGAAAAATACAGTACTGTCCTTGTATTGGGCTATAGAAATTTTAGCAAAGATATACCTCTAAAAAGTTATATTGGCAATAATATATCAAAATTTATTTATAAGTTAGTTTTTGGGAGAAGTTTTCAAGATACACAAACTGGCCTTAGAGGATTGTCTAAAGATTTTATGCAGAAATGTTTACTTATAAAGTCAAATGGATTTGAATTTGAAACAGAACAGTTATCAATAGCTACAAATAAACAAAATAATATAAATATTGTAGAAATACCAATAGAAACTATTTATATTCAAAACAATAAAGCTTCATCATTTAGACCGTTAGTTGATTCGTTTAAAATATATTTTGTATTGCTAAGATATGGATTTTCATCACTTATTTCGGCATTGATTGACATAATTATATTTATTAATGCGATATTATTTGGCTCAAGTATATTAACTGCCAATATGATGGGTAGAAGTATAGGACTAGTTGTCAATTTCATACTATTGAGAAATGTTGTTTTTAAAGATACAAGTAAAAATATAAAATCATTTATATTATTTGCATTATATGTATTATTTATAGGGCTTATATCAACAGCTTTACAAGAATTTCTTGTACGTCATATTGAATTAAATGTAATTTTTATTAAAATTTTAGTTGAACTATCTTTATTTATAATCAACTTTGCCTTTATAAAAACATATTTATTTAAAAAAAGGAACTAATGAAGAATTATTTTAAAAAAATAGATATACAATATCTGAAATCAATTCATAACGGGAATATCAATACACCGACAATGTATTTTCATCCTAATGTTGCTGTACAAAATGTATTTTGGGACAGGTTAAACGTAATCACTAAGTTTATAATAGAAAATAAAAAAATGTCAAGAAAAAAATGTCTTGACTTTGGTGGTGGAAGTGGAGTATTTTTACCTACATTATGTGGATTATTTGATGAAGTTATTCTTATAGATTTAGATCCATCACAAGCTAAGATTATAAAAGAAAAATTTAAACTCGATAATTGTACTATATTACAAGAAAATGTATATACATATGATTTTAAAGATATTGATTGTATTATAGTTGCTGATGTTATAGAGCATTTTAAAGACACAAGGTTGATTTTAAATAGACTAAAAACATTCATGAATGATAATTCGTATTTACTATCGTCATTACCTACTGAAAATTGGTTTTATGATTTGGTAAGGTTCGTAGGTAAGCAGGAAAAGCCATGGGATCATTATTACAGTTCATATGAAATTGAAGAGGTATACAGTAAACTAGGTTTTCAAATGATAAGTCAAAAATATATCCCAATGATTCCATTTAATATGTTTTCCCTGACACAGTGGAAGCCAATAAAATGGTAAATTAAACTATTGGGTTTAGTTAGTATTTTTCAGTAGTAAAGAAATTAAAAAGCTAATCTTTAAAAAAATAGCTAAAGGTTTTGGAGTGGTAAGTATATGCAATTTAAACATTATTCAATGAAAAAAATATGATGCTGGAAGCATTGCATAAGAAAATTCTAGAAATTGCCTTGGATTTTGATATATTTTGTAAAGAAAATGATATTACATATTATCTAATGGGTGGTTCTGCTTTGGGTGCTGTACGTCATCAAGGGTTTATTCCGTGGGATGATGATTTTGATGTGTTTATGGATAGAGAGAACTATTTAAAATTTATTCAAGTTGCTAAGAGTAAGCTTGACACCAATAAGTATTATTTTCAAGAAGAAGATACTGAAGAATGGCCGCTATTTTTTTCTAAAATTAGAATGAACAATACTACATTTATAGAGAAAGACGTTGCTGACCGAAAAATGCATCACGGCATCTATATAGATATTATGTGCTTGAATTACACTTACAATAACAAGTTATTGAGATACTTTCAGTATATAGTTGCGAGAATTTTATCTTCATCTGCGCTAAGTAAGAAAGGCTATATTACAAAGTCTAAAACAAAAAAAATGATATTAGCTATATCTAGACTTTTAACTTTTGGTCCATTAAAAAATATTCTATTAAAGATGGTTAGAGTTAAAAAACCTAAAAAATTAAATCTAATTGCACATTTCTTTGGGCGAGCTCCTTTTTCTAAAACTACTTTTCCAGTTACTTTTTTATCAACACCTAGGTACACTTCCTTTGAGAATTTGTTATTACCCGTTCCTAAGGAAGTCGAGAAGTATTTAGTAATAAGGTACGGCAATAAATATATGGAACTACCTTCAAAGGAAGAGAAGGATAAGTATCCATCCCATGCATATATTGTTGATACAAATAAATCTTATAAAAATTATATTCATGACAACACTTGATAAGATGGTCAAAAGGTCTTTTGATATCTTTTTTGCAACACTTGGATTGATATTATTGTCACCAATTATTTTTTTGTCTTATATTATTTCTTCATTTGAAACTAAAACAAATGGTTTATTTTTCCAGCAACGAGTGGGAATGAATGGAGGTTTATTTAATATTGTTAAAATTAAGTCAATGAGGTTAGTTGCTGGACTTGATTCAACCATTACCCTATCTAGTGATGCAAGAATTACAAAAAGCGGTGCTTTTTTTCGTAAAACTAAAATTGATGAACTCCCACAATTGTGGAATGTTTTTCTGGGGAAAATGAGTTTTGTGGGCCCTAGGCCTGATGTACCTGGGTATGCTGATAGATTACAAGGTAAGGATAGAGTTATTTTATTAGTAAGGCCCGGAATTACAGGCCCTGCCCAACTTGCCTATAAGCATGAAGAAGAAATTCTCTCTAATCAAGATGATCCGGTTGAGCATAATAATGAGGTAATATGGCCAGACAAGGTGAGAATTAACCTAGAATATATTGAAAATTATTCATTTTTTAGAGATGTCTATTACATATGGAAAACAATTATAGGTGGCAATGTTAAATATTAAATTTTCATCATGGCCTTCATTTACGCAAGAAGAGGCTGATTCTGTTCGCAACGTTCTATTATCTAATAAGGTTAATTATTGGACCGGGAGTGAGTGTCGTGAGTTTGAAAAAGAATTTTCAGCTTGGTCAAATGCTAAATATGCAGTAGCCCTTGGAAATGGAACTCTTACTTTGGATATTGCATTTAAGTCTCTAGATGTTAGTGATGGAGATGAGGTGATAGTTACTTCTCGCACTTTTATCGCTTCAGTTTCATCTATTGTCAATTCTGGAGCGATACCTATTTTTGCTGATGTAGATTTAGACTCTCAGAATATTACAGTAGAGTCTATTCGATCTGTAATTACCAGCAAAACTAAAGCTATCATTTGTGTACATTTAGCTGGCTGGCCATGCGAAATGGATGAAATAATGGATTTAGCTAATGAGTTTAATTTATATATTATTGAGGATTGCGCCCAAGCGCATGGTTCTAAATATAAAGGAAAGCCTGTTGGCTCAATTGGACATATTGGTTGCTGGAGTTTTTGCCAAGATAAGATTATGACAACTGGCGGCGAAGGTGGCATGGTAACCACTAGTGACGAATCTTTATGGCGTAAGATTTGGGCATATAAAGATCACGGTAAGAGCTATGAAGCCGTATATGAGCGAGAGCACTCAGAGGGATTTAGGTGGTTACATGAATCATTTGGAACTAATTGGCGCATGACCGAAATGCAGGCTGCCATTGGCAGGATTCAGTTGAAAAGAATGCCAGATTGGCATGGTAAGCGTTTGAATAATGCCAATAAAATTTGGCACACGGCTAAACAGTGTAAAGGATTACGGGTACCAGATATTCCTGATTATATTGAGCATGCGGCTTATAAATGTTATGTATTTGTAAAGCCAAAAGCGTTAAAAAATGATTGGAATCGTGACAGAGTTATTGAAGAAATTAATGCGTTGGGCGTGCCATGCTATTCAGGATCTTGCTCTGAAGTATATTTAGAAAAAGCCTTTGATAATACTGGATTTAGACCAAAAGAGCGATTACCTAATGCTATAGAATTGGGTGAGACATCTCTGATGTTTTTAGTGCACCCGACTTTAACCAAAGATGAAATTCAACAAACGTGTTATGCTATTACATTTGTCATGAATCTGGCTACTACATAATTATGAAAATATTGGTAACAGGTGGAGCGGGCTACATAGGCTCACACACATGCATTGAGCTGATTAAGGCGGGCTATGAAGTGGTTGTAGTTGATAATCTATGTAACTCTTCATTAGAGTCTTTAAAGCGTGTTGAAAAGTTAGTTGGTAGTGATATTCCTTTTCATGAAGTAGATGTGCGTAATAAAGAGGCATTGACTCGAGTATTTGAGCAATATTCAATTGATGGAGTGATTCACTTTGCAGGACTAAAGGCTGTAGGTGAGTCGGTAGAAAAGCCTATTGAGTATTATGATACTAATGTAGGCGGCACTTTCATTCTAGCAGAAATAATGCGTGAGTTTGACTGCAAGACATTTGTATTTAGCTCGTCTGCTACAGTATATGGCGATCCACATACCGTACCGATTAAGGAAGATTTTCCATTATCAGTTACTAATCCGTATGGCCGTTCAAAGTTAATGATTGAAGAGTTCTTACAAGATGTATTTGTTGCAGATGATAGTTGGTATATCGCACTGCTTAGATACTTTAATCCTGTAGGCGCACATAAGAGTGGATTAATTGGCGAAGATTCAAGTGATATTCCTAATAATTTAATTCCGTATATTTCACAAGTAGCTGTTGGTAAATTAGAAAAACTTAGTGTGTTTGGTGGTGATTACGATACACCTGATGGTACGGGTGTGCGTGATTATATTCATGTAGTGGATCTGGCTAAAGGGCATGTTAAGGCTTTGCAAGCGTTAGAAGACAAGCCACAAGTTCTAACAGTTAATTTAGGCACAGGCCATGGCTACTCAGTGCTTGATATGGTTAAAGCTTTTGAAAAAGCTACAGGTAAAGATATACCTTATAAAATAGTCGGAAGAAGGCCTGGTGATATAGCTACTTGCTATGCTGACCCTTCATACGCACTAGAAAAACTTGGCTGGAGTGCTGAATACGAGCTTGATGAAATGTGTGAAGATACTTGGCGTTGGCAATCACAGAATCCTGATGGATATTCAAAGCATAAGTAATGTTAAATTAGGTTGTTAGCTGCTCTACAGTCAATTAACAATCAACCAGTTGCTATCATTCCAACTTTGAAGATATCTCATTGCGCTAGTTTCTGATTTCCAACCACCTCTAAGCATAATTTTCTCAAGCGGGATATTTTTGTCTAATAGATCAAGTGCGGCGCCAACTCTAAATGAGTGACCTGATAGCTCTCCAATTTGATTTAGACCCGCCTTCTTTTGAAGACTTTTTAAAATATGATTAATTGATGCAGGTGTAAGGGAGGGGCTAGTAGACAGATTTCGTTTGAAGCTCCTAAGGATGTATCCACTATCCCCCTGTGTCAGGATACCTGTCCGCTCAATAATCTGAGCATTCAAACCAAAGCAGGGGACGGAAAGTGAACAAAAGATGTCTAAATATAGCCAAGAGCTACAGAAGAAAC
>Ga0233443_1002528_pt1 | contig 13820 bp, 22 predicted proteins | sample SI_123_September_2_FD_182784 | JGI IMG/M metagenome (GOLD analysis project Ga0233443, IMG submission 182784) | Seawater microbial communities from Saanich Inlet, British Columbia, Canada - SI_123_September2016_200_MG | ecosystem: Environmental > Aquatic > Marine > Inlet | place: Canada: British... | reverse complement strand
AATGATATAAAATTTCACTATAAGCAGCTACTTTTTTTATCATTTAATAGTTATTCAGGATTACTTGTAAGAGTTTTAATTTCTAAAATATTTTCGTTAGGATCTTTTACAAAAAAAGTTTCTTGCTCATATTTTGTACCTTTAAATCTTAAATAAGGTTCGTCATAATATTTTGTACCATTATCTTTTAATCTTTGCTTAAGAGCATCAAAATCTTTTCTTGATAAATGAACACCAAAGTGTGGGACAGAAACATTTCCCATATCAACATCATGTCTTTCACTGTCTAATTTATGATCACTTGCATGAAGAGTAAGTTCATTTCCCCAAAAATCAACATCAGCCCACTCTTGAGCGGAATTATCTAGTCTACATCCTAGTGCTTCATTATAAAATTTTTTTGCAGTTTCTAAATCCCCACATGGCACAGCCAAGTGAAAACAGTTTGTATTTTTGTACATAATTCTCCTTTAAATTCAAAAATTAATAACTATATGATGACTAACTTTTTATCAAGACAACAAAATAACATGAATAGCTTCTTACAATCTATAATTGACAGAGATCCAGCGGCAAAATCTAAGCTAAGTTTGGTATTAACTTACCCGGGTGTGAAAGCTGTTTTCTTTCATAGAATTGCTAATTTTTTTAGCGTTGCAAAATTTGATTTGATTGCAAGAATCATTTCTCAGTTTTCAAGATTTTTAACTGGTATTGAAATTCACCCAGGAGCAAAAATTGGAAAAAATTTATTCATCGATCATGGTATGGGTGTTGTAATTGGAGAAACATCTGACATTGGAGACAACGTTACTATTTATCATATGGCAACATTAGGTGGAATTGCGCCAAGTATAAATTCAAATGATCAACGTAATATAAAGAGACATCCAACAATTGAAGATGAAGTAGTTATTGGATCAGGTGCTCAAGTATTAGGGCCTGTTACAGTTGGAAGATGCGCAAAGATTGGTGCTAATGCAGTAATCACCAAAGATGTTCCAGAAAAAGCAGTAATGGTAGGAATACCTGCTAAAAATGTTGGGTTAGCTGATAGTGAGTTCAAACCTTATGGTATTACCCCAGACAGTGATACAAAATCAAATTAATGAGTATTATTCAAAATGATTTTATTTCAGGAATTGGAAATACTCCTTTAATAAAATTAAGAGCTGCATCAGAAATTACCGGATGTAATATTTATGGTAAAGCTGAATTTTTAAATCCAGGTGGATCAGTTAAAGATAGAGCAGCGTTAGCATTAATAAAAGATGCCCAAGAAAAAAAATTAATTTCAAAAGGTGGAACCGTTGTTGAAGGAACCGCAGGGAACACTGGAATTGGTTTAGGACTTTTAGGAAATTCATTAGGATACAAAACAATTATCGTAATGAACGATAATCAAACGCAAGAAAAAAAAGATTTGCTTAGAAATTTAGGTGCAGAACTTAGATTAGTTGCTCCTAAACCTTACAAAGATGATAATAACTTTGTAAAAATTGCAGCAAGACTTGCAGATGAGTTAAGACCCTCAAATAACAATGGAGTTATATGGGCCAATCAATTTGATAACACTGCAAATGCAAAAGGTCATTATGAAGGCACTGGTCAAGAAATTTGGAAACAGACAGATGGTAAAGTGGATGGATTTGTATGTTCATCTGGAACAGGTGGAACAATTTCAGGGGTAAGTAATGCTCTTAAAGAAAAAAATAAAGATATCAAAATCTATCTATCAGATCCTAAAGGATCTGCTCTTTATAATTATATAAAAAATGGTGAATTAAAATCTGAAGGTGGATCAATTACTGAAGGAATTGGATCCAGTAGAGTAACTAAAAACTTTGGTGAAGCTAAAATAGATAACGCCTATTCAATTGATGATCATGAAGCATTACCTATTCTTTATGATTTAATTCAAAATGAAGGATTAAGTCTTGGAACTAGTTGTGGAATTAATATTGCAGGCGCAATAAGACTTGGTAAAGAATTAGGACCTGGAAAAACGATTGTCACCATTCTTTGTGATAGAAGTGATAAATACTCTACTAAAATGTTTAACAAGAAATTCCTTGAAGAAAAAGGCTTACCCTACCCTAGCTGGCTTTAGATATAAATCTTGTCAGACAATCCAAAAATAAGAACTGCACTTAAAATTGTGAAAACTAATGGTGCGATGATGGCTTCATTAGAATCGTTCTTAACACCTGTTTTATCAATCTTAAGGGAATAAGTGTTCACCATTAAGACACAAATATTTTGAACAAAAATTAGATTAAAGAATGCCCATGTTCCTTCAACACCATTAGGTCTTGCAAACATAATATAAAGTGCCATTAAAAATGATCCAAAAAATATTGCTCCAGCCATTCTCATGATGGTTGCTGCAGTCTCATCAATCTCAAATTTTGCTCTAAACTTTTGGTTTCCAATTATCATTTGATAAGCATAGGCACCAAAACCAACAAAGTGGATTATAAAAATTACTAAATAAAAAATTCCATTAAATTTATCTATCATTTTAAAACCATAACAAATTTAACTGCAGATAAATTAAAATTTTTGAGCATTTTAGTCTCACTCTCCTTAAGGTTGAGTAAAATAATCAATAAATATAAGGGTATGCATTAAGAGCATTGCTGTTGCTACTATTTAACTCTTATTGGACATAATTAGAAACTGTAACGTTTAATTATAATAATTCTAAACAAGGAGAAAACAGTGCAGGCAATTTATACAAGAACAATGAGAGTTAAAGACGACATGCTAGGCAAAGCTATGGAGATTGGCAAAGGATTAGCAAAAGTTAGAAAAAAATATTATCCAAAACATGGGATTTATTTTTCATTTCAAATAGGTGGTGATCCAAGAACAATTAGAGAGACAGTTATTGGCCCTATGTTTGAAGGTGATAATGAAGCTGATGCAAAAATGTCTGCTGATAAAAAATATCAAAATCTTCAAAAACAATTAAAGAAAGTTGCAGTTGAAGGAACTATTCAAGATGAAATGAGATTCATATTTAGTGAATAAAAAGAAAGGAAACAAATGATGAAAAACTACATAGTAACACACACTTTTAAATCAAAAGAAGCGAAAGCTAAAATGATGGAAGTTACTGGTTCAATGTCAATGGAAGATATGACCAAAGCTATGACAAGTGAAAATGCAAAGTGTCAAATGAGCTGGAATACGCCAGGTGATAACTTAACAATGTTTTGCTGGTGGAAAGGTAATGATCCAGATGCAATTAACAAACAATTAGAGTCTATGAATGATTTCTATGAACCTCATAAATTTGTTGAGTGTACAGATGATATTATAGATTTTAACGCTAAATAAACAAAAAGGAGTTAAAAATGATAGTAAAAATAGAAGGACCAATTGAAACTTTTGCTAAATGGAAAGCAATGGTTCACAACAATTCAGAAAAAATCAAAAAATATGGAATGACATTTCTTTATGCCGGATCTGAAAAAGGCAATGAAACTAAAATCACTGCAATAATTAGATTTGATACCATGGAAGGTCTTGAGGGTTTTAAGGCTGATGATGAGCTTCATAAAGAAAGAGCTGCAGCTGGCGTAGATTTGGCTAATTCAGTTACAACCCCAATGGGAGATGATCTCCTAGAACAATACAAAGGATAATAAATATGTCAATATTGGCAAAATATAATGCTGCTATGGAAGCTAAAGATGAAGCTGCAATGAATGAAATTTTACATGATGATTATAAGTTTACTATGCATGCATCAGGTAATGTTTTGGGAAAAGCAGATGTAATTAAATGGGCTATGAGTGGTGACATTAAAAGAGATAAAATAAGAGTGGTTTTTGAAAATGATGAAATTGGTGTTGAGCATGCATTTGTATCATTTAATGATGGAAATACAGAAGCAGTAATGGCGGTATTTAAATATCAAGATGGAAAAATGATTTCTCTTGAAACGGGTGCAACTAAGATACCTAAATAATTATATATATTTTGCGAGATTTCATTTAATATTATTAAATGAGTCTCGCAACATCCTATGGCTATTTAATCTTAGCAGTTTTGCTTGGAGTGACTTCAAATAGTTTTGCAAAAAGTGCTGAAGGTTTTACCCTTCTCTTTCCAAGTATCACCACTGGTATAACAATTGTTGCATGTATGTATGCACTTTCAATGGTGATGAAAAATATTCCAATGGGAATAACTTATGCTTCTTTTGCAGGATTAACTATTATTGCAACTGTAGTTGTTGGAATATTTAGATTTGATCAAATACCAAATCTTTATTCAATAATAGGATTAGCTTTCATCATAGTTGGAGTTTTGATGGTTAATTTGTTAGGCAATAATTAAACATGAAACCTTTGTTTAGTTATTTATTCTTGGCTATAGGAATTTCATTTGGTATAGCTTCAAATAGTTTTGCCAAAATATCTGATGGTTTTACAAAATTAACTCCATCAATTTTGTGTATTTTGTTTATGTGCATTACAATGTTTTCTATTTCAAAAGCAATGTCAGCACTACCAGTTGGATTTGCTTATTCTACTTATAGTGGATTAACAGTTACTGGTGTCGTTTTATTTGCAATGCTTAAATATAATCAAATACCAAATATTTATGGAACTATTGGGATTATTCTAATTATTGTTGGTGTTGTGATGGTTAATTATTTAGGAAAACTTAATTAATTAAAATCATCTGGTAGCTTGTGAATACCGTCATCTGCAAGTTTAATTTCAAATTCATCTACAACATTAGATAGATCTAATGAAGAGTATAAATGAGGAAACATATTACCATCTGATGCTTGTTCCCAAATTAGATGATCCAATTTTAATGTTTCAACCTTTAGTAAAACTAGATTTTCTTGTTTTGAGTAATACTTTTCAAGAGTTCCTTTAACCTGATCTTCTCCTGAAAAATGAATGTAACCATCTGCTATATCCTTAGATGATCCCAAATAAGTTTCTGATTGTTTTACTTTTTGCCACTCATCAAAATCAATTATTTTAAAAATATATTTTAAATTCACAGTTACCAGGAAGAGTTTGGACCATTTAAAAAGGTTAATTCTTCTTCGGTAGACTCTCTTCCCAGAATCTTATTCCTATGAGGATATCTATGAAATTGTCTAATAGCTTTAGTGTGATCTTTCCAAAATTTTTTAATTTGAACATATCCCTCATGCTCTTTTAGATATTTGTTAAGTAGATAATAAGCCATGTCATGATCCGTTATCTCTTCACTATGAATTAGAGGTAATATCATAAAAAATCTTTCACTTTCATTCATAGACTCTAGATAACCTGCGTAAACCGCATCATTAACAATTAATCTTGTTTTATGATCTTGTGCAAAAGCTTTCTTATCATCTCTAAACATGTTTCTTGAAAATTGATCAAAAAGAATGACTAATGCTAGCGCACTCATTGGTTGATCTTGCCAATCATCGTACTCATTTTGACTTGCAAGTTCATAATCATTTAAAAATCTATCTTTTATAGTTTTATCAAACAACTCGTCTTTCTTAAATCTCTTTTCAGATGAAGTTTCTTTAAACCAAAAATCTAAAATTTCTTGAGCTTTTTTTGGAATCATTTTGATACAGGTTTCAACAATTTTAAAAACTTATTATGAATAGTTTTATTAGAGGAAACTAAGATATTGCCTGCATTTACTGCATCTCTATTATCCCAAGTTGAAATATATCCCCCTGCAGCTTTCACTATTGGGATTAATGGATGAATATCCCATATTTTATTTGAACATTGAATTACGATATCAACTTTACCTTCTGCTAAATGTGAATAACTTAATGCATCACTACAGGGAAATTGCATCAATCTTAATATTTGTGGAATTTTTTTTTGTTTATTAAGGGAGAGCCAGCCGTGAAATGCTGCTGAAACTTTTACGTCTTTGAAAATAACTTTTTTATTAACTGATATTTTTTTTCTTTTACCGTTATCAACTACATATGCAGCTTTATCAGAATGGTTAATATAATATTTTTTTAAAACTGGAAAATTAGCCAAACCTAAAATAGGATTTCCTTTGAAATTTAATGAAATAAGATTGCTCCAAGTAGGATTTCCAATAACAAATGATCTTGTGCCATCTATTGGGTCAATTACCCAAGTGAAATCACTATTAGATTTTTTGTGACCAAACTCTTCACCAATAACTTGATGATTAGGAAATTTTTTTTTGATTTTAGACCTAATAAATTTTTCAAAAGCTTTGTCAGATGTTGTGACCGGATCGTATCCTTTATCTTTAAGTTTATTTGATATTTTGAATGTTTTATTTAATTTAGAGTAATAAAAATTAGTTAAATCATTTGCTAACTTGTTTAAAAAATTAGCATAAATTGAATAGTTTTTTGAATTAAATTGATCCACATTAATTTCATACTATTTTATTTATGTTGAATAAAGTTAAAATTTAAATAATTTTTGATTTTAATTATGAAAATTGAACTCAGTAAAACAAAGTTTATTTTAATTAGCTCAGACAAAAAAAGGGATACGCCCTTTTTAGTTAAGAGATAGAGTTGATGGTGAGAAATTTTAAGATAAAAATACTCAGTAAAGGCTGTTCAATCTAAATTAATTATGGTGTTATCTAAGATTGACCGAGATATTTAAAAATAAAATTTAATATCTAGATTATTTTTTCAAACAATTGTTAACAAGTATTGCCATTAAGATCCAGACAACAAAAGTTTCCCCATGGCTAAACACATAGTCTGCACCAGCAAAACCAGCAACAATATTTATTGCATAAATAATAATAGTTGATGCAACAAGACTTATTAATAGATCTCTTAAAGCACATAAGTATTTCATAATTAAACTTTATACATATTCAATTATCATGTAAACTTCATTCTATGAATAATATTGGCTTTATCGGTGTTGGCTATATGGGCTATGGAATAGCTAAAAATATTTTAAACAAGGGTAACAACTTATTTGTAATTGCTAACAAAAATAGAGAGCCAATTGAAAAAATTGTTAACGAAGGTGCAAACGAAGTAAAAACCTTAGAGGAATTTAAAGAAAAAAAATTAAATGTTTTAGTTAAATGTGTAACTAATACACCTATTGCTAAAGAAATAGCATTAAAGCTCTCTGGTATTTTAGATGCAAAAACTCTAATTATCGATATTACAACTCACAATAAAACAGGATCAATTGAAACTGAAAAGATTTATCAATCTAACAATATTAATTATGTTGAATGTCCTGTTATGGGAGGCCCAACGCAAGCAGAAGAGGGTGTCTTAGGTGGTATTGTTGGTGCTACAGATAATAATTTCAAACTTGCAGAACCAATTCTAAAATTTTTTTGTAAAAATTATTTCCATTTTGGCCCTGTTGGAATGGGTGCAAAATCAAAGCTTTTAAACAACTTTTTAACATTGGGGAATGCTGCTTTGATAAATCATATGACAAAAGCTGCAAAAAAATTTGATCTTGATTTACAAAAAATCTTTGATGTGGCTAAACTTGGATCTGGAAATTCGGCTGCACTAATTAGAATTTTTGATGCATTGCTTAAAGGAGACTCAAAAGGATTTAAATTTACAGCAACTAATTCTGTAAAAGACTTAACTTACATTCAAGATCTATTAAAAGATTTTCCAGAAGCTGAAAAAATTGCAGAAGATAATAAAAATTATTTTCAAAAAGCTGTAGATGATGGCTATGGCGAAAATTTTATTAGTGAATTAATTGATAAAAAATAATTTAATAAGAACTAATTAGATTAACGGGAATCTACTAAAGCAGTAGGTTGTATTCAAGAAGTATATTTGCTTTTAAAGTAAATAAATCAATTGAAATAAGTTTATTAATAATTACCTTTATAGCAAGGAGGTCATTATGTTAAAACTTACACCACCTGACACTTAGCTGAAGAAACAATCCATAAAACAAACTAAAAAAATCCAAACGGATTTAAAAGCCAAAGAGGCTGAATAAGGGAGCTCTTTAGGACTTATCTTAAAGAGCGAACCCTTAAAAATTTAATTAATTGATTTTAATATTTCTAAAGGTAATGGTGCATCAGGATATTTGATGATGCATAATTCTTCATATTTTTTACAAAAATTAACTATAACCTGATGAACATTATCTTTATTTTTAAGGGCTAAACTATTAATCATTTGATCTCTTTCTTGTTCAAGCTCTTTAATCTGATCCTTGTTTAAAAATTCTCCAGTTTCTATTTCCCAATAAGTATTTTCTAACTCTTCAGTACTTAATTCTTTAAGTTTTTTTTGAAGTTCTTTTATTACCTCATCATTAGTCTCTTTATCTTTCATTGGTGAATTTATTAATTTAATTAAACACTTATCATTTAATCCATCTATAAAATGATCATAAGGTCTGCCTTCAGATAAATCTCTAAAATGATTTGAATTAAAATAACTATTAATTGCTGCTTTAGTAGATACTTTTTCTTTACCTTTAATTACAGCTATTTGAACATAGACTTCCTGATGAATATAATTATCTAGGTATTCTCTAATTTTTATAGGGATCATCAAATTACAAAAAATGAACTAATTTAAGATTAATGCTCTACTCTATATTTTGAATGACAAGCTTTACAGTTGCCCCACATTAACTTACCCAAAGTTCCTCTAATATTATCAGAATTTTCAATAATTGACGCTAATTCAACCATATCGTTAGAAGATTTTTCCATTAAAGAATTAAATTTGTCTTTTTCCTCCCATACTAATGGAGTAACTTCCGTCTTAAATCCTTCTTTGGTGTTGTCAGGAAACATTTCTTTTAAAGTTTTATAATTTTCACTCATTTCTAGCATCAATTTTTTTGCCTCTTCAAAATCTCCACTTGATGAGAGAGATTGAACTTTTTTTGCAGTATTATAATTTTTGCTAAATATAGCTTTTCTATTTTTAATTATATCCTCAGCTGACTGTTCGGAATGCGCATGTGTGGCAATAAGTATTGAAATTATTAAAAATAAACTAATACCAATATTCTTTTCAATATGTTTAATTAAAGAATGCATGTTAAAAACACATTAACAGAGTATGGTTTAATTTCCAAATTATTGCATTGGTTAAGTGCAATATTACTTTTTGTACAAATTCCACTTGGATTTTATTTAGTAGATTTAGATTTTGGACCTGAAAGATTAACTGTAGAAGATATACATGTAGCAGTTGGTTTATCTATATTTTACTTGGTAATTTTAAGGTTACTTAATAATGTATTTAATCCAACTCCCAAGTTAGAGCCAAGTGTTTTTAAAGGTCAAAAATTTTTAGCAAAGTTAAATCATATCTTGCTATATGTGACAATTCTATCAATCACAATATCAGGAATTTTTAAAAAATTATTTAATGGCGAAACGTTGACGATCGTTTTTAAAAAAATTAAAATTCAAGATAATTTTGAATTAGGTGAATTGTTTTATGATATTCATGTCATGGCAAACTATACATTAATAGCACTAATTATAATTCACATACTTGCAGTAATTACTCATAGATTATTTTTTAGTGATAATTTATTAAAAAGAATGCTTTAATTATTTTTTTAAAATAAAACAAATTAATCTATCTTTAAATTTTAATTCATTTCCATAATTATTTTTAATTTCAATTATACCTTCATTTATTTGTTCATTAGTAAAATTCAGTAAAGTAGAAATGTATCTATTTCTAATCATTTGAAGATATTTTATCTTTAAAATTTGAACTTCATAGGTAAATTTTTTAACAATTATTTTAGTTTTATTTTTAAAGATTAAATTGAATAATCTTTCATCTTTATTCAATGAAATCTTTAAATTTTTTTTCATCAATGAAAATGTTGGTATTTCATTTTTCTTAGGGTCTAAACTTAAAATAATTATCTTTCCATTTGGATTAAGTTTATTTTTACAAATTGATAATAGCTTCATCGCTTGTTTTTTTTTTAATAAATGAATTGTTTGTTTTATTAAGATTAAATCAAAAGTAATTTTAGTTTTTGATATAAAAGACAATGCATCAATTTTTTTAAAAATTATTTTTTTGTTTTTATCTTTATGATTTTCTATGTCTAAACCAATTGGTTTTTTTGATAGTTTTAATCTATTTGAAAGATTTCCTAAAATTTTTCCCCTTCCACAACCAATATCTAAAATTCTAGAGTCCTTATCCAGTTTTACTTGCTTTAATATAAATTTATTAAAAGAGTTAATGTATTTTTGTGAAGATAACCAAGTTTTGTTGTCCCAATTTTTTAATGGTGTCATATTAAATATTTAAATCATTACTAAATTTATTAAAATAAAGTATTAAAGTTAAACTAATGCAAAAATCCTCAATACAGTACATCTTAAAGTTATCAATCCCCATATTTTTTGCCAACCTAGCAATTCCGATGGTTGGAATTATTGATACAGCATTAATGGGAAACTTAGGAAGTTTGTCTTATCTTTCAGCGACATCAGTTGCAGCCAATTTATTTTCAATGATTTTTTGGAGTTTTGGTTTTTTAAGAATGGGTACTGTTGGAATGGTATCTCAGGCAAATGGCAGAAATGACTACACTGAAATCTTAAATATTGTAGTTAGAAATCTTTTATTCGTTTTAGCAATCTCAATAACAATCATTTTACTACAAAATCTTATATTAAGTTTAAGCTTAAAAATTTTTGATTTATCTGAGGCTACTAGAAATCTTTATGAGCAATATTTTAAAATTAGAGTTTATTCAGCACCAGGAGAATTAACATTATATATCATAACTGGATTGTTTGTTGGATTACAAAAAACTAAGACTTCTAGCCTTGCTGTTGGCTTTTTTTCTATTTTAAATATCTTATTAAGCATTGTTCTTGTTACAAAATTTGACCTAAATATTAAGGGTGTTGCTTATGGAACTTTATTCTCAGCATTAATTACTTCGATAATTTTTTTGATTTATATGTTTTGGTATTTGTCAAAATATACCAAAATTACAATTAACTTTGCCCAAATATTTAATTTAAAAAAAATTAAGAATATATTTAACATTAATCTGAATATTTTTATTAGAACAATTTTATTAACTTTTTCATTTTTATGGTTCACTTATCTTGGAACACAAATTGGTGAAGATTATGTTGCTGCAAATGCTATATTAATTAATCTTGTTTTTCTTTCTGCTTTTATATTGGATGCTTATGCTTTTTCTACAGAGGGAATAGTTGGATATTCATTAGGGAAAAAAGATTTAAATCTTTTTAAAAACATTGTTAAAAATTCATTTATATTAAGCTCAATTTCTGGATTGATAATTTCTATAATTTTCTTTTTTACTAATAATTTGGTGATTAATCTTATGTCGGATATAGACGAGATCAGAAAGTTAAGTTCATCTTATGTGGTTTGGTTGATAATTTTACCGGTAATTTCATCTTTTTGTTATCAATTTGATGGCATCTTTATAGGAGCCTCGCAAACAAAAGAATTAAGAAATGCAATGATATTTTCAGTTTTTAGTTATTTATTAATTTCAATATTATTAATTAAATTTCTATTTAATACTGGAATTTGGATTTCTCTTTGTATCTTTATGATTTTAAGAGCCATCTCTCTTTTTTACTATTTGGATAAAATTTATTTAAGATTTAGAAAAAATTAATTTTTTTTTATAAATATCTGCTCTAATTGAAACTAGTATAATCAACAATACTAAAGGAATGCATGCTAAATTAATTTCATTCCAACTAAATTTTAAAATAGAATAACCTGCAATTAAGCTTGCGATAGATTGTATTGAAAAAACTAGCACGTCATTAAAACCTTGAACTTTAAATTTTTCACTTTCTTTATAACAAAGAACTAACAAACTGGTTCCACCAATAAAAAGAAAGTTCCACCCTATTCCTAATAATACCAATGCAATTAAATAATTTACAAAAGTTTGATCGTAAAAACTTAAATAAATACAAACAAGATAAATTAAGGCTCCAGTATAAATAATTACTGAATGTCCAAATTTCTTTATTAAAATACCTGTAATTAATGATGGTAAAAACATCCCTATTATATGAGACTGTATAACAATGCTTGTTGAACCCAATGTGAATCCATGCATCTTATACATACTTATTGGTGTAGCTGTCATAATGAATGACATTACAGAATATGCAAAAGCTGCTGAAACAATTGCTTGAAGAATAATTGGGTTTTTCAATAAGTCGAAATATGATCTTTGATTACTATCAATATTCTCAATAGACTTTGGATTATTATCTGTTCTATAAAAAATTAATAAAAACACTGGTAAAAATGTTAAAATTGCTAATGAAATATAGGATCCAGTATAAAGATGATCTGAAATTATATTTTTAGAAAAATTTGCAACATTAGGTCCAATTAAAGCTGAAAGTATTGTTGCAAGTAGCAATATAGAAATTGCTCTTGAGCTATCATTTTTTTCAACTGTTTCTGCTGCAGCAAATCTATATTGATGTGTAAATGCAATTCCTGTGCCAATTACAAAACATGAAAAGCAAAATAAAATAAAGTTTTCAGTGTAAATTGAATAAGCTCCTAACAAAGATGCTAAACTCGAATAAGTTGATGATAATATAAATCCTTTTTTTCTTCCAATTTTACTCATTATCTTTGCTGCAAAAAAAGAAAATACTGCAGTGCCAACAATTGATAATGACGTTGGAAGTGTTGCTAACGATGCTATTGGTGAAATTTTTAGCCCAACAATACCACTTATAAAGACCGTAATTGGAGGTGCTGTAAATGAAAATACTTGGCAAATAGTTAAAATAACTAAATTCCTATTAAGCATTATTTTTCCTCAAAAGTTTTCTTTGAAATGTTAATGGCAAGCAATACCAAATTTTTTTAAACGCCAGTAGTTATAAGGCCAAGGAGTTAAAAAACCTACTGTTAGCATGATTGGTACTACCCACCATGTTAACATGGCTCCACCTGTCAAGAGATAGTCTGTTAAATTCATTGCAACTTCCATACTAACCATTGAAATAAAACTCATTCCCAATGCTGTTTTTAAAGCACTTTTAAAATCAAAGTTTTGCTTCATAAGTATAATAGTTTCTAAAATTATACTTGTAATTAATCCGTTGATAATTGCTAATGTCATAATTCCTAAAACTGGAAATGGAATTTTTGTTAATTGAAAAAATAATATTGTTCCAAAATCTCCAATAGCACAGCCTAATAAACACCAAGCTGTATTTTTTGCACTTCTTTTCCATGTGTGATTACAGGACCAATTAAAAGTACTAGCTGTCATGATTATTTGCTCAGATTTATTTGATATTCATATTCTTCTTTAGGCCAAAAAGATTTGATATAAGCTAATACGCTATCAATTTCTTTATCAGATAAATTGTCCTCAAAACCAATCATCTTACCTTGGTAATTTTTTACTAATTTTGCTAATCCATATTTTATTATTGAATGTAGTGTTTGATCATCATGATGCCATGTATGTCCTGTTCCATTTAAAGGAGGAGCTTTTCTATGCCCATCTTCATCCATCTCTTTCCAATTTTCTGCTCCGGCTAAATTAACCATATGACATGAAACACAATTTTCTTGATATGCAATCTTACCTCTTTCAATCATAATTTTTGATTCAGTGGTAATTGGAAAATGATTATGCGCTTTAGCAACAGTTAAGCTGCTAAATAATATGAAGATAATTAATACTGGCAATGACTTAATTATATACTTAAGCATATAAGTTATATAGATATTTCATTTATATTAACAAGTACATGTGTTAATTTAAAAAATGATCTTTAAACAAATTTTTGATACT